>Ga0105050_10010053_pt1 | contig 10446 bp, 22 predicted proteins | sample FRY01_FD_78088 | JGI IMG/M metagenome (GOLD analysis project Ga0105050, IMG submission 78088) | Freshwater microbial communities from Lake Fryxell liftoff mats and glacier meltwater in Antarctica - FRY-01 | ecosystem: Environmental > Aquatic > Freshwater > Ice > Glacier meltwater ... | reverse complement strand
GCCAACGGTTACTGGGAGAGTAATTGATACCATTTACGTTGTAATTGACCGAAGCCGACAATGAACGATATTATCTACCATGTAGATAATTGGTGGAATAGTTTTACCTACTTCTTTATACGTAAATATAGTCAGATTAAAAATGTTTTCAGATGGTTACCAATCATCTGGAAACAATTTGACTTTGACTACTCTTATTCTATTGAGGTATTTAGGTTCCAATTGCTTAAGCAAGCAGAACTGATGGAAACTAACGGAATGTCAGTTAGTAGTGACTATAACGCTAGTAGAATTAGAACCATCATAGCACTAATGGATAAGGTGTACGGTGATTATGATTATGGTGAGGAATATTATGAAAAGGTAGTTGGACTATATGGTAACTATGATTATGAAATCGTTCCGATAGTTGAGACCTTATACAACCCTATAACCAAGAAGGAAGAAGGGTTATTCGAAATGAAGCAAGTATGGGAGAGGGATTACACGAAGGAAGAATTGGTGAATATTAATGCCCATGTTGATGAAATATTGATGGAGTCTAATGCAAAACAACAACGAGCACATAAACTATTGTGGGACTTGGTGGAGCACAACATTCAAAATCTCTGGTAATGGTGATTATAGTGTAACCCTAGAAGCTAATGGTACTGATTTTGTATTGGAGATTAGTTCTGGTTATGCAGGTAAGTGTGGTGTTATATTGGATAATGTATGTGTTGTTAACTAACATTTTTATTGACGTGAGATTGAGCGCCATATAATATCTAGTAAAAGTTATTAACAATTCAAATTAGGTAGTGTCAAATAAATTAGTTATATTTGTACCATGAGAAATAAAGCGCAGAAAAACCAAATGAGGTTAGCACTATCAAAGATTAATGGATTTGCTATTTCTAATGTGATTAATGATGCGTTGGGGATTGGTTATGGTTCTTTATGTAAAATCACATCAGAGAGTTCATTTCCAGAAAAATTTAGACACTAAAAAATGGGAACATTTAATTCATCATACGTAGGTATCTTCATTTTGGTTAAACCAAAAGAGGTATTTAAAAATAATAAATTTAATGTTCACCCAGATACACATAAACGAGTTAAAACTAACGATAAATTCTGCCCTAACACTGGTGTCGAGTATTTGATTAATAGTGAAACTGTATCAGTTGGGAGACCCTTTAATATCTATGACCTAACTACTGAATTAGATGGTTATGATGAAGATGAATTATTTGAACCAGCGTATAGCGTAAAACCTAGGGATTTTCAGTTATACATATTGAATGGTAGTGATGATGAGTTTAGATTCTCAAAACCTGATAATCAGGATACTGTTGATTTCTCAGACTTACCATCAATCAAGGATGTAGTAGCGTCATTTGAAGTTAAATACGCAACGTTGCTTGATGCCATTCGTAATGTGACCGAAGAAGTTATCGTGTCTTACGGGTTAGTAAATTACGCTCACTAAAGGAATAAGCTATGAGTGATAAGAAGTTAAAAGAATTGAAACGAGAGGTAGATTTTTTGAAACGAGAAGCGTTTCTAGATTTATACACCGACTTCAATATTTGGTTAGATTCAATAGGATTTAGAGTCGCTAGATACGATGAGAGTGATATAAGTTCTTACCATTATAGTCATTATGATAAGTTCATTGACAGTTTATATGGGGTTGAGAATTACCTTCATAACACACTTAAGCTTAGACTTACCTTCATGCGAGATAGATATGAGCATAAGTATATGATTGTTGATGTTATGGGGTCGCATAGTGATGTGATGACCCAAGAGGAATTTAAGGTTACCATGGGTGACTTGGTTAGGAAGTGTCGGGATGAGCTTCAAGCTAAACTGAATGAGATAGTAGTGTCAACTACCCATTGAATTAGTACCTGTTGGTATATGGATTCGGACAAATGGTGGGAAAACTTATAGATATGGAATACGTTATAGAAAAGGTTGTGCAATACGATAATAGGGGGGGGGCTACCAAAACTCATTACGAGATTAAGTATGAAATGAGGTACTGGTTCTTCGTTTGGAGAGTTAGATGGGAATACGTTTCTGAATTGGATTATAGTATAGCGGGTGAGTTTAGGAGGCAAGTAAAACTATCAACATTACGTGATGCTGAGGATTACGTTAAGAATATTCTTTGTGATGGTAAACCCTGCAATGAAATAGTAACAACTTATATTAAAACAGTTACATGTTGAACTTGAAATATTTTATAGAAATGCAACGGTACTATAATGAGTATGGTGAGTTGAAAACAACCAACTATTACATCAAATACCGAGTACCATTCTTGTTTTACTGGGAGCGATGGAAATATATTAAACATCGAGATTGTGGTTGGGGTGATGATACTATGGTACGAACATCCTTCAGAACTAAAGAAGCTACTGAAGAATATGTGACTAACATCCTTTGTGAAGGTAAACCAGTTAGTAAGTGGTCATCATCAATAATTAAAGAAGTGACGTGTAGTGGGTAGATTCCGAGTTAGATTTAATCTAGCTAGAGGTGAAAAAACCTATAGGTTATGGCAAGTTCGTGATGAAATGGGTAACCCTTCGCATTATGACCCTGACAAGTTTAAGTTGGTAATGACCGACTGTAAACTACATAACAATAGGAATGCGGCAGAGAATATATTAGATGGTGGTTACCGAAGAGTATGTGGTTGGATAGTATGTTCATCCTATGAGGTGGTGTTGATGAAGGAACCAATGGTTGGAACTAAAGATGAGCACATCATGTATAATCCAAAGTTCACACCCTACTGGGTGATGAATGGGGTGAACATGGATGGAACAACGCATGAATTGATATATACATCAGGAAGAAAAATATACATACCACAAAGTGGTTTAACACGAGGATAATGGAAATAGTTAAGAACTTTAATAACGTAGAACTATGGGTTGGTTATTGATAGGTGGTTTCATATTAATAACACTGGCTTTCGGGTGGGCAATGCCTGAGAGTGAGATTGAGGAATTACGTAAACGATTAAGAAAATGAAAGTTGTAAATACACCCCAAGGTAAAGTGGTAGTAGATAAATCAGATGATATAAAAAAAGTCACCGAAGGCTATTATTATGATTTTTACGATAAAGCGCATCCTAAGATAACTTATTATTATGAATCAGATGAGATTCAAAAAACAGACGTCAAAATCATTGCAACTATTGATTGGTCACTAGACAAGGACGTTCCGATGGTTGTTGAAGTTGAGAGGTTGGCTGATGAATATTTCAATAATGAATACGCATGGATTAAAGGTAGAATAGAACCATACTCAAGTTTAGACATAAAATCTATTAAAAGAGATTTTATCAAAGGCTACAAAGCATCACAACAAAAAGGCGTTTATTCGGAAGAGGATTTATGTAATTTAGTACAACAATTGAAAAATTACACGAAAGAAAGTTTAAGTATTTTAGGTCATGATGAACGAGAACCAGAAGAGTTCGTAGATATTTTTCTTAAATCTAACCAAGAATACATTGAGTTGGAAACGGAAGTAATTTTCTGCCATGGAAATGGAATGCTTGATTATGCTATCAAAACAGACCTAATTAATGGTCAGTTAATAGCGTTCAAGAAAAAACAATTAACAATACAAAACGATTAACAATGAAAGTATTCACAGACGTTCAATTAGATATAATTGCACATACATTGGGAATAAACTATTATGATGTTGTAAACTCTAAGAAAGAGAAGGATAAGCATCTTCCAGATAACTTTTATCGTAATTATTATTGCGCATGTGGTGTAGGCGGGAAACCAGAGCCTGAATTATTAGAACTGATGAAGCTTGGTTATATGGGTAACTATGAGAAATTTAACTATTAAAAGTAAAACAAATAATAACATATGACTATAAAAGACATATTTGATGAGATTGCTGCTGAGAGTAGCACGAACAAGAAGGTGAACATTCTTACTAAGTATAAGAATAACGCACTGTTAGAACGAGTATTATACTTGGCTAAGTCCAAACGTATCAAGTTCTATATCAAGCAGATACCATCCTACGAGAGTAACCCTCTAGGGTTGAACTTCGCAGAAAGTATCGAGCAATTGGTCGAGAATATAACAAGTAGAAAGTTGTCGGGTAACGATGCTATTCACTACTTGGGTGATGTTCTAAGTAACGCTGAACCAGATGAAGCTTATATCATTGAGCGCATCATTGGTAAAGACCTTAAGATTGGTATAGGTACGACTCAAATCAACAAGGTATTCCCTGACTTGATTGAGAAAACTGGCTACCAAGGAGCTAAGGCATACTCTAAAGAGTTGGTAATCAAGTTGTTCAATGGTAAACCGTTACCTAACCACAGTAGTGTAACTGCTTATTCCGACATCAAGATGGATGGTAGGTACGCTAACGCTATCATCAACAATGGTACAGTTGAGTTGGAATCCCGACAAGGTGAAACTACACACATTGGTAACGCACCATTGTTAAAGGAGTTAGCTAGGTTTGGTGATTGCGTATTGAATGGTGAATTAACCATTGATTCTATAAAACGACCTTTGACAATCAAAGAGGGTGAACTATTAAATATCGATGGCGTTGAGTACAGTGTGAGTGAGATACTTAAAAAATTTGGAGACCATTCGAAAAAAGTTGGTTAATTAGGTTAACAATTGTTAAGTCATACATACTTATATTAAAAGAGGGTTATGTATATATGTTATTTAATAAAATATAGTGGTGAAAAGTTACCTCCATTATACATTGGTTCAACATCAATGGAAAACCTTAAAAATGGGTATAGGGGTTCTGTGACATCTATTAAATATGGTGAAATATTTAAGGAGGAACTTAAAAATAACCCACATTTATTTGAATACGAGGTGTTAAGTGAACACGAGACTAGGGCGTCAGCTTTAGAGGTTGAATTAACTAAACAAATAGAGTTTGGGGTTGTCAAATCTTTGGATTATTTTAATGAAGCTTTAGCTAGTGTTAATGGTATGTTTGGAAGGGACGTTAGTGGTGACTCTAACCCCATGTATGGTAATGTGCATTCAGAAGAGTCTAAAAAAAAGATGTCTATTAAACGTGGTAATAAAAAACGTTATGACGTTACTGAAACGCATAGAGAAATTATTAGTAAGGCGCATAAAGGTAAGAAAGTTAGTGAAAATACTAAAAGTTTAATATCTGAAAATAGGAAGGGTAAAAATTGTGGTAATGATAATCATATGTATGGTAAACACCATACCGAGGAAACCATAAAGAAATTATCTGAAGCTAGATTGGGTAAAAAAGCCAGTGACGAAACTAGAAAAAAAATATCTGAAGCTAGACTGGGTAAAAAAGCTAGTGACGAAACTAGAAAAAAAATATCTGAAGCTGGTATGGGTAGAATCGTTACTAAAGCGACTAGGGATAAACTATCTAAAGCGATGACTGGTAAAAAGATAAGTGAAGAAACTAAAAAGAAGATATCAGAATCAAATACTGGTAAAAAGATGAGTGAAGACGCCATTAATAATTATAAGAAAAGTAGAATTGGTATGAAGTATAAAGAATCTGAATGCCCCCATTGCGGTAAAGTTGGTGGTGGTGGTAATATGATGCGATACCATTTCGATAATTGTAAATTAAATAATAAGTAATATGGTTAAAAGTAGTGAAATAATAAGTATTGTAGATAATGGTGATGGTTCTATTAAATTAACCATTGATTGTGTACCTAATAGAGCCGTAGCCAACGGTATGATAACCTCAATCATCGATATCGAGAAGAAGCGTGATGAGCGTACTGAGGTTGAAACTAGAAAGCATATCGATAACTTTGAGGTGCGACATGGAGACTTCCAAGAGGCTATTAATAACATTCGTTACACAGTGTGGGATATTATCACACTAGATGAGTATTTCGAACGTAAAAGTACTAAACCGTACTACCTACGTAGAAAGATTCTAATTGGTTGGATAGACCTATTGGAGACTAGTAAGGTGGTGATGGTTGAATCTCGTGAGATTAAGACCTTAAGAGAAGCTATGGAACACTTCCTAGAAGCGTTAGCCAGAGGACTTGAAGGTACTATCCTTAAGTCGGCTACCGATGGTTGGAAAGATGGTAAACCATCCTACCAAGTGAAGCTAAAAATGGAAGTTGACGTGGATTTGTATATCACTGGATTCAATTATGGAACCAAGGGTACTAAAAATGAAGGTGTGGTATCATCTCTAGTGTGTGAATCATCTGATGGTAAAGTTGTAACTAACCCACAAGGATTGAACGAGGACATGATGAAATATATCACAGAAAATAAGGAAAATCTGTTAGGTACTGTTGTAGAATGTAAATGTAATGGGTTGTCACATAATTCTGAGGGTGAATACTCATTATTACACCCAAGATTTATAGAGCTTCGTGATGATAAAACTATTGCAGATTCGTTGGGTGATATTATGTTGGCTGAGAATATGGTTAAAGGGGTTATATCTTAACTACATACCATTTTGTCAACTACCCATTCATCGCTAATGCGATTGGGTGGTTGACATTCTTAATAATAAGTGATATGTTTGTCATATGATTATGGTAGGGTCGGTGATTAAAGAAGTGAGATTAGATAATGATTGAAATGGCGAAAATATATAAATTCCCAAGTATTGGTGCGTTACGTAATACAATACATGAAGTAACTTACAGAGCAACCTTCGTAGGTCTAACCGAGGATGGTGATGCTATGTTTAACACTGAAACTAAACTACCTACCCTGAAATTCAGAGGTAGTGTGAAGATGCATGGTACTAATGGTAGTATTATAGGGGTCTACAATAAGGACACCTTCGAGTATGATATTCAAGTACAATCTAAGAACCGTGTCATCACACCATTGAGTGACAATGCTGGCTTTGCCACATTCGTTCATTCTTCAGTAGATGTTAAAAGATTGTTTAGAAATATATTTAAAGGAATTACTGGTCTCATATACCCACCTAAAGTGGTTCAAATTTTTGGTGAGTGGTGCGGTGGTAATATCCAGAAGAGAACAGGTCTTAACGGACTAGATAAGATGTTCGTCATTATTGGTGTTAAGATACTTTCTAATGATATTGGATTTTGGTTATCTGCCGAAGACTTAAAAAAAATCAAATTGGAAGATGAAAGGGTACATAATATCCTTGATTTCACCACTTTCGAAATCGATATAGACTTTAATAATCCAAAAGAGGCTGCTGATAAGATTCTCATACTAGTAGATGAAGTGGAAAACGAATGTCCTGTGGCTAAAGGGTTTGTAATCGAAATGATGACTGATAATGTCGCATACGAAGAGAATGGTAAAATTTGGTTAGAAAAGGGTGGTGACATACTCGAAGACCTTATGGTCGAATTAAGACTCCGATTTAAAAAAATTAGGGAAATATCACCTATAGGTATAAATTATATTAAATTTACACCACTCTAAATGAATGGTTGGGTTTTAAAAGTTTTGAATTAAATAGTTAAAATAATTTCAATGGGGTATAAAATAAAATTAGGTGAGTTTGGTAATACCAACGATAAACTTGGTAATCTAAATGAAGATATTACAATCAACCCATCGTTGATTGGTGAGGGTATCGTATGGGTAGGTGTTACCAAAGGATGGACCGAATCTAAGTTTTGGTTCAAAACTAAAGGTGAGAAGCACGAAGGTAAGCGAGGTGAGAAACAAAAGAACACGGTACCTATTGATATTGAGCGAGTTAACTCTATTAGTGCATTGGTTGATACCATTGTTAGTGAGGGTAGACTTCAACAAGGGTTCGACCATCTGAGGGAGAATAATAATGAGTTCTCACGTAAGAGTACTGGTATCTACGTGAATTGGGTCTATGGTGATGTAGTTAAAGAGCATTTAGATACCATTACTGGGAACGGTTTCGAGCCGAATGATGTTAAGGGTGTAGTATGTGATACTGCACGTAGATACTTTTTTGAGAAGTTGGACTCTGGTTACGGTCTTTAAGTTGCACCTTTTGGATGATAAACATGATAAACATGATATCCTTATAATAGAAAATGAAAGTAAGCTTCGACTTTGATGGTACTTTAGTGATTGATGTTGTAGGTGACTATGCGAAGGAGTTAGTAAAGAGGGGTGTTGATGTGTGGGTAACCACATCTCGCATGGATAATTTCCAAGGTAATCCTAATTGGAATGATGACCTATTTGATAGGATTTTCAAGTGTAAGATTGATTTTACAAAGGTCAATTTCACTAACATTGAGCGTAAAGCTCAATACTTTGTAAGGACTAAGAGTGATTTCATCTGGCACCTTGATGACGATTGGCAAGAAATAGCTGAGATTAAGGAGTCCAGTACAACGATAAAGGCAATTACTAATTTTGGTAACCCTAACTGGAAAAATGAATGTGAAGCATTATTAAATGGAACTTAACGATTACGATAAAGAAATTATAGTACATCATTGTAAACCAGTGAAGGAATTAAGATTACATTTAGCAGCTTTCACCCAGTATGACACCAAGCTGAAGGATTGTAAAGATTTCGAATATGAAGGTAAACAAGTGTACTTCTTCGTAGACACATATTACTATAACGGTCTTTTGTTATAGTGTGGATTATTAACCCATAAACCAATATAAAAAATGAGTTGTTGGAACAAAGAACAATTAGATAATATGCTTGAAGATGTGGTAAATGAACATGATTTGTCTGATTTAATGATTGAAGAACATGGACAAAAAGGAATCGCCCGTCTGAACTTGTTGGACTTGTGCTTGAACAAAAAGACAAGCAGATTAAAATGTTAAAAATGGGTATGAAACAAATTGAAGAGTAGTATTTAACTATAACTAAAACGTGGAACAATGTTTAATAATGATAAAATAGCTGCCGTAGAAACAAAAGTAGTTACAATTGTTGATGAATTCGCAGCTAATAGATGTAAGTTCGATGTCATGTATGAAGATTACAGGGTATCCAAACAGGATATCTACGATAAGTTAACTAAACTAACTAAACTAACATCCGATAATAACAAGTTGGTGGATAAGGTTAATGAATTGGAGCGACAGGTGTGGGGATTAACTAACCAGAGTAAGTATAGTATTGGCGATTTAGTTGAATATTTGTCGGTTATTTATACGGTAGTCAGTGTAGTGGTTATCGACTTTCAAGATTCATACAATTGGGGGTATCGATTAGTAAATAATACTAACGAGTTATTGCTAGGTGAAGGAATCCCAGAGGGTTGGTTACTTAAAGTCATTGTGACATCTAAAAAGAAGGGTAAGAGAAAATTATTGAAAGGTTAGGATTTGTCGAATTAATCCCGTATATTTGGGCGATGAGCAATATTAAAGATGAAGTAGTAGTAAGTGGTACCCCAGTTGTAACGGGTAAGGGTAGTGTTGGGAACCAACGATTTGATTCAGACATCATGGTTGGTGTCATGGACTCCGATAAAGAATTCTACGACTTTTTCATGACTAATGACCAAGCTGAAGACCTAGGTAACCTGTTATTGAGGATGGTCAAATTAAATAAAGAAGGGTGACACTATTAGAGCGCATATCCGAACGGTTGGTGGGTACTGAAATACTATTAACCAAGATACCTTATAGCACTAGTGATGGGTTTGTATATAGTGTGCAACCACATAAGAACTTCGAGTCCTATTTAGCTATCATTGAGGGTGTTTATCGGGATAGGTGGGAACCAGAGTCTGATTGGGAATTGATGGTTAGGATTAAAGGTGAGACTGAATCGAAAAGAGTGTTTGTTGGGTTAAACGAAGAAATATTAATACTATAACGGATTTAGGTAATGATGTATAGGATTACATACGATAATGGTATTACACAGAAGAAGGAGTTAATTCCCCACTTTGATTATAAAACACGCATTGCACCAGATAATTATATCATCGCTACCCTTAGTGCGATTAAGGTGAGTGATAGGGTATTGATGGATAAGTATAAGGCTCAGGTTAGTGCAATTAAAGGTGCTCTTAACAGAGACTACCCTAATGAGTGGTTCACCGACCAGTCACCAATATTTAACGCCATAGAGACTGGTGTAATAGACCTATCATACCATATGAGTGAACAGTACAAGTTTAACTGTAAAATCGAAAAGATATGAATTAGTTTTTCAACAACCATATAATTAAATTGGTAGTTTGAAATAAATCCCAGATATTTATCACATGAAAAATCTCACAGGTAAAGCAAGGTACAAGAAGGAGAGTAATTACATCTATAATGATGAGTCTAACTACGTATTTGATATCATGCAGTCAGGGCTTAGTGAATATAGACTCAACTTAGTAGGTACGCCTTGGGAGTTCATGAATGGTGAATCACGTAGGACATCTACAGTAACACATGGTTCACATCTAATCATCTTAGAATTGTATCAGACGATGACACTTCCACTAACAGAAGAG
>Ga0105050_10010044_pt1 | contig 10458 bp, 9 predicted proteins | sample FRY01_FD_78088 | JGI IMG/M metagenome (GOLD analysis project Ga0105050, IMG submission 78088) | Freshwater microbial communities from Lake Fryxell liftoff mats and glacier meltwater in Antarctica - FRY-01 | ecosystem: Environmental > Aquatic > Freshwater > Ice > Glacier meltwater ... | reverse complement strand
ATCGTAATTCACCAAGAAAGAACCCATCATATGCTCGCTCATATAACTTTCAACTGAGGAAGAAAAAACATGTCTATTAATATAGTTTTTGGCGCGGCATTTTTCCTTAACTTAATGGCAGTGACCATACCAGCTAGCCCAATAATCTGCTGTAAAGATAGGCAATATGTGCTCTGCATGTATCTCTAACTCTTGATTGCTATTTCTTACCCCTACTGCCTTTAAATTATGATCATAAATAAAATCTGGCTTCTCTCCTAAAAACATTATGATTAATGCAATGAATATTATCAACACGCCAAAAAAACGCCAAACAGTTTGCCAAATACAAATCCAAAAAAATCCAAACGTAAACACTAACAAGCTTGCCGAAGAAATATTGCCTGTAACCCATACCGCGCCAGGAAGTTCCACAATATAAGCTGCTGAATATATTATTATATCAATAAACCAACCGAGTATGTTTAAAACCCACTCGCCCGATGTGAAAGGTGTTAATATCATAAATAATAAAGCTAATGGCATCATAAAAAATGACATTAGCGGCACAGCTATCAAATTCATAAATACTGAATAAGTAGCAAATTTATAAAAATGATAAACAACAAATGGAGCAGTAACAATACTAGCTAAAAAACTTGAATAAATATTAGCAAATATATAAAATTTAATAGAAGCAAAGACACCTTTGCTTGGCCCCAAAAAATGTTTGTTTTTAAGATAAAATTCATAACCAGAAATCAAACATAATACCGCAGAAAATGACAATTGAAAGCTTGGATGGAATACATATTCTGGATAAACCATCAAAATCAAACAAGCCGCAATCATCACTGAACGCAGTGGGTATGGTGATCTGCCCAACATAATAGAAATAATAAAAATAGAAGTCATAATAAACGCACGCGTAGCTGCAATATTACTACCGCTAATTTGTAGATAAGCAAAACTACCAATAATAGAGATGGTAGCCGCTATAATTTTTATATTAAAATTATAAGCCAAATAATTTGAACAATTTAATAACATACGACTGATTACAAAAAATATCATAGCAACCAATGAAAGATGTAGACCAGATACACTTAAGATATGCGCTACTCCACTATTACGCATATTTTCAGCTATTTGCTTCGGTATAGCTTTTGTTTCGCCAATCAAAATAGCAGCAGCAAAATTCCCACGCTCGTCGCCTAAAGCACTAATTAAACGATCATATATATTACGTCTAAAAATTTGAATATTTTGTTGTAAAAAACTTTTATTACTATCTGTTACTTTTAGAGCTGTTAATGCATAACCAGTAGCTTCAATACCAGACATATACATATAAAATCCAAAATCGTACGTTCCCGGTAAAACGCTCTGCTGCAGAGGAAATAATTTTGCTTTCAATTGCACCGTATCACCGTGCTTAACATCGGCCACCAATTTGCTAGCAACATTTACCCGGATTATATTAAGCTTAGTATTATTGCCCAAATGCACATCTTGTAAAATAATTTGCGTACCGCGTAAAGTGGGTTTAACTTGCTCTATCTTTCCTGAGAGCTCGGAAATAATAATCTTATCAATTGGATTAGTATGAATATTAGATACACGCAAATGCCCTATAAAAACTCCAGAACAAAAGGTCAACAAGCAAATTGCTATAAAAAACCAAAATAAATCTTTTTTATGAAATAACTTAACTAAGATTGTTAGACAAAATAAAACAACTACGAGGCTATAACTTGAATAATTATCATTACTATAAAAAAAGAAAATAATGCCAAATATGAAACTAACAAAATACCATAAGCTTAGATGATGGTACTCTTCTTCTAACTTAGTCATTAGATCATACTTAAAATGATTTTTGCAGCCACCGTTGAAGGTTTTTTACTAGAATTTAAACCGATAGATTGTAGAACCTTCTGAGCCTCCGCTACTTGGCTTTTAGAGCGCTTAGGATCACTAAGCAACTCACTTAAAGCTAGGACTATATTTTCTACAGTAAAATCTGATTGTATATATTCCGGAATGATTTCACGGTTTGGAATGATATTAATTAAAGAAGCATATTTTATTTTAATAAACATCTTGAGTATAGCAAAAGTAATCGGATTCAATTTATATCCAACAATCATTGGAGTTCCAGATGCGGCTATTTCTAAAGTATTTGTACCAGACTTAGCCAGGGCACAGTCACTAACGGCAAAAGCTTTCAAACGATCCATCGAAAAACTATAACTAAACTTAGCACCTGCGAGAAATTTAGATATAAAGCGTATATTGGATTCATCAGATTGAACAAATATAACTTGAATTTTATGTGTAGTAGACAACTCATCAAAAACTTTTCGGATGATTGGCATATGTCTAGAAAGCTCTCCCCTTCTACTACCCGGGGTAACTGCAACAGCTTTTGTTTCATTATCAATCGTCATTTCTTCTCTCAAACCCAAAGAACCACTATAAAAAGCTTGTTCTAAAACCGGGTGTCCAATACATATACTAGACATACCTTTTTCGGTGAAATAAGTAGGCTCAAATGGTAATAACGCAAACATATGATCATATATTTTAGCGTATTTTTTTGCCCTCCCTGGCTTATATGCCCAAACCGATGGGGCTACGATATGTACTAACTTAACATGTGGAGCAATATCTCTGATTTTCTTAGCAACCCTAAATGTAAAACCAGGAGAATCAATAGTAATTACCATATGCGCTCCACATACTAATATATCTTCTATTGTTTGATTTATTAATTGATTTATACGAAAAATATGAGGGAGAACCTCGACAAAGCCCATCATATTAATTTGGTTTAATGGAAAAAGAGAGTGAAGGCCAGCAAGCTCCATTTGTTGTCCACCAACACCATGAAATTGAATTTCACCAAATCGCTCTTTACCTTCTAATTTTAAGGCTTTAATCAGTAATCCACCGATAAAGTCTCCAGAATTTTCACCCGCGATAATATAGATTTTCATCTTAATATTTTCTTTTTTTAGCCAAGGTACACTAGCCTTTTTCAAAAGAATTAGCTCTACACAAGCTTAACTCTTTATCTATTATTACTGATTCTATACCAAGGCAATCTAAAATACTATGAAATATATAATCATGTGAAATTTCTTTGCTTTTTGCAACTTCTATAGCAGACCATTTATCTGGATATGCTTCTTTGTAACTATCAGACATCCACACCATTAATGGCACCGTACGTTGCTCTGGTATGTCGCCATCACCGCCATGTGTTAAACGACCACGCTCCCCAAGAGATTCTCCATGATCAGAAGCGTAAATCATGAAGGCTTTTTTATCTTTTAAGCGGTCAATTACGCTAGACAAAAAAAAATCAGTATACAAAATAGAATTATCGTAGCTATTAATTAACTCTTCTTTATTACAACTAGAAGCATCATGCTTTATAGACCCATCTAAATCTGGTTGAAATTGTGCAAATTCTCTTGGATATCTTTCACCATAATTCCAATGACTTCCAGTGCTATGCAAGACAAGGAATTTTTTAGAATTTGATTCCAAGTTTTTTTCTAAATGAGGCAGCATTTGCCCATCATGACTATTAGGTAAAAACACCAAAGATCCACCAGGAATCATGTGAAAATTTACCTCGTCGTAAAAAGACCCTCCAGGTTTATTTTTGTAATATTTTGTAATAGATTGAGTACCCATCCAGACAGTATCAAAACCTAAGCGGGTTAATATTGAAAGCATACTTGTCTCTGTGTCAATCAGGTTTAAATCTTTCTCACCATATCTAGACAACATACAAGGCACAGATAAATAGGTGGTATTCGCACAAGCATGTGCTTTAAAAGAAGCCAAATTATCTATCTTAGATAAATTTGGTGTAGTATTACGTTCGTAACCATTTATAGCAAAATTGCTATAACGCGCTGATTCTCCAATCACTAACACTCCTACTACATCTTTATCCGACGAATCTATAAAAGTAAATTTTGAACTTATATCTTCCTTAGCATATTCCTTAGAGGGACCCATAAAAAATACATAACCATTATGCAAATACTGCATTGGAAAATAACTCTTTAAAAAACTAAATTTAGGATTTATTATATTTACAACGATAATCAAAAGACATACTGCCGATAGAATTCTCGTTAAAAACATCTTGGTAGTTTGAATATTAAAATGTTTGATACTGTACAAACAAATACCAACACTAAAAAACAACCATACAACTATTCTAGCACTAACCAACTCGTACACTTCCGTTGGGTGCGTACCAAACAAAGCTGGCATCATAGCTGGGGTCGGTGCGATGGAAAAGAAAAATAAATAATAACTAGCTAATGCACCGGTGATAAATAAAATAAGCGAGCCAACAATAAATAGCACCCTATGCAAACTTAGACCAAAAAAGAATAAGAACAAGCTTACCAGCACGTAAACAAAATCCTTTACAAGCTCTAATATAGCCGTCAATATGTCAGCCTGATAATATTCAAACTTATAAATAAATACTGCCGAATTAAATAGCACGCAATAAATTAGTGCAAACACCAAAGACGATCTAAGCAACGTAATATCAAGATGCTTTTGAATAAACTTGAACATAAAAATTTCTCAAAAATTATATTGTAGTAGCATGATCATATACACACTTCAAGAATTTTGTAAGTTTTTTCGACCAGGAAAACCAATCCTATCTATCGATTATGGCCCTAAAAAAATAGGCATTGCCATTTCCACACCAGATCATCACCTGCCCATGCCTCTACAAATCGTCAGTGGAGAATCAGAAAAGAAAAAACTCCAAGAGATAGTAGCTATCACTATCACAAAAAATATTTGCGCTATTGTTGTAGGATTGCCTATAAATATGGATGGAAGCACCAGCGAGCAAACGCTAATTGTAGAAAAATTTGCAGAAAAACTTAAAAATCGTACTAATCTGCCTATATTTATGCAAGATGAAAGATTAACTTCCAAAGCAGCAGATAATTTACTCAAAGGGTTTGGACTAAAACGGAAAGATCGTAATGCTAAAGACGATTTAGCCGCTGCTAGTATGATTTTAGAAACTACGCTCGATTCAAGTAAAAAATTAGTATAATTTGTTACTATTCAGCCCATTCAGTATCAATATTATAGCCTATTAATGGTATCGCTGAACTCTCTCTATACATTATCATTTTAAACGTATCTTGTATATCCCCAGGAAATTCATGACACACATAGTCACATAAACTATAATCTTTAGAAATTTGGAGATGCATATTTGCACCAGAAGTTAATGTGGCACAAAACTGAGGGTAATTATTATCTATTACCGATTGGACCAATTGTGCATCTAAGGCATCTAGATCCGTCGCAGCTGTATTTAAAAAAATTTTTAATGTATTTCTTTTCATTTTATTAAGACAAGAATTACTATTCTTTCTCGGTTACAGATAATACCCAATTAATAAGCTGCGCTTCGTCACGAAAATTACCTTCATAAATTTCTGACGGTACTAATGGTAGATCTAATTGAAACTCAGGTTGAACCCTAATTTGAGTGGGATAGAAAAAATCAAAATTTTCACTGGGAGAACGCACCTGCTTAGCATAGGAATACGCACTCTGAATAGTAGTTGGTTGACCTAAATGCACAACATTGGGCATTTGTTTGAGTTCGTTTACAAAAGTCCAACAAGTGCTTCTACAAAATTTATCAGTTAATACATAAATTTTAGCATTAAAACTCGAACTATCTTCATTTGTATAAAGATTTTCTTTATCTCTGAAAATACTCCATTTTTTTAAAAAATAATTTTCTCCTTTTTTTAGCGCTGCTGCATAAGTTGCGCTCGCTGCTGCTCCGTAGGTATTTTTAAACGCACCAAAGTTTTCACGACTAACACGTAGTAATTTTTGCCATTGAGAATTATACGTATGTTCTTCACCTAAAGATTTAATAAAATCATCACCCCATAAATTGCGAATGATTGGTCTAGACCATTTGGTGGCACCACCACGGTTACCCCTAAGATCAAAGAGAATATAGTCTTCTTTAGCTAATTCTTTCTTAAGAGTAGATAACATGCCAGTATAATAAACAGCTTCTTGACGACTAGGGAAAAAGCTTGGTATCCTTATCCAAACTCCGTCTGAGACCATTTCCACCTTAAATGAATCAGAAACAACTGGCTGTCTTACTTGTTTTGCGGCAGCAAGCGCGCTACCTTTCAACTCAGTATATTTTAAATCAATTTTAACAGGCTCTCCATTATGCTCTAAAGTAACGCTACGTACTATAGGCTTAAATCTATTCCCATCTAAAATCAAAAGATATACGCTTGCAGATGCAAGAGTTAATTCAGAATTATCGGCAGCATAAAATGGTAGTATATAATCTTTGTAATAGACATCTATTGCCATATCATTAATATGCGTAATTTTATCTCCAACACTAATGCCTTTTAAGTACTCTAATGCACGATGCTTATATATAACAACATGATTAACCCCTTCTTTAGCACTCAAGAAGCCTGGGTATTCCTCTACTGGCAAAGGTATATATCCCCTAACACTAATATGCGATTGATCAAAACCATTAATATAATATTTCATTGCATAGTAACAATCATCTTTGTCACCAATAGCATCGATCAATTTTAGAGTATCTTCATACCCTTTTTTGAACCAAGCCTGAAAAATCGTATCCGACTTATTGGTATAGACGGATGAATTCTTCTTTACCGACGAGCGAAAGAACTCGAGATCTTTTTTGCACTGACCAACATAATCTGTTACTTCTGATTTTTCTTCAGCTATCACTACGTTTACAGATAGCAATATAATGCCAAACAATATTGAGATAAATAGTTTCATAATAAATTCAATTATATTTTGTAATCACAGATAAAATTGTAAAACTTTATAATTTGAATAGCAAACAAAAGGATCCATAAATCTCTTTGTAGTTTAAAATATTCCTATTGTGTTTGTAATTTTCTCTAAACACAATTAAATCATTTAAATTTTTTTATTGCCATCTATCTATCTTTTCTTAAGAAGGCTGGAATATCTTGAATATCAGAAGAGTGCTCCGAAGCAACAGATGGTGGTATCACTTCGCGCTTACTTCTTGGTTCAACTTGAGCTTCTGCCGGCGCATCTTGCACGTCAGATGCTTTTAATGAATTCCACATACGACTTAGCAATGATTGCCTTGGTTTTTGTGGATTTTTAGCAGATTTTTCAAGCGCAATAAGTTGCTCGGCTTGATTCCAGTCAACTTGCTTTGTTAGTTCCTCTAGCTTAGATTGTAAATCTGCTTCTGCGGTAGTTATTTTGCTATCATATCCTTGATAAGAAGGAGGTTCATGACTTTCAATCGAAATATTGTCAAAAAATTCCTCTTCAGGAGCTTGCTCTTCTACGATAATCACAGGCTCTTCAGCCTTAATATAATCCATCTCGTTTTGTTCTATACCAGTAGCAACAACAGACACCCTTATTACACCATCTAATTCTAGATTGAAGGTAGAACCAAATATAATATTTGCGTCACTATCACCCACCTCTTCACGTATGCGATTTGCTGCACTATCTACTTCGTACAGCGTCATGTCTTTACCACCCGTAATATTTATCAACACTCCAGATGCACCAAACATTGAACTTTGATCAAGCAACGGGTTAGCAATAGCTGATTCAGCAGCTTTTATTGCTCTCTCTTCACCACTAGCTTCTCCAGTACCCATCATAGCTTTGCCTTTTTCGCGCATCACTGTTTCTATATCTGCGAAATCCAAATTTACCAAACCCGGTGAAGTTATTAAGTCAGTGACACCACGAACACCAGCATGCAGAACTTCATCTGCCATTTCGAAAGCTTCTTGGAATGTAGTATGTTCATTAGCTATGCGGAATAAATTTTGATTAGGAATCACGATCAGAGTATCAACGTATTTTTGTAATTCTATCAAACCTTTTTCAGCTGCTTTCATTCTTTTTGATCCTTCAAACAAAAAGGGTTTTGTAACTACTCCTACGGTTAGAATACCAAGCTCTTTAGCCAATTTAGCGATGACTGGAGAAGCACCAGTGCCGGTACCTCCGCCCATACCCGCGGTAATAAATACCATGTTACTACCTTCCAAGTGCGAACGAATTTCGTTCTCAGATTCCATTGCTGATTCCCTACCTATATCTGGTGAAGCACCTGCGCCCAGTCCTTTTGTTAAAGAAACGCCTAATTGAATTTTGTTTACACTTTCTGAATGGGCCAAAGCCTGAGCATCTGTATTGGTAACTACAAAATTTGCACCTTTTAGATTTGATTTAATCATATTATTTACAGCATTACCACCAGCGCCACCAACACCAAAAACGGTAATTATTGGCTTTAAAATAACGTTTTCTGGCGCTTTAATTTCTAGTCCCATAGCAAACTTCCTTAATTTTTTTTATAAAAAATAATATTACTGTTTATAATATATGAGAATCTTAATTCCTGCAATTTCTATTTGCCATTTTTTATAGACAAAATTTTTATATTTTTGATTCTTTAGTAATAGATATTTTCATCTTGCACGGCGTTTACTAAAAATTAATTCTTTTATGATCTAATAATTACAAATAGGGCTTTTGACAATTAATTATGAAACATTATTTAGAAGCATTGCTAGACTACGAAAATAGCAATAATAGCTTTGATTTACTATGCAACTTTATTGCAGTCAAAAACACTAATTTAATCAAGTTGTATTGCAGTGGTAGAATACATTTGCCATCCTTTATATTATTAAAAAACTTACATAAGAAATTTGAAGATTTGACAAATGAAGATGACGAATTAAATCTTCTTTTTTCTAATGCTATAAAATGTTCTAAACTATTTTATCTGCAAACTATAAACTCGATAAAAAAAACAAATAGTAGTGAGCAAAGTTTCGAACATCTCTTCAATCAACAATCTCAGCCTCTTGGACAAAGGCTTATTAATTTACTTGTAAATATAAAATACAGAATTAGAGTAGTGCGGCTTAAACGTCAATTTCCCAAAAAAGAAGGCATGTTAAAAATTGTTAGTATATGTGCTAATATTATTTCACCAATATATAGTATCGTACATGACGCTATATACAAAATTAGATTACTACAATCTACACATAATTCATTAAGTCGTAAAATTTACTATTTAGCAGTTATCTTAACTTTATTAAGTTTTTGGTTTATAGACTCAAAACTGATACAAGATTTATCACTAGTAGAAATGTTTCTACTGAATTTTGTGTATTGTGCAATAATTACAGTATTAGCAACATTAACTTACCCAGCATGTCATTTCGGACTTATAGATATTGATGGCACAAATATAGTAGCTTATGCTTATCAAGTATTCTTTAATAATTTATCTAATCAAAAAATGTATAAAATTTTTACACTGCAACAGACTAATGACACTAGACAGGCTAAAAGTGTAAGTATAGAATCCATCTAAATACCAAAGCACTTAAAATTGAGCCTAAATTATGAAAATTACCTTGTGCAAGCAGCAATTTGAACTGCTGCCCCTGATCTTTGTTACTATTGCCATATTATTATTAATTTCATTTGGAAATTGGCAACTAGCACGCCTAGAAGAAAAAGAAAATTTTATCACCAGCATTGAAACCAATATTGCAGCTCCAGCAATGTTGTTGAGTGATTTTAAGACAACCCCGCCTAATTATTCTAAAATCACTATATCTGGGCATTTCCTACCGAATAAAGATGTCTATCTATATGGTCGACGTACTGCCTACCCTGAAAAAGATGGTTACTACCTACTTTCAGCTTTTGCAGCAGATAATAATCAAATATACATGGTGTCACGTGGCTGGTTTCCTCATAGCGCTAAAGATAAGCTCGATACTAGCACCTCCCCAGCTATAGAAAACATTGAAGGCATTGTTTTGCCTAGCGAAAAGAAAAATTTCTTTGTACCTGAAAATGATCAAAAAAACAATATTTGGTTTACCCTAGATCTACAAATGGCCACTGAAGTTCTTGGCACCACTAATGCAAATTTTTACATAATGCAAATTAATAGCGATTCTCTTCCGGAAGGGGTTGCCCCACTAACAACCAAACATTTGAGCAAAGTGCGTAATGACCACCTAGAATATGCTATCACTTGGTATAGCCTTGCTGGCTGTTTATTTATAATGTTCATGATATCTTCTTGTAAAAAGAAAAATTAAGAGCTTTATAGGATGAAAAAGACCAAGATAAAGCGCTCAGATATCAATCATGCTTTGAAGTTCTTTGGCTTTAGCAAAGGACCAATACGCTCTATTATTGCCATATTGTTTTTAGGTATAAGCTTAGGTGGCATGTCAACCTTTTAGAGGACACATTTTTCAAGAATCCTTGCACCTTCTTCAAACTCAGCTGGAGCAAGGTATCCAATGGTCGAATGCGCTCTTATTCTGTTATAAAACACCTCGATGT
>Ga0105050_10010038_pt1 | contig 10466 bp, 7 predicted proteins | sample FRY01_FD_78088 | JGI IMG/M metagenome (GOLD analysis project Ga0105050, IMG submission 78088) | Freshwater microbial communities from Lake Fryxell liftoff mats and glacier meltwater in Antarctica - FRY-01 | ecosystem: Environmental > Aquatic > Freshwater > Ice > Glacier meltwater ... | reverse complement strand
TGGACGCTTTGGGCCTCCATTCAAGACTCGATCAGCCCCATGGATTTCGACTACTGGAGCTGGGGCATGGAAAAATACGACCGAGCGGTAGCCGAGTTCGACTCCCCAGAGTTGGACCGCCTGATGACAACGGTGGCCTCGGAAGATTGATGTACGGCGAATTCACGCTGAATCTGCCGCAACGGACGGCACGTCTATACGGGTTCGCTTTTTAGCCGGCTACATCAATTTTTACAAAAGGACAACAGAGACCATTCTGCGGGACTAACATCCGCCCAGAACGATTTCAGAAACACTCGAGGTAACACTGTCCGACTGGGGGTCGGACTCAACCGCACAAACCGAGGAGGTCCGGTGTCTGATTCATCAGGTTCATCAATTGCAGCAAACATGGACGACGACGAACGCCGTCTAGCAGAAATGGGTTACAAGCAGGAGCTCAATCGTTCCTGGTCAAGTTTCTCAAACTTCGCCGTCTCATTCTCGATCATTTCGATCCTGGCTGGCTGCTTCACCACATTTGGTCAAGCGTGGAACAACGGCGGTCCGATTGCCATTTCGATCGGTTGGCCGATTATCGCCGGCTTCATTCTGATTATTGGCTTTACGTTGTCCGAACTGGTTTCGGCCTACCCGACTTCAGGTGGTATCTACTGGTGGGCATCCAAACTGGGTGGCCCAAAGGCGGGTTACTACACCGGCTGGCTCAACCTGATCGGTTTGCTTGCAGTCATCGCCTCGGTTGCCTACGGCTGCGCGACCTTCTTCGATCTAGCGCTCAGTTCGCTGAACGAATCATGGGCCGCGGGTTACTCGCTGCAGCGGGTCTTCGTGTTGTTCATTGTTGTCCTAACCATTGTGGTGATCCTCAATATTTGGGGTGGCAGAATCATGGACAAAATCACGAACGTCTCCGTGTGGTGGCACGTGTTTGGCGCGTCACTGATCGTCCTCATTCTGATTTTTCTGCCAGAAAACCACATGAGCTTCCAAGACGTCTTCAGCATGCGGGTGAATAACTCTGGTGGGCTTAACGGTGGGACGACCGACGGAATTGGTTTCTGGTTCTACATTCTGCCCCTCGGTTTTTTGCTCACCCAGTACACAATCACTGGATTTGACGCTTCGGCGCACCTTTCCGAGGAGACCCAAGGTGCTTCGAGTGGCGCTGCCAAAGGAATTTGGAAGTCAATTTTCTACTCGGCAATCGGAGGGTGGATCCTCCTGCTCGCAGTCCTGTTTGCCGTACAAGATCCCGAAGCTGTCACTGCCGGTGGTGGTGGCGTTGCCGTGATTCTGATGCAAGCGCTGGACGCAAGGGTTGTCGGCTTTGTACTTCTCATCTCCGCATTTGGTCAGTTGTTCTGTTCCACCGCGTGTATGACAAGCACCTCACGCATGGCGTTTGCTTTCAGTCGCGATGGCGCAGTGCCGGGTGCAAAATATTGGGCTACCTTGAACAAGAACAAGATCCCGGCGAATGCCGTGATCATGGCCGCGGTAGTTGCAATGGTGATCACCCTGCCGGCCCTACTCGAGGTCAATATTGGTTCTGAAGAGGCACCCATCATTGTTCCCACCGCGTTTTACGCGGTGGTTTCGGTTGCGGTGATCGGGTTGTTCCTTTCCTTCTTGATCCCGATCTACCTGCGTTGGCGCGCGGGTTCCAACTTCGCCCAAGGTCCGTGGAACCTGGGTAACAAATGGAAGTGGATGGCCCCGGTCGCCATGATTGAGATCGTTGTTGTCTCGGTTTACTTCATTCTGCCGTTCACACCGGCTGGCACTCCCGGATGGTTGCGCTGGCTCAATGGCTCACCCAGCGCGGAAGAGGTGCCGTTCGAATGGAAGTTCGTAAACTACGCACCGATTTTGACGATTGGCGCCTTGGTCTTGCTGTGGATTTTCTGGCACCTCTCCGCGAAGAAGTGGTTCACCGGACCAAAGATGACCATTGACTTACCAGAGGGTGTCTCCTCAGCGGATGAAATTGCCCTCGAGCACGAGCACAAGGGTTTTCATCAGCCACCAAACAGTTAGTAGTAACGGGTAATAGCGAAAAATGGGCGCGGGTTCGCACCTTTCCTGAAGGAATTCAGGTTAGGAGCGGATCCGCGCATTCGTTGGGTCGTACGGGGACGAAAGGGAAACCGTGATCGGCACAATGCGACCGCCTACGTTCACCGTCCACGAAGCCTCCAGGTAGTCCGGTGTTATTGCTTCGCCGTCGAGTCGGCGAACGTAGCCAAGGCCAATACAAGCGTTCGTCGTGGTTCCAAAAGCGGCACTGGTTACTTGACCAACGCCAACACCGTCACGCAAGACAAGTTCGCCACCCCACAGCATCGCATCGCCTTCGGAAGCGACCCAGGAGATCAACTTGCGCTTGGGACCGGCTGTCCGCAGTTCTTTGAGAGCAGTGCGACCTAAAAAGTCAATATCAGTCTTGAGTTTGGTTGCAAACAGTAAGCCGGCTTCAACGGGTGAGTAATCAGGATTCAATTCAGGTCCGAATGCCCGGTAGCCCTTTTCAAGACGTAAGGCGTTTATGGCGTAGTAGCCGGCATTGCGAATGCCGAGGTCACCACCGTTGGCGTGCAATAGATCGAAGACCGCGTTGGCAAACTCCGAAGGAACGTACAACTCCCAACCGAGCTCACCAACGTAGGTGATCCGGGTGGCGCGCACCGTGAAGAATCCGATGTCAATCAGTTGCGAAGTTCCGAAGGGGAATGCCTCATGTGAGAGATCTGCCGTGCAGAGGCGATTAAGTAACTCACGTGATTTCGGTCCCATCACGCCGATTACCGCGTAGGCACCGGAAACATCGACGACCTCGACGTGCATGTCACTTGTTGCGTGACGGGTGATCCAGTCGGCGTCACGAATTACCGACGCTGATCCGGTGACCCACAAAAATTCGTGTTCGGCGATCCGGGTGACGGTGACGTCGGCCTCGTAGGTCCCTCGGGAATTCAGCACACCGGTATAGACCACTCCTCCGACGGGAACGTTAACGTCGTTGGTGCACAGCCATTGCAGTAAACGAAGTGAATCGCGACCCTTGATCAGTAATTTACCGAAACTGGTTTCGTCAAAGATCGCAACGTCGCTCCGCGCGGCGCGCTGTTCGTTGTCAACCCAGGGGATCCAGTTCTGCATGTCCCATGAGTAATCAATCCCTGGGTCGGTCCCTGTGGGCGCAAAATAATTTGGTCGTTCCCAACCCATCCGGGAACCAAAGCACGCGTTCGCCGCGGCAATGCGATCGTGCAAGGGTGATTGACGGAAAGGCCGCGCGGTGGCGAATTCGCGGTTGGGCCATGGCACCGAATAATGCAGTCCGAGAACTTCCCCCACTCGGGCACGAAGCCATTGATTGTTTCCGTTAAATGGTGCGAAGCGCCTGATATCAACACCGACCAGATCAGACTGTGGCTCACCCGCGGCAATCCACTCCGCGAGTGCCATACCAGCGCCACCGGCCGAGGCGATACCAACGGAGTTGAAGCCCGCCCCAACGAAAAAATTCTTGAGTTCTGGCGCTTCACCCAAAATGAACTGGTTGTCGGGGGTAAAGGATTCTGGGCCGTTGTAGAACATCTTGATTCCGGTAGTTTGAAGCGCCGGGACCCGCTGTAATGCGCTTTCCATCAGGATTGAGAAGTGATCCCAATCTTCTTCGAGTAGTTGGAATTCGAAAGGGTAGGGGATCGCGTTGGGGGATACCCAAGGTTTTGCTTCTGGCTCGAATCCACCCACCACCAAGCCACCCACTTCTTCCTTCATGTACGTGTATCCGTCGGGATCACGCAGGATCGGCATCATCCGATGCACGCCCTCGATCTGATCGGTGACAACGTAAAAGTGTTCGGCCGAGTGCAGCGGGACATTGACCCCGCACATGGTGCCAATCGCCTTGGCCCACTGGCCGGCGCAGTTGACCACGATCTCGGCCTCGATGTCACCGGAATCGGTCCGCACTCCGGTAACGACTCCGTCTTTCGAATCAATTCCGATCACTCGGGTGCGTTCGAAAATCTTGGCACCACGCATCCGGGCACCTTTGGCAAGGGATTGGGTGACGTCGGTGGGATTCGCGGTGCCGTCGAAGGGCAACCAGATCGCTCCAACCAAGTCAGAGGTTTCAAGGACTGGAAAAAGTTCTTTGGCCCGGTCGGTTGAAATGATTTCACACTCGAGGTTGTATGCCTCCGCCGCCGCGGCAGTGCGAAGCAACTGCACCATTCGTTCTGGGGTTCTGGCAACCGTCACGCCACCGCATTCTTTATAGCCGGTACCGAGTCCGGTGTCCGCCTCGAGTTCTTGGTAGAGCTTCGCCGAGTACTGCACCAGTCGTGTGCCGCCCTCTGTTGCTCGTAGTTGACCTACCAAACCTGCCGCGTGCCAGGTAGTGCCCGAAGAGAGTTGTCCCTGTTCCACGAGCACCAGATCGGTGAACCCAAGTTTGGTTAGGTGATAAGCGACGCTGGCACCGACGATTCCCCCGCCGATGATCACGACTCTGGCGCGACTGGGCACATGTGTCATGACCTGAGCCTACGGCTCAAACCGGAACACGTCAGTGGATGGATTGACCTACGCGTTGAGTCCGGCAACCAGGTTGATCGTGACCGCCAGGATCGTGGTCGCGAATAGAAACGAAAGCAGGGCATGGCCAAGAACCATGACCCGAAAGGTTCGAGTTTGTAGATTGGTGTCGGCCACCTGGAAAGCCATGCCGATCCCGAAGGCGACGTAAGCAAAGTCGGCGTAACTGGGTAAATCGGGGGTATTGAATTCGATACCTCCCTCGGGTTCCGCGTAGTACAGTCGTGCGTATTTCAAGGTGTAGACCGTGTGCACGACCGCCCAAGCGAGAACAACTGAAACGATACCGAGGACCGTTCGAATAACAGCCTCTTCCTCGTCACCGGTTACTTGGTTGCTCAGCACCAGTACAACTGTTGCAAGGCCGATGAGAGCGGCAGCGATCAAGATAAAGTCATCGAGAAGAGTCGAAGAGTCTTCGTCGGCTGCGGTCGCCTTCGTCGCCTCGCCGTCCAAACGCCAAATGTCACGCCACCTTAGGAGCAAAAAGGAAATGGCGGCTGCATCCCAGGCCAGCGAGGGTGCAAATGTCGTTCGAGTGGTCAACAAAGCAAGTATCCCGACCAGTGCGCCGAGAAGTGCCGCAATCAGCAACTGCAGTCGTGAACGTCGCTTCACCTGAATCCTTAGTCTTGTTAGTGCCCCGGTTATACGGATTACCGCGGTGGTACCCGCGACGGGATTCACTGCCACCCAAGATTAGTGCGTGCACGTGCCAACGTCAGGGTTTCAATGAGAAACCTACGCAGACCTGTCAGAGTACGTCCGTGAGTATCCTTGCCATCGATCAAGGAACCTCCGGCACCAAGGCAATCGTGGTCGACGACTCGGGCGTCGTTGTCTCCATCGCTGAAGTGAATGTCCGCCCCGATTACCTGCCTGGGGGCGGAGTCGAGCAGGACCCGCTCGCGTTACTTGATTCGGTGATAACCGCCGGTCAGCGGGCACTTGCTGAGTCAGGGATTGCGGTCAGCGGAGTTGCCTTGGCAAACCAAGGCGAGACGGTTCTCACCTGGGATCCGAAATCTGGAGCTCCACTCTCGCCCGCAATCGTCTGGCAGGATAGCCGCTCGGCGTCGGTGTGTGAACGAATCAGCGACCACTCCGAAGAACTCTCGCAAAGGACGGGCCTGGTCCTTGATCCGTATTTCTCTGCCCCCAAAATGCGTTGGTTGCGCGATCAAGGATTCACCGAAGGCGTTGTCACGACATCTGATACCTGGCTGCTGCACCAGTTGACCGGCGCATTTGTGACAGACGTGTCAACGGCCAGTCGTTCGCTGATTCTCGATCTTGATTCGCGGACGTGGGATGCAGGCCTCTTGGAGATTTTTGGGCTTAGCGGTGAAGCACTCCCACGCATTGCGGATTGTGACGAAGTCGTGGGAAGCACGAAGGCGTTCGGTGCCGAACTCGCCGTAGGTGGAACCGTGGTGGACCAGCAAGCCGCGTTGCTCGCTGAGAATTGCTTGGGCGCTGGTGCAGCCAAGTGCACCTACGGCACGGGGGCATTTTTACTGGTGAACACCGGCAGTCAAGCTCCGCGGTCCACCAACGGTCTGACAACCTCGGTCGCGTGGACCATCCGCGGCCAATCCCAATACTGCCTTGATGGGCAAGTATTCACCGCGGCGTCGGCGGTCCGCTGGATCCAGGAACTTGGTTTACTCACCGACGCCGTAGACCTTGATGCTGCAGCGGCGCAAAGCAGTGAAGGCGTGCACTTTGTCCCGGCGCTCGCCGGGTTGGCTGCCCCCTGGTGGCGCTCCGATGCCACCGCCAGCTTCGCCGGTCTTCGTTTGGCTTCAGGGCGAGGCAATCTGATCCGTGCGGTTATTGAAGGCATCGCCGCGCAGGTGACCGAACTGGCACGTGCGTGCGCCGCCGATCTTGGTAAACCATTGCAAACCTTGCGCGTGGACGGCGGGCTCACCCAGAGCCGGGTGCTCATGCAAGCACAGGCTGACCTGCTGCAACTCCCCATCTCGGTGTACCCGTCGGCACACGCAACAGCCCTTGGCGCCGCACGCCTTGGGCAGCTCGCGATCGATCCCTCAACCGACCTACTCTCTTCGGTGTGGACCCCTGAACAGATTTATGAACCACAGTGGAGTGCGGACCGGGCACACGACTTCATGTCGCGGTGGAGTGCAACCGTGCAACGATCACTGAGTGGGAATGCCGAACATGTATGACGTCGTGATCATTGGTGGTGGCGTGGTCGGTTGTGCTGTGGCGCGTGAGCTCTCCAGCTTCGAGTTGAAAATCGCACTGATCGAATCACGCTCCGATGTAGGGGATGCCACCAGCAAGTCCAATACCGCAATCCTTCATACCGGATTCGATTCGCTTCCGGGATCACTTGAATCCGCGATGGTGGCGCGCGGCTACACGCTGCTTAGCGCCTACGCTCTGGCAACAGGCATTCCAGTTGAGCACACCGGTGCGGTGCTCGTTGCGTGGGATGCGGAGCAGCTTGCCGTTTTACCTAGTCTGAAGAGCAAGGCAGAGAAGAACGGCTATCTTCATTGTGAGCTCATTGACACAGCCGAGGTTTATGCACGCATTCCTGATCTTGGACCAGGGGTGCATGGCGGCCTGACCGTACCCGATGAATCCATTATTTGTCCGTGGACGACACCGCTGGCATTTGCAACCGAAGCCAAATCACGCGGAGTTGAGATTCGGCTGAACACACACGTTCATGGAGTGGAGGTGGGCCCAAATGCCAGCGTGCTCAACACTTCCACTGGAAAGATCCGTACTCGTTGGGTGGTAAATGTGGCAGGCCTCGGTGGCGACGTGATCGACTCGATGTTTGGTTTCGACAGGTTCACCCTGGTCCCGCGTCGCGGAGAACTGCTCGTTTTTGACAAACTAACCCGACCCATGGTTCCCACGATCGTGTTGCCGGTACCAACGGAGAAAGGAAAGGGCGTATTGATCAGCCCGACCATCTTCGGCAACGTAATGCTCGGTCCGACCTCGGAAAACATGGTCGATCGAACTGATACGTCAACCTCGCAGGAGGGCTTCGCCTTCCTACTGAGCAAGGGTGCAGCGCTCATGCCCGAACTCCTGGGCAAAGAAGTCACCGCGAGTTACGCCGGTCTCCGCGCTGCATCCGAGCATCTGGATTACGTCGTTCAAAGTGATGCGGTAAAGCGGTACCTGCTACTGGGTGGCATTCGCTCAACCGGACTCACCGCCTCGATGGCACTGGCCGAGCATGCCCGTGAACTTTTACAAGCCGCCGGCTGCACTCTAAAGGCACGCGCCGATCTTCCAGCGCCACCGCACATGCCAAATATCGGTGAAGCATTCCCAAGACCGTATCAGCAAGCGGAACTAATTGAGAGCGATCCCGCTTACGGTGAGATCGTGTGTTTTTGTGAACGGGTCACTCGCGGGGAGATCCGCGACGCACTAGCTTCACCGCTTCCACCGTCTGACTTTGATGGACTGCGCCGCCGCACCCGCGCGCTTATGGGTCGATGCCAAGGTTTTTACTGCGGCGCCGAAGTTGATGCAATGCTGCGGGGTGAGTCGTGAGCCGGGTCCTGATCGTTGGTGGTGGACCAGCCGGGCTTACCGCAGCACGTGCGTTGCGCCAAAAAGGTGTCGACGAAGTCGTCGTCATTGAACGCGAGCGTGAAGCCGGTGGTATTCCACGTCACAGTGATCACTCCGGTTACGGTCTGCGCGACCTGCACCGATTAATGCGGGGCCCGAAATATGCCCAGACCCTGGTGGCAAAAACTCGTGATTGTGGTGCCCAGATTCTGACATCCAGCATGGTCACCGGCTGGGAGGACTCAAACACCTTGCAGGTCACCAGCCCAAATGGCAGGTTGCTGTTGAGCGGTGATGCAATTGTTCTTGCTACGGGAGCCCGCGAACGCCCACGCGCCGCGCGCATGATCCCGGGGGATCGACCCGAGGGTGTGCTAACCACGGGTCAACTGCAGAACTTGGTCCACCTGCGGCACCGAGAAGTAGGAAAGCGGGCGGTGATCGTCGGCGCGGAACTGGTGAGTTGGTCCGCGGTACTCACATTGCGTGAAGCTGGCTGCAAAACAGTGGCGATGCTCAGCGGGTACGCAAAGGCCGAGTCATACGCTGCATTGGTAATCCCGGCGCGTACAGCGCTAGGAATCCCGATACGAACGCGCACCCGGATCGTACGAATCGTCGGTAAGTCTCGAGTGGAAGCAGTAGAGATCGAGCATCTTGACACTGGGAAGCGAAAAACACTTGAGTGCGACACGGTTGTGCTCACGGGTGACTGGATTCCCGACTACGAACTCGCACAGCTTGGTGAACTTGACCTAGATGATGGCTCACGGGGTCCGACCGTTGATACGGCATTGCGCACCAGCCGCCCGGGTGTATTCGCTGCGGGAAATCTCGTGCATCCGGTTGACACCGCTGATGTAGCGGCACTTGATGGAGTGCATGTTGCCCAGCAAATCAAACGTTGGCTTGATAACCCGTCCCCGTTGGCACCGGCTGCCCGAATTATCGCCGAAGCACCATTTACCTGGGTGAGCCCTGGGATCGTGCGCACCGGTGATCCTTCGCCAGCCCGTAACCGTGCGCTGCTGTGGTCATCGCAGTACCACTTCGCGCCGAGGGTAATCGTGCGTCAAGGGGGATCAGTTCTCAGTTCTCGCACCCTGCCGTGGCCAATTTCACCGGGTCGAGTTTTTCGACTCCCTTGGTCGATGCTTGCGCCGGCATATGGCACAAATGACATTACGATCAGCGTGGCGTGATTCGCTCACGTCAAAAAAACAAGTGCAATTGAAAGTGCGCGTTAGCGAGCATGAACTTTAAAGCGTTGCACCACGTTGGGATCACCATTGGGATCCTGCAGGAAGTTACCGCCGATTCGAATCCCACTGAGCACCGCTCGGGCTGGGACCTGAGGTAAACACAGATCATGCATGTTGTCATCCATCGCGGTGGTGCTGTGGTCCGCAAGGTCGGCAACGGCAAGTGGCCGAACGTTAATGACTTTGCCATTGGGCAGGGTGAACAGTGCGCGGTAGGACTTCACTGCTGAGTCGCCTACTTCTGTTCCACCCGGATAAGCGGTCATACCGTTAGACCAAGCAACTCGAACAAAGGTGCGGCCCACAGCGCATGCGTTTTTATCGTCTTTGAGCATCGCGGGCGTGAGTCGCCACGCGTCGGAGATGTCGGGGCCGGCTTCGATCTGCACAATTGTTTGTGTCAGACCGGGGGTCATTGGTCGCCACTTGGAAGCAAGGGGTGGGCGCCCTTGAAGTTCACCCACGACCGTAACCGTGCTTGGTCGAACACCATCAGGGTCACCAAAGTTACCAATCAAGTTCACTGTTTGGATTTCATTTGGTTCATTCGGCGGGAACTGGAGAGCGCACGTTGGAGTGGCGGTGGTGCCATCGGTGCGGGTAATAACAAAATCCGTGACCTGGATCGTGGTGGGATTGATAAACCAATTAAATGTGACGGGAATGTTGTCCAGACCTTTTTCACCCGTTGGACAAGCGTTCGCATTGTTTAATCCCCAGGCCGCACTCAGAATGTGAGGAGAGGCGATGGAGGGCGTTGCAACTGCCATGGGCGATATTGCAATAGTTGATAAGACCGCGATGGCAAGTGCTGCACGTGTTGCTATCCGACGTCGTGACATAAGTGACCTCCATTGGTGAGAAGTGCGGGCCACTTCTTACCGTAGCCGCCACTATTTTATGGACTGTGAACAGGTACGTATTGCACTTAAGTCAATTGCGCTGATTCTTTCGACTCGCCAGTTCTTGAATTTCTGACTCAACCAGTTCAAGTTGCTTGCGTAGACCGATCACCAATTC
>Ga0105050_10010036_pt1 | contig 10467 bp, 13 predicted proteins | sample FRY01_FD_78088 | JGI IMG/M metagenome (GOLD analysis project Ga0105050, IMG submission 78088) | Freshwater microbial communities from Lake Fryxell liftoff mats and glacier meltwater in Antarctica - FRY-01 | ecosystem: Environmental > Aquatic > Freshwater > Ice > Glacier meltwater ... | reverse complement strand
GGATGGCTCCTGCATAGCAAGACATTTTTGATCAGATTTGTGCATTTGTCAGAAGCAGTCATGTGTCCGGCCTGTTTGCGCGGTTTTGACCGCTGGCCCTGATGGGTTCCGCAAACCAAGTCCCTTACAGCTTAGCGGGCAATTGCGCCCGGGACTTTCGACGGGGTGTCTTGGTTTTGGCGGCAGACTTATGCACCATCATCTCGCGGGTCTTGCTAACTCATTGTGCCTTTTCCCTTTAGGTTGTGTGAGGTGTGTAAGGTTCGTTGCGGGTCAAAACTGCCCAGACGATCCGAGCGGTCTTGTTTGCCATGGCGACAGTTGCGACGCGTGCCGGTTTGCGTTCCAGCAGTGACGTTAGCCATTTGCTTGCCCGTTCCGGGTGCGACTTGGTCTGTCGGACGAGCGACGTCATACCGACGACTAACAATGATCGTAAGTACTGATCGCCCATTTTGGTGATCCGCCCGAGCTTCTCTTTGCCACCGCTGGATTTGTTCGCGGGCGTCAGACCCAGCCAGGCTGCAAATTCCCGTCCGTTGCTAAACTGATGTCCGTCACCAATACTGGCGATGATCGCGGACGCAGTCACAGCGCCAACGCCTGGGATGGTACGCAACAAACGGACCCGCGCGTCTTCCTTTGCAACCTGCTTCAGGCGGCCTTCGTACCAGCGGAGCCGAGCATGCAGTGCCATAAGATGTTCGCAGAGGTTATGGATCACCTCGTTCGCAATATCAGGCAGATCCAAAACTTCGCCAGCCAGTATGTTCTCGGCAAAATCGATGATCCGAGCAAGACCTCTCGCGATATACACACCAAATTCGGCAACCATTCCACGTAGACCATTAATGAGTTGGGTGCGCTGGCGAACCAGGAGGCTCCGCGCTCGGTGGACTGACAATAAGGATTGCTGTTCGACGGTCTTGATCGCCACAAACCGCATTGTGGGTCGGGTAACGGCCTCACAAATGGCCTCCGCATCAATCGCGTCAGACTTGCCCCGCTTCACGTATGGCTTCACATATATTGGTGGGATCAACCGAACGTCATGGCCAAACTTCGTCAATTCGCGTGCCCAATGATGCGCGCTGCTGCAAGCTTCCATACCAATCAAGCAAGGCTCGATCCTGGAGAAGAAAGGCAACAATTGTGCACGTCTCAAAGGTCGATTGAAGGCAACCTCGTCGTTCTGTGTGATCCCGTGAACTTGAAAGACGTTCTTGGCCAGATCAAGGCCGATTGTGGTAACTTGCATTGGGTGGCTCCTCCTATGAACTGATATGAACATCTGCAGTATGGCGCATTGAGACGCCAGTTGGAGCAGGAGCCATCCACACCATCAGGTTTCGGCTCGTCAGGGACATCGCCGAAGGTGCAAGATGTGAGGGAGGCATTCCACCAGAACTCCGAAACCAACGGATTCCGACAGGACCGGAAACACCCGCTTCGACGGCGGACACCTCACTGGAATGACCTGCGGCCACGCCCCGCCAGAACCGGCAAAGATTCTCACGTTGCCAGACTGGCGGCCTTCCTGGAGAGTTTAATTTGCCCCGTATCGAACGTTCGGATTTTCGTCTGCCTGTTTTTGTCATCTACACCTCCTAAAATGGGGTGTTGCGACGACCGGTTGAATCCGCCTTGTCAAGCCCGAGCAGCAATGATCATGACTCCCACCAGCTAGTCGGGAGTCACAAGTCGGGACTCAACACAGGCTCTCGCTGGCGGGTTCGATGGATCGATCCAAGCATCCCAAACGGCATTCATTTCAGCAACACCAGACATGTCGGCGATCCAGATTGTCGCAGACAAAATATGTGACTTGTTGCTTCCATTGGCAGCAAGCAAGCGATCAACATGAGCCAGCATGTCCGTTGTTTGAGCAGTCACATTAGTGCCGTGCCCAACTTGACCTGCAAGATAGATCGTATCGCCATGCCGGACGGCCTGGCTCATCCGACCACTGAGTTCCATACGTTCTATCTTCATTTCCGGTATCCTTGGTTTGCTTTTCGGGCGGGCGAGAACTGCATGACGCTGAGAATCTCAAAGAACATCTGCGCAGCGTTCTGCGCAGTGTTGGTAGTCGGGTCATAAGCTGGTGCCACCTCGACCACGTCACCGCCGACCAAGTTGGCGCCTTTCATCCCGCGGATAAGCGCCAGCGCCTCGCGGGTGGTCAAGCCACCCACTTCGGGCGTGCCCGTGCCGGGCGCAAAGGCCGGGTCGAGGCTGTCTACGTCGAAAGAAAGATATGTCGGACCATCTCCGATGACTGCGCGGGCTTTTCGAATGATATCGGGAAGCGTGGCTTCGGAAATGCTGGTCGCCTCAATCACGGTCATTCCGGACATTTCTGAGAACTCCCACAGGTATTTTGCAGCCCCGCGGATACCGATCTGGATTGTCCGTTCTGGATCTAGAACCCCGTCAAGCACCGCATTACGAAACGGACCACCGTGATGAAATTTTTCACCCTCGTATGACCCGCCTGTGTCGCAATGCGCGTCAATATGGATCATGCCAACGGGTCCATTCTTACCAACTGCCCTTAAGATCGGATGGCTTATTGAATGATCGCCCCCCACGCCAAGCGGGATCACGCCTTGTGCCACGATACTGGCCACAAAGGCCTCGATGTCCGCGTGGCTTTGCGCAAGGTCGAACCGGCTTCGCAGCGGAACATCGCCAATATCGGCAACTGCCATTTCATGCACAGGTGCGCAATTCAGTGCGTCGTTATACGGACCAATGCGTTCAATTGTCCGTAGGGCGCGCGGCCCGAAGCGTGATCCGTTGCGATTGGTCACGCCCAGATCCATTGGTACCCCATATAAAGCGACATCTAGATCTGAAATGCCGGTGAAGTCCCCTGGCGCGCGATGCGGAGCATCTAGTAATGTTGGCATCCCCGCATAAGGCGCGGGCCTGCGGCCACCCTCAGAAAAAATCTTATCGGCAATTCGCTGGAAATTTGGGTTTTGTAGCTCGCCACCTTGGGCCTCAGCGAATGTCTGCCGTAATCCGGCAAGCTTTTTTTCAGACCAAGTCATAGCGCGCGTCTCCATTATCAATTGATAACCTTGGATACCGCGCTAGATGGCCGAGATTAAATCTGAAATCCTGCAACCAAACTTTCAGAGTCCTGAAACCCAAACAATCCGACATGGCTCGCCGAAATTGGATCGTGGGGCTATTTTACCTACAATGTCGGCTAGAGCAGAAATTGGCGTTCGAGTGCGCCCGCCCAAGTTGAGAGGAATGTATGATACGTCAGGCTTGGACACTTAGGACAGAAAAACAACGTTCGCGTCGACCATCAACGTCCGCCAGCCAAACCCTTTGTAGCGTGTGCTTTGCGCAACTTGAGTCCTTGGGCACGGCGGAACTCTTTCAAAAATAATTCGGTGGCGGGCTTCGTTGCATCGGCCTTACGCGTCGTCAGATAGATTGCGTTCAAATAGCCCAAACTGCTATCCAAAATTGGGCGCATGCGGTCCTGTGAGACCCAAAAATCCGCCATATGTTCGGGAAGAAAACCCAGATATCTACCTGACAGAATCAGTGCGGCTACGCCATCCATCAGGTCGGCAACAGCAGTTGCAGCTGGGCGGAGCGATGACGGCAAGCTGTCAGGGGCTGCATACGCTCTACGAACAAATTGATAATCACGTAGTTCGGAGACCTCAAATTCAAGGCTGGCAAGAAATAAAGGATGCCCAGCCCCGCAATACAAAACCTGCCGTTCTGCGAAAGCATCTTCATAGTCCAAATAGGGCGAGTGCTGCCCGCAAGCACCCAGCCCAAAATCGCAAGTTCCGTCCAGCACCAGTCGCTCCAACTCGGACGGAGAAACCACGCGAACAGAAATCTGGACTTCGGGTGCGACCTTATTGAATGCTCCAATCGCGCGGTCCAATGCACAATCAGGGTTACTGACCAACCAGTCAATTATCCCCACTGTCACACTGCCTGTCAGACAGTTGCGGGCAGCACCGGCTTCGGTGCGAAATTCATCCAAAGCAAGAAAAAGGCGTTGAGACGCCTGATAAATCAGGGTGCCGCGCTCGGTTAGTCGAAACCCGGATCGTCCGCGTTCACAAAGCCTGACCCCTAAACGCTGTTCAAGTGCCTTCATATGCGTGCTGATCGTGGATGGGCCTACGTTGAGTTCAATCTGTGCGGCTGAGAATCCACCTGCATCAGCCACCGTCGCGAACACTCTAAGCAGCTTGATGTCCATTTCTGAGAGATTGCTTAGCATCTGTTGGCCCTATTCCTTTCCTGACTTCTTCTTTGACACTAGAGTAACACGACACCGATTTGACACAAAACTCAAGACTTTTGGAACGTTACGGTACTTTGGCCCCTTCACGTTGATCAGCTGCAAACCATAGTTTGGCAGTTTCATATTTTCCGATGCGTCAACCGCCGCCACGCTGTCCTCAGAATATCGGAGGCTACGCAAAAGCGATGGCGAACCGGAACTTCACCGCTAACAGGGAGAATGCCATGACAATGTTGACAAGAAGGCAAGCCATGCAAACCGCCGCAGCGTCACTCGCGCTGAGTTCGGTTGGCTTCATGAGTCGTGCCGCCGGAACAGTAGAGCTAACCGCCGTCGAATGGGGTGGCGGTGTTATAGATGCGATGAAGGAAATTGCTGCAAAGCAGGACAAGGTGACTTTTAATTGGGTGCTGCACCAAGGCGGCTCGGGTGCGATTCTGCCTAAGATCAAGGCGACTTGGCCGAATTCCGAGTTCGACTATGTGGCAGGCTGGGAAGGCTCCTTCAACGGCATGTTGAAAGAAGATTGGCTGGTTCCAGTAACCGTAGACATGATCCCGAACCTTGCCGATATTCCGCCAAAGATTATCGTAAAGAATGCCAATGGCGACTGGATGGCGGTGCCGCGGGCTGTTGGGGGCATCTATTTTGCCTATCGCGACGATATTTGCCCTGTAAAGATCACCAGCATTGACGATCTGTTCGACCCCAGCCTGAAGGGTAAAATCTGCTGGCCAGGTCCGACGCAGAGCATGATGCTGCAACTTGTGGCCTTGTCGCTGCATGCGGGCGGGGATGAGAACAATCTTGAACCCGGCTGGGAGTTGATGAAGAAGTTGGCACAATCGGGCAATATCGGCCGCATCGCTGTGACTGATACTGATTTCACGACCTCGTTGACCAGCGGCGAAACCGTGTGCGGTTTCTATTCCGAACCGCAACTGACGGACGTTGCAAAAGCATTCCCCGTGACACGCCTGACCAAGCAAGAAGGCATGCCGGTGTTCCTCTATCAAAGTGGCTTTGCGGTATTCCAGAATCGCCCCAATCTGCAAGCGACATTGGACTTCATAAACTTTGCCATCAGCCCAGAGATGAGCGAGCTTTACGCCGAAGTTGCTGGCGAAGCGCCGCTCAATACCAAGGCCAAAACGCCAGATGCGTTGAAGCACTTGTCCTTCACGCCCGAGGAATTCGACAAATACGTCTATGTGCCGGATTTCAACGTGGTTCTGACCCAGCAAGACGCATGGGCCAAGCGTTGGGAAGATGAAATCGCGCCGCTCCTTTAAGGCGCGACAAAAACCAGACAGGGCAGGGGAGGCCGTGATGAAACAAAATACGCCAAGCGCGCTTTACCTGCCCGGCGGCCTACTGTTTTTGGGGCTGTTCGTGTTGCCCATGGCGGGGCTGTTCATCGAAAGTCTGCGGTTTTACGAACCCGGCAGCATCGGCTCGGCGGCCGATGCACCCTTCACCTTGGACAATTACGCGGAATTGTTGAAAGCCTCCTTCGCCGGTTTTTTGTGGCAGACCGTGAAAGTCAGCCTTTTGGCCTCGGTAGTGGGTATTATTCTTGCCTTTCCGATGGCTTACTGGATCGCCCGTCGCCTCTCGCCACAATGGCGCAGTCTGGCGCTTGGGTTTTTCGTAACGCTTATGTTTCTGAGCGTTCTGGTGCGCACCTATGCGCTGGAACTGACTTTTGGGGCGACAGGCCCATTCGGGTCGATACTTCGTGAAATCGGCATTGCCACCAACGGGCGCGGCTATATCCAGGTTCTCGTGGCGGCAGGTTTGTTGCACTACATCATTCCGATGTCGACGCTTACCCTCCTTGGAACGATCCAAAGCGTCGATCCACGCCTGAATGAAGCAGCGCAGGTTCTCGGTGCGCCAAACTGGAAAGCCCATCTGAGTGTGACCATGCCATTGTGCATGCGCGGAGTATTGGCGTCGTTTCTGTTCGGCTTCACATTTTCCATCAGCGCCTTCGTGATTCCGATGATATTGGGCAAGGGACGAGTGCTGTTCATCTCCAACCTGATCTACACTCGGTTCAGCGAAATCGCTAACTACCCCAGCGGTGCCGCGATATCGGTTGTTCTGTTCGCGCTGGCAATGCTTATCGTCTATGTCCTAACACGGCTTGTGAACCGGAGTATTCAGCAATGAGCGGGCGCAATATCGACGATCTGCTGCGCTTTTTGTGCAAGTTTATCAACATCGCTGTCGTGGTGTTTTTGATGACGCCAATCGTTGTGACTGCAATCATGTCGTTGGATTCACGCAGCTATCTTGGCCCATTGCCGCCCCCGTCGTTGTCGCTGCGCTGGTTCAAAGCGTTCTTTTCAGACAGCTATTTTCTGAGTGGGTTGGCCACCAGCCTGAAGCTTGCGGTATTGTCGGTTTCAATTTCATTGCTGGCTGGGTTGACCACCGCCTATGCCCTTGATCGGTCGCGGTTTCGGGGTAAGGACGCGCTGGTATCCTTTTTCTTGTCGCCATTGGTGGTGCCACCGGTCGTGATTGGGTTTGCGCTGCTGCTTTTTCTGTCCAAGATGGGGTTGATCAACGGGTTTGCGCGGCTTTTGTGCGGCCATATCATAATCACCGTGCCCTATGCGATCCGTGCCACCCTGGCGGCGATGTCCGAGATCGAAGACACCTACACCGAAGCCGCGCTGATCCTTGGCGCGAATGAGCGGCAGGCGTTCTGGAGCGTCACATTCCCGCTTGCCCGTGCCGGAATTGTCAGCGGCGGCATCTTTGCCTTCGCTGTGTCAATGGATGATGTCGCCGTTTCGATCATGCTAACCGACGCCAAGACATACACGCTTCCCATCGCACTGATTAGCAGCATGCGCGCCAATTTCGACCTGTCCATAGCGGCGGCTTCCATGGTGCTTATGGGCTCAACCGTTATCCTTATCATCCTCCTCGAAAAACTTGTCGGCCTGAACCGGGCGATGGGACAGGGCGGATTTCGCTGAAAGAATATGCCAATGGAAACCACTTCCGATACCGTGATCAAATTTACCGATGTGCATAAGCGATATGGCGCTATCCATGCCGTGAATGGCATCAGCTTCTCTGCGGGCGCAGGTGAAACGGTGGCGGTGCTCGGGCCAAGCGGTTGCGGCAAAACCACCACGCTGCGGATGATTGCCGGTTTTGAAGAACCTAACAGTGGCACAATCGAAATCGGCGGTGAGTCGATGATTGGCAAGCGCCCATATGAACGCAATGTTGGATTGCTGTTTCAGCATTACGCCTTGTTTCCGCATATGAGTGTACGCGATAATATCGCCTATGGTTTGAAGCATCGCAGATGGCCGAAAGCGACTATCGCAGACCGAGTTGAAGAAATGCTTAGCCTCGTTCAACTGGAAGGGTTTGGTGACCGCTGGCCCCGGCAGCTCAGCGGTGGCCAGCAACAGCGCGTTGCTTTAGCGCGGGTATTGGCGACAAAACCGAAACTGGTCTTGCTGGATGAGCCGCTTTCAGCGCTGGATGCAAAACTGCGCGAGGAACTGGGTGCAGATCTTAAACGGATTCTGACCTCGGTGGGCTCCACGACCATCGTTGTGACCCATGACCAGAATGAGGCGATGAGCCTGTCAGATCGGATCATTGTCATGAACCGTGGTGGCATCGATCAAATTGGGTCACCAAGCGAGATCTATGCGAAACCGAAGTCGCGATTTGTCGCCAATTTCATCGGCCGTTCCAACTGGTTAAACGGTATCGCCAATTCCGCCAACACGCGCGGCATGGCGAATGTGATCATGGAGGATGGCACGGTTCTGACAACTGATTCTGTTGGCGTAAATGACGGGGCGCAAGTCTCTGTCGGCATCCGCCCAGAACGCATAAGGCTGGTGCCGGAGAGTAAGAGGAAGGCGCAGGGAGGCGCAAATCAGTTTGTCGGCAAGGTGGCAAACGCCGTCCACATGGGTGCAGAAATTCACTATGAGGTGCGTTGCGTGGCGGGGCCATTGATCGTCGTGAGCCCGAGCGACGGCAACAGTCCTTTCACTCTTGGCGAAACGGTTGGGATCAGCTTTGGTCGCGGTGACTGCGTGGTATTCCCCGAGAGTGTTCAATAGGCAGAGGGATATGCACCATTTCACCTCGGCGTTGTTAAAACAAGTCGAGACAGGTCAATCTATGCGAACTAGAATGCGCTGTGCCACAGCCAGTTTACTTCGATAATTGCTGAACTGAGTTTCGCATCATTGCTATTTAACTGATCGACGTTCGACGCAAACTGGACGCGGCATCAAGACAAAATAATCACGAATAAAACAATCCAACAGGAGCTTCACATGACGTTTTCCCTAACTCGCAGAGCAGGACTTGGCATCGGGCTTGCAATGGCTGCCTCGATGATAATCGGTGCGACCTTACCCGCACAGGCCGATGCACTGTCAGATGTGACCGCCGCAGGCGTGCTGCGCGTCGGCATTTTTGAGGATTTTCCTCCTTTCGCGTCGCTCAGCGCCACAATGAAGGTTGAGGGCTATGATACCGAAGTTGCTGACAAACTGGCAGCGGCTTTGGGCGTCAAGGTCGAACTCGTCGGGATCACGGGTCAAAACCGCATTCCGTTCCTGACCGAAGGCAAGGTCGATCTGCTGCTAAGCATCGGATACAGCGATGAGCGGGCACAAGTCGTGGACTATACTGACGCATACGCACCCTATTATATCGCTGTGATGGGCGCGAAAGACCTTGCGGTGGTAGGTGCTGCCGACCTTGCTGGCCAGACGATCGCCGTGAACCGTGGCACGCTAGAGGACACCGAAGTAACCAAGGTTGCACCAGAAGGTGCCGATATTCAGCGTTATAGCGACTATAGCGGCGTGATCTCGGCGTTCCTGTCGGGGCAAGCCTCGCTGATGGTTGTAGGCAATGATGTCGGCGCCACGATCCTGGCGAAGAACCCGACTATCGAGCCAGTTGAAAAATTCACATTGCTGTCTTCGCCGTCTCAGATGGCGGTGAAAAAGGGTGAAACCGGCCTACGCGATGCGCTGAATAACGCGCTGATCGCGATGAAGGCGGATGGCACTCTGAACACGTTGGCAGTGAAATGGCTTAAACAGCCGTTGGTCGAAGGTTTCTGAAAGATAATATGAACTACGAATTCGATTTTTCGGCGATTTCGAACAACGCAGGTCTGCTCCTTGAAGGGGCGGGCCTGACCGTGCTGCTGGCCGCTATCGCCGGAACTGTCGGCATTGTGCTGAGCATTAGCGGCGCGGCGATTATCGTTTCGGGTCATCGCTGGGCGCGCCGCGGGGTGCAGACCTATGTCGAGCTTATTAGAAACACGCCGTTCATCGTCCAGTTGTTCTTCATCTTTTTCGGGCTTCCAAGTCTTGGGGTGAAGATGCCAGCCGTAACGGCTGCGGCCTTGGCAATGACCATCAACTTAACGGCTTACGGCATTGAGATCGTCCGGGCGGGGATCGAGTCCGTTTCGCCGGGGCAGCGTGAAGCCGGTCTATCGCTTGGCATCGGCCCGATCTCGGTTTTTATCTACGTCGTTCTGCCGCAGGCCATTGCCACAGTCTATCCGGCGCTGGTCAGCCAAATAATTATTACCATGCTTGAATCTGCCGTGGTGTCTCAGATCGCAGTGACCGACCTGACCCATGCCGCCGACCTGATCCAGTCAAGGACCTATCGTGCATTTGAGACCTACTTCGTGGTCGCCGCGATGTATCTGGGTATGGCCTTGGCTTTGCGTTGGGCAATGAATCGCGCGGGCCGACGGTTATTTGCGGGGAAAGTCTGATGGTTGAACTCTCACTGGCCCAGATCATTCCATTTCTGCTACTGGCCGCGCGTTGGACCTTGCTCCTGTCAGCCATTGCCTTCGTTGGTGGAGGCATTGGCGCCACTATTCTGTTGCTGTTGCGCTATGGTGCGCCACGGATCGGAGGCCGCGCCACCTCACTCTACATCCAACTGTTCCAGGGCACACCGCTTCTGCTGCAGCTGTTTCTAGTATTCTTCGGCCTTCCTCTGATTGGTGTCGATGTATCGCCTTTGGTGGCGGCCCAGCGCAATCGCATGAACAATAACGATGTCGACAAATGTTGTAGAGGCTGATTCGATGGGTGATCTTTACTGGTTTAACGAGGTCATATGCCATGCCAACCCCAAGT
>Ga0105050_10010033_pt1 | contig 10470 bp, 8 predicted proteins | sample FRY01_FD_78088 | JGI IMG/M metagenome (GOLD analysis project Ga0105050, IMG submission 78088) | Freshwater microbial communities from Lake Fryxell liftoff mats and glacier meltwater in Antarctica - FRY-01 | ecosystem: Environmental > Aquatic > Freshwater > Ice > Glacier meltwater ... | reverse complement strand
TAGTTATACCTACCGATACAGTTCTCCTCCTCGGGAGGATTCGCATAGCGGCCGAGTGCGCACGCTTGGAAAGCGTGTAATGGGTTAAACCATTCGAGGGTTCAAATCCCTCATCCTCCGCAGGGGGGATCCGCATAAGTCCGATCAATTTTCGGCCGCAGATCCGCATAAGTCCCTGAAGTTGGCACAGAAAAAGGCTCTCCCATTCGGGAGAGCCTTTTTTTCTTACATTCCTGGCTAACTAAGCTACTTTCTTGGCAGCTTGCAGCAGCGCTCTTCGGCTGAGCTGATCTTCTTCAACGCTGACCTCTCTGACTCCGCTCATTGGTGGAGCGGGATCAAATACCGAATCATTAGTAACACCACCTCGGGCTATCCAGGCTTGGGTGGTTTGATAATTGAGAACAGCCAGGGCGACCGTACCCAAGATTGTTAGTTGCACCTGTCCACCCACAGCGAAATATCCTTTTGTGAGCCCAACACCGGAGCGAGACTTGAGGGTCCCAAAACTGCCTTCAATGCAGCCCCGGCGTTGAATAGATTTAATCCACTTAACACTTCCCACTAGGTATTTACTGCGCATCTTTGGCAGAACCGTGCTGGGTAAACTCATTGAGGGTTTGGGCAAGGCCGTTCCAATTGGGATCTCTCCTCGCACAACTGCGCCATAGCGAGCTCATCTGGCTGATGGCGCGGGGGTTTGACGCTGGAGTGGGGCTTTCTAATGTATTCCATGTCTTTTAAGGGGCCGAAGTAGCAGTTAAAGCGCCAACAAATATCGTAAAGAAGTTTCAAATTTCCGCTAGATCGAAGGAGGCGGATTCAACCGGGAGTAGATTTTTTGAATATTGGTTGGAGTTACAAGCTTTGTCTGAACCCATCACTATCCTCAAGTATTGGAAACCGTTTGCGCGTCAAAAGGGACTCCAAAAATTGAATGGGAGCGTCTCGATGAGCAAGGATTTCATAGCATTAAATGTTAGGCCCACGAAGCGATTATCGAGAGATGTGCAACTACTTGATTTCTTAAAAAACGACCCGACTCCTCAAGGAGATTTTGCAAGAGCCCGATTAAATCACTGGATTCGTTGCTGGAATCATGATGATCAACATCAGATATTGGGAAAACTTTCTGATCGAAGAGTTGAAAGCAGTCAAGGCGCGTTATGGGAGTTATACGTAAATGCCCTCTTACGGTGGCTACATTGTGAAGTACAAAGGGTCCATGAAATCCCAAGTGTTTCAACACCGGATTTCCTGGTCACTTATCTGGGTGAAGAATTTTATGTTGAGTGCACTACCGTTCAAATGTCTCATCTAACGAAAAAGCACGAAGAGCGAGTTAATCTATTCTTAGATTATTTAGATTCGCGAAGTCATGCTCAATACTGTTTAGGAGTAATTGTAAAGTGCGAAGGTGTAACTTCTATTAAGAGTAAATCCTTTGCTGACCAGGTCTTTGAATGGTTGAATCAACTTAATCCCACTTTTGGAGATTATAAATCCTTGACTATAGCGGAAGCCGACTGGATTTTTGAATTCTTGTCCGTACCTCGCATAGGCAATGGCATGCGCACAGTTCAACTGTCTATGATCTCTACGGTCTCCGCTATGAAAGACGATATTAAATTGAGGAAATCGATTAAGACTAAATCCTCGAAATATAAATCGTTTGATGTTGAAAAGCCTCTAATACTCTTTATCCAAGAAGATGAAAAGTTCATAGGAGAGCCTCTGACAAGTCGTGCTTCAGCTTTACTCGGCGATTCACAAATACAATTCAATCCCCAAACAGGCGCCTCAAATTACATCCGAAAACCAAACGGTGCATGGACTTCGAAAAATGGTTTAATCAATAAAACTACGAGTGCGGTTTCAATATCTTCATATGTTAGTTTGTGGTCACCTCGTATTAAAACGCCACAAATCTGGGTTCATGCTGAACCTCGAGTCCGTTGGTGTAATTTATTTGATTTTCCTACTTATAAAGTAACTGGCAGTTCTATGTATCTCCATGAAGGAGTATCTGATTGGGATGGCGTTGTTCCCGGGATTTAGACATCAAGACTGTCATCTTCAATTTAAATCGTCATTTTCTTGATGCCCAGAGCCGTCCGCTAAATCGTGTAAAAAGACGCGCGATGTGGGCGGCTCCCTTAATAGGCTAAATAGGTTCTTTCGGGCCAGATGGCGCAATTCCAATTGCAGAACGTTTGGTTGTTTTTTATCCAAAGTACGGTGCGTATTTGAGGCAGTTTCCCTGACGTCGTTTTTGGTTCCGAACAAGGATGACATTGCATTTTGATTGACTCTTCGTGGGCAAATCAATAGCAGGCGTGGCTCTTGATTTTCGTGGCGGACTCCCACCATGCCGCCGCGGTCGACACGGGTAACGAGAATGTCAGTTACGTGTGAAACAATCCAAACATGGAATCAAAAGGTGGAAATGGTAAGTATTACCGCACACTACACGGCGAGCTATTTAATGGAGATTGCCGAGAGTATTTACGCTCTCTGGAATCAAATTCAATAGATGTGGTATTTGCTGATCCACCCTTCAATCTCAATAAAGATTACGGGATTGGCGTTAATGACAACTTGACCGAGGATGCATATCTTGCTTGGTGTCTGGAGTGGGTTATTGAATCGGAGAGAGTTTTAAGAGATGGTGGAGCATTGTGGATCTATAACATACCTAAGTGGAATCTTTTTATTGCACAGCAGTGCCTAAGTTTGAATCTTCAATTTCGTCATTGGGTTGCTATTGATTTAAAAATGAATTTACCAATAGCGAACAAGCTTTATCCAAGTCACTACAGTTTACTATATTTTATTAAAGGCAAGAGGCCTAGGGTTTTCAATAAAGTTAGGACTCCAATACAGGTCTGCCGCCATTGTGGGGGTGATGTAAAAGATTATGGTGGACATAGGGGAAAAATCCATCCAGAGGGAATAAACTTGACTGATGTCTGGACTGATATAACTCCAGTGAGGCATGCAAATACAAAGTTTCGAGCTGCGAACCAGTTGAATGAAAAACTTCTTGAAAGAGTTATAGAAATTTCTTCAATTCCTGGTGATGTAATTTTGGACCCTTTTGGGGGTAGTGGAACTACCTTTGCAGTAGCTGAACGATTGCATCGAGACTGGAAGGGATCGGAAATTGGCGATATTCAACCTATTATTTCTAGATTGAATGGCACTCGCCACGAATTTCAAATGCCTAATAAGGGCGATGCTGGGAAGGGTATTAATTAATATTTCTACCATCAGTCCCCTTAGGAATTTTTGGGACTGAAGTACTTTCTCTGTCCTGCTGAACCGCGATGATTTCGAGATATCCCTTTCGTGTTTCCAGTGTTGACCATAAATGGAAATAAGGTATTAACTCTCGTAAATTTCCAACCCTATCGGTTAGGTACCTTGCCAGTTCTACCGTTGGAACTACAAGCACCCCGAGGCATATAGATTCTTTTATTAGCCCCAGCGATAACTTATTTAGCGCACGATGAGAAGAAGAAATGTTCCCAGTTTCCCATTCCACGGCACCAAAGTCGCCATCTTCACCGAACACTTTTCCAGCATCCATAGCGCCTAATTGCGATGCAGAATTTTCGATTCTCAATGGGAACGGATGTTCTGGTGTCCAGCCTCGTGCCAATAAATTCTCTACAAAGCTCTCTTTAATAGGCCGAACGCCGTTTCCCTCACCGCGCTTCTTTCCACTCTCTGGGTAGATGACGAAAGAATCTGAATTGGGAGGCCATCTAACTTCTTCGATACTTTCAAGGATTTCATCCAACGCAATTGGGACCCAGGATGGCGGGCATTTCTCGATCAGAACATGTCTAGATACGACTTTCAAAGTGATTACCTTTCTCGGATTCCCCGCACAGGGCGCACTAGCCTCTTCGTAAAATCTGAAATAGCGTTTATGAACTACTCATCTTATTCACTTAAACATGTGGTCACCACTAAATTGCTCTTTATATTAACTTCTGCGATGTCGACAAGCTGCGTAGCGCACCATCACGACATTTATGGAAGCAACACCCCTGAACCGTATTTGTTGGAATTAACCAATGAATTGGGCCTCACTGAAGTCCATCACTACATCATGATCTTGGATCGAGTCCCCTTTTCCATGCACGCTGGAAAGGAGCCCCTGTGGGAATTACACAAGTAACCGGCCTTGGAGGACACCTGGGTATTGCTTTCTACCAGGGCAGAGGCTTCCCCAGTCCAGAGGAGATTATTGCAGGGAGACATTTTGTAGGAACGTTCTGGGATGAGGTCCTCGATACTGGCTGGGATGACGCAGTAGCGCTACTAGTTATTGCTAAGGCGATGCTCGATTTTCGTGCTAACGGCCGAGAGATTCTCTATCGGGGGAGCCCGATGCCAGATATGCCGGCAGGGTTGTGATGAAAGGACGATACTGATTTTCACGTGATTCTGCCCTTAAAGTATTGACCAGGGAAATTAGCTTTTTGACCTCTTGCCCATAGTAATGAAGTCTGAACGTGGTTAATCTTGAACGTGCTGGCGCAGTAGAACTTGTTAGCGCACCCAAGGAACTAAATGTCATAGGTGATAGGTAATGTTCATATTATCAAAACGGTATAGACGTGAAGACAGGGGAGTCTTGAATGGCTAGATCGCACTTAGAACAAGCGAGCTCTCTATTTGGATTCCTGAAAGACTTACTGGGTCTCCGAAATCGACCTGCAAAAACTCTCCAACAGTATTCGATTGCAACTGGACATTGGGTTCACCACTTAGACGACACACCAAGAACCAAGTCAGGTATTGCATTCTGGGGATCTTTAGGAATGAATGCGGTGGGAGCTGCCTCGGGTGACATGGTGTCTGCGCTCAAACTAGCGACAACAACAATTAAAGAAGCTCAAAATTCAATCCTTCGGGTTCCTAAAGTCTTGATTCCTGAGCCACCACAACCTTCCGAGAATCTTGGTCCTTGGATCAGTGGTGAAATTGAGGATCCAACCGAGCAGCTACATCTCTATACATTCGATGAGATGGAAAATCAGGACCTTTCAGATCCAGATGCCTCTTCAATTGATCTTTCGCAGACTAAAGTGGATTACAAGCAACTTCAAAGAGAATTTGAATCTTGGATCAAGCAGTGGGAAGTATGGGCAGAAAAAACAAAATCAAGTCGAGAAGTTCGAAAGCTCTACTCATCATTATTTGATGCGAGATCCAAGTTCAAAGAGCAATCGCAAGACTGGGAATTTGTACTAGGAGTCGGGCGCCTTCGCTTGAGAGTTGGATCAGATCAACTCTTGGATCGTCACCTATTTACCTTGCCATGTGTTATCGACTTAGACGAAGACACAGGCACATTATTTGTTCGACTAGACGAGACTGCAAAATTTACAATTGAAGATGATTGGATTCAAGGAATAGCTAGGCCAAATTTAGGCGACTTGCAGGATACTAAGACGTTACTTGATGAAATTGAAGATCTCGAAGGTGAAGCAATAAAGCGAGCGCTCAACCAGCTTGCAAATAAATATCGCGCAGGACTAATTACTGAAAAAGATCCTGGGGATGTTAACAAGCGCGACAGTTTGATACTTGCGCCTTCGCTCTTACTCAGAAAGCGTGGCAAGCAAGATCTAATCGATCTTCTTAAGACACTTGAAAGTTTATTTGGAGCTAACGAATCACTTCCGGCTCCACTCCAAGCTCTCCTTGAGCCTGGATTCGCTGAGGCCAGCTCAACATCTGACTGGAGTGGAGATGGCGCAGTCGTGAGTATCGATTCGGATACTTATCTGCCTCTGGCATTAAATGAAAGACAGGTCAAAGCTCTAGAGCGAGCAGACACTCGAAATGCAACTGTGATTCAAGGTCCACCCGGTACGGGCAAGACTAGAACTATCGCAGTAATGGTTACTCACTTCCTTTCCAAAGGGCAACGCGTATTAGTAACAGCAGAAACCAGCCAAGCCTTACGCGAAGTTAGAGATCAGTTGCCAGGTGATATTCGAGACCTTGCAGTCGCAAGTCTTGGTGGAGGCAAGTCTGATAATGACGACTTACAAAAGGCTGTTAACGCTCTGCAAAGAGAAAATGAAAATCGCGCCGAACTTAGTGGCGGATTTAAGGAGTATGAAGAGAAAGCTAAAGCAACTATCGATGAATTCCATCGTGAGCGAGCTGAAACTATCCGCAAGATTATTGATCTGCGAAGTCAAGAGGCAAACCACTTAAGTATCGAGGGCCTTGAAGGCAGCCCTGCACATCTTGCATGGACCCATCTATCTCAGAGATCAACTTATGCATGGCTTGATGATCTATCTGATCCCGAATCTCCAGCCCCACAATTATCTGCCGACCAGGCTGAAAGTCTTTCAATTTCATTGAAATCCTCATGGTCGGAACCTTTTGCGGTCAGTTCTACTCTGAAACTTCCAGCACTTGATGCACTATGGAGTGAAGATCAAATTCGCAAGGCAATTGGACTAAAAAAAGTTAAAGGGATGTCAAAGCCCGATTTAACGCTAGATGCAGATGCTGCAAGAGAATTGCTCATCTTCGTTGAGGTAGCTCTAGATGCACGCTTGACTCTTCAAAGAGATACGGAAAGTTGGATCAATGCATTTATTGAAGCCAGCATAGGTCTAGATGAAAGTCCCATACTCAAGAAAGTTGAGCTGGCTCAAAAAAATCTCGAAGGGGCTAAAATTCTCGTCCAGAATATTGGCGATATCAGTGAAATTGAATGTGGCCCCACAACTTTCGATTGGCTCCCAATTCTCGATGGGCTGGACAAGCGAATAACTGAAAAAGGGGAACTAAATACGAAGGTCACTGGTGGCTTAAAGAGACCATTAATTGCAGGTGCTTTAATGAAAAATGCGACAACCTTGCTTGAATCCGTTCGGATCTCCGGAAAAGCACCCCATAAAACTCAAGACATAGCTCGAATTCGCGCATTAGTTCAGTACGATCATATTTTGAAGACCCATAGATCTCATCTTCAAATCGTAGATTCTTCAATAACTTCCAATCGATTGGATACAGTTATTTGGACTCAAGGACAGACCCAGATTCTTCAGGCAGCATCCATCTTTAACGATAACTGCCAAAGAGTTCGCAAGTTCCTCATGGGGAAAATATCGCGAAGTTCTGATTATGTTTCAGGGTCCCTTGATCTTAATTTACTAAGGGATGCCCTAATTGGAATTACGGCGACTTCTGATCTTCGGGAATATGCCAAAGAGGTAAAATCTCATTCGAGTGAAATTAGATTTAACCTCGGCGAACGTATCCCAGATTATGCAGAGTCTTACATTGCAGCAATTGAGGCTGAGGATATTGATGTATTTAGCGCCGCTAAAATTATTTTACAAAATCACATCATGTCTGCACGTGTGGCAAAACTCGCCCTGGAACATTGTTCGGATTTACTTAAAGTCGATAAGAGTCTAGTTACTACATTTGAGCACTGGATAGATGAACGCCCAGATTCCATCAGGGAGCGTGAAATATTGGAATTAGTCCGAGGGTTAGTCGAGGCACTGCGCTGGAAACGAATTGGAGATGCACTCAATGAACGCGTCTCGGAGGATTACGGATCTATGTTCAGGAATGTAAAGCGACTTGATTTAAAAATAGAAAAAGAGATACAAGAGCTATCACGACGTAGATTCTGGAAGAAAGCACTCGAACGTATAGATCCCCAAACTGTCATTAGCATGAATCGATATGCGTACGAATCAAGAAAACTAGGAGCAGGTACTGGAGCCTCTGCAATCAGGAGGCGCCGTGAGATCAGGAATTACTTGCAGAAATGTACTGAAGCAATTCCGGCATGGATTATGCCAATCAGCCGCGTAGCGCAACAATTCACACCAAAGATTGAAATGTTTGATGTTGTTATCGTCGATGAAGCATCACAGGCTGGTCTGGATTCTCTTTTCTTACTTGCTCTTGCAAAGAGAATCGTCATTGTGGGTGATCACAAGCAGGTTTCACCGGATACGGGATATTTGAGGAATGACGATGTTCAACAAATCGTTTCTCGCCACTTGACAGATGATCCCCGAGCAGCCAACTGGGCAAACGCTGACATGAGTCTTTTTGATGAGTGTAAAGCTGCCTTTGGTACGCCATTAACGCTAACTGAGCATCGCAGATGCGTTCCAGGGATAATTGGGTTCTCTAATCAAATTGCATATGTTCCCGAAAACCTTCGACTTATTCCTGTTAGGCAGACAGGCAGTGAATCATTGCCACCGATTAAGACAGTTTTTGTTCAAGATGGCTATGTTAGAGGGAAATCTGCAGCGGTCGTTAATCCACCAGAGGCAGAAGTTGTAGCGGATCAAATTGCTGAAATGATTAAGGATAAAAAATACAAAGGCTTGAGTATTGGTGTAATCACTATGCAAGGCTCAGCTCAGCAAGATTTAATTCGCAATAGATTAAATGATCGAATTGACCCGGCAGAAATAGAAAAACGTCAGATCCGGGTGGGTATTCCATCTTCTTTCCAAGGCTCCGAAAGAAATGTAATCGTGCTTTCCATGGTGATGGCACCAGGCAGAAAATCAGTTGCACAAACCACGGAAAAAATGGTTCAGCGCTATAACGTCGCCATGTCTCGCGCAAAAGATCAAGTGATACTGGTTCATAGCTTGAAGGCTGCAGACTTACCTAACGTAAATGATTTGCGCCGAAAGCTAATTGACTACTGCCATGCCGTCGAGACTAATCAAAATGATGTCTTTAGCAATATTCGTGGACTTGTCCCAGAAGATGAAATCGTTGAACCGTTCGAGTCATTATTTGAGCAGCGAGTTCATAACAGACTCGTCGAACGAGGATATTCAGTGATACCTCAGTATGAGCCTGAAATTGACGGACATGATTATCGGATCGATTTGGTGGTGGTAGGTCCATATGGAAAATTCGCCATCGAGTGTGATGGAGATTTCTGGCATGGCCCCGAGGCATTCGCTAGCGACCTTGCGCGCCAACAGAATCTTGAAAATTGTGGGTGGAGATTTTTTAGGATTCCAGAATCTGAGTTTTACGAGAATCCAGATTTCCTAATTGACCTTTGGCCAATGCTAGATCAGCTTGGCTCTGTCTTGGATGCACCGGTTAAGCATGAAACACAGGTATCAGATTCAGAGAGCCACCTAGTTCCAATCGTTCTTGAAGAGGATAATGGAATGGATGGCGAGGCAGTCATTGATGAAGATGACAGCGATCGATTCGACTCCGGTTTTCCGAAATCAGCAATTTCTTTGAGCACGCAACCTAAAGAAATTATCGTTGATGGACTGCGCATTCGAGAATTCCCGAAACCACTAAATCCCGAGTATTCCTGGTTAGAACCATTTAGAAGTTGGGATCGGGAAGATCTCTCAGGATTGACCAGCGTGAATAGTATGAGGGGTGACATTCTGGGAAATATCCTAGAAATAGTTCGCGTTGAAGGACCAATACTTGGTTCCTACCTAATGCGCCGTCACTACAAGGCAACTGGTGGTTCAAGCCTAAGTTCGAATAATGAACGTGCTTATCTGAAACAGCTCCAACGCCTCCTCAATCGCGCTGATCTAGTCGCAGAAGATCAAGATTTAGGCTCGACCTTAGCGTCCGCAACCTTCAGAGTTCACAACCAATCCCCCGTGATTACACGTGTACGTGGCGCCCGAGATCTTTACGATTTGCCCCCTAGGGAGATTGCACATATCGTAAAAAATATTCTCAGAGTTAGAGATGACTTGTCTTTGGCAGCAAATCGAATAGATGTTTACCGTGAAGTTTTATTACTTCTAGATTTCACAAAGGTAACGAAGAAAGCTGAAGAACACCTCGACAAAATCGTTGCCGTATTCAGTAACGAAATCTAGATAAAATTGCCCTAACGCGGGAAAGCCGGAAGGCGTCCGTTTAACTCCGTGCTCGAGTGTCGACCGCCAAGCAAGGCGAGAATAAGGTTGGCCAAACGCAGTTCAGATTATGAAAGTCAATTGAACTAACGTCACCTTCGATAGTTGATTGGCGAAGAGTAGAATGCATGGACCATCACATCCAGCAAAAAATAGGTCTAGTGCTTCATTTGATTTAAGTATGAAAAAACGGACAAATGGGATGGGGAAGAACTGGCTCTAGAGATGGGGAAGGCCTTAAAAAGAGGAAGCAAAACCCCCGTTTTTGAGCGAAAAAAAGACTTTTGCGGAACCCCCCGCAGATACTGCTCGCTTCGGCTGGATCACTCATTTCGGTTTACCTACCTCCTCCGGATTTGAAGCTATTTCCTGATCCGGCGGAGAATACTTTGCAATCTTACAATTACTCTTGATTTTCGAGAGGGTCGTCTGGGGCTATTTGTTGTTGAATCCTCCGATTTTTCATAGGAGTCCAAAAACTCCGTTATCTGGTTATCGGTAAGTTCAATCTCAATTGGTTGGTTGGATTCATCCT
>Ga0105050_10010031_pt1 | contig 10472 bp, 12 predicted proteins | sample FRY01_FD_78088 | JGI IMG/M metagenome (GOLD analysis project Ga0105050, IMG submission 78088) | Freshwater microbial communities from Lake Fryxell liftoff mats and glacier meltwater in Antarctica - FRY-01 | ecosystem: Environmental > Aquatic > Freshwater > Ice > Glacier meltwater ... | reverse complement strand
TTTAAAATAACACCATCTACTATCAATGAAATACTCTCACTATAAGTATAAGTATAACTTAATATTATATTAGTTTTATTATTGGGTACGATTACTGCTGGTAGATTAAATATCTCAGTTTCTTATTTTAGTACCACTTATTTCTGAAATTTCACTTGGTGGTTCGTGATATATAACTTCATAACCCACCCCTCTACCATAATTTATTGATTCAATATCAGGAATAATTGATAATAATATTTTATCCCAATTTTTCATGAAAAATGGTTCATTTGTTAATTCCCTAAACACTTGGTGACTATCCTTTGGATTATTTTCATCAATTTCAACATCTCTGATAGCCACCCAAACTTTTTTACCTTGGTTCAATTGTTGATTAAGTAACCATTCGTGACCCTTATGCCAATTCTGCCATCTTCCTACATACATTGCGTACTTTTTACTCATATTGATTGTCTTTAAAATCTATAATCTTATTTAATAATTCCTCATAGGAATCCATCACATTTGAATTGGTTGTATCAATGTCTATGAATTTTTCAGTTGGTGGTTCATACTCCGCCACATGATATTGTGTTCTTCCTCTATCACTAACAGTATGAACGTAAATTTCAATTATATTACATTTTGTTTTGAATGATTCTCTTTGATCTTTATAAGGTGAAACCAATGAAACTAAGACATCATAACCTTTTGCTAACATAAATTGAGCAATATCCTGTGCTCTTTCAATATTTTTTCTTCTTCCGGACTCAGAATAATCTTTATTTTGAAAAATATCTCTGAGGTCATCACCATCAATGTGTATGATTGTTCCATTTTTAAAACCTAATTTAACTTGTTCACATAAAGTAGTTTTTCCCGAACCTGGTTGTCCTGTAAACCAATATATTAATGGCATGTGTTTTTTTTTAAAAAATAACATTTTTTTACGTAAAAATCAAGTTAATGATGATAAATAAAAGGATCTCTTTTTTGTAGTTCTTTAAGTTTCTTTTTGAAACGTTTTTTACGTTTATAATCGTCTATTTTGGTTATAATCCATTCGATAATTTTCATAATTTTATTTTTTATAAATAACATAGTTACCCAAAACCAAAATATCGATTTTCGTATCTAAAAAAGTATTCATCGCATCTTGTGGGGTTAAAACCATTGTTTTATCTTTAATATTAAAAGATGTATTCAATAATATCGGATAACCACTACGGTTTTCAAATTCTTTTAATAATTGATATATTGGATTATGTGGAGTGACTGATTGTATACGTGCTGTACCATCTATGTGTGTTACCGCTGGTAGTTTTTTAATATATTCAGATTTAACTTTAACAACCTGATTCATATAGGGAATGTATTCTTTTGTTTCAAAATATTTAGTCTGTGTGTCAAATGTAACCATTGGAGCAAACGGTCTAAATCCTTCTCTTTTTTTAATTACACTATTAATTTTATCCTTCATGTTTAGAATTGTTGGATTTGCTAATATTGACCTATTACCTAATGCTCTAGACCCAAATTCAATTTTACCTTGAAACCACCCAACTACTTTTCCCTCGTATAAATGTTTAGACACCCGTTTTAGTAAACGACTATTATTGTATTTTAAATAGAATATTTTTTTTGTATTTTTAATAACCTGTAAGATTTCTTTGTTTGAATAATCAGGACCTAAGAACGGTGTTGAATGTAGTCTAATTTTTAAACCTAAAATTGTTGTTAAATAATCTAAACACGAACCAATCGATGATCCAGCGTCTGATGGTGCAGGTGGAATCCATATTTTTTTAAATAACCCATTCTCAATTATTTTTCCATTGGCAGTTCCATTATATGCACACCCACCACCCAAACAAAGATTTTCAGAAAAATAAAATTCTTTTGATTCTTTTAAAATGTTAAATAATATCTCTTCATATCGTTCTTGAATTGATGACGCTAAATTTTTATGTTGTTCTTCAATTAATTCATCATGAAATCGGTTTTCCATTTCAAGATGATGTGTTAAGTTGGTATAATTAAACATTAAATCACTGGAAGTATTCCACGTGAAATAATTCATATTACATTGAATGGATCCGTGTTCATATTTTATTAAATCCTTTACTTTATCTCTATACTCATTTGGGTTTCCATATGAAGCTAATCCCATTACTTTATATTCACCCTCATTAGGTTTAAAACCAAGGAAGGCAGTCATCGCTGAATAGAACAATCCTAATGAATGTGGGTACTCAATTGTTTTAATCATGTAAACCTTACCATTTATTCCCTTTCCAATTGATACTGTGGATGTTTCACCAACACCATCAACTGAAACGATAATTGACTTGTTAAAATTTGATGATAGATATGAATATGTCATATGAGACATATGGTGTGAAGTGTAATGAACCTTATTTGATATCTTCCTAAGATTATACCATACTTTAATATTATTAATTAACGATTTAAAGAAAGATTTAGACCTTTTAAGTCTTAGTTTAGGGTTTTCATAATAACAAACACATTCTATATCGGATTTCTTTAACTCATAGTTTTTAAAGATATAATCAATTGTATTAATCGGGAACGAACTATCGTGTTTAACACCGGTAAATTTTTCTTCTTCGCATGCGAAAATTAATTCACCATCTTTAAAAAGACAAGCGGATGAATCATGATAATATGCTGACACTCCAATTACGTAAATCATAAATTTTTAATTTTTTCAATATCTTCAACATTAATTGTCTTATCATCAATTAACATATCATAATGTAATTTCCCCATCACCAAACCATGATGTTTAATTCCCCATTCTTTTAGACTTTGTAATGTGATTTCATATAACTCAACATGGACTTTATTCACGTCTCCCTTAAACTGACCCATTCCTCTTGCGGTGTATATATAAATAATATTACCCTTTTCATAAAGATTATTTAAGATGTCAATCATAGATTGTATTGGTGTACAATGTAAATATTTTTTAGGTCCTAAGTGTTCAACGTTTTCCGCTCGATCACATAATGTACCATCTAAATCAAATGCAAATATTTTAGACATAATTTAATAATTTGTTTAATTTTTTATTTATTTCTGTTTCAATATGTTTATCAATGGGAAATGAATTGTTTAAATGTATATTTAATTTATTATAATTATAATGACCACATATTGATATTAATTTTCTCTTATCATTATAATCAAAATCTGAAGTTACCCATTTTTTCCATTTTTCAGATTTTAAACAAATATTATAAAATTTATTGATTTCAATTTCTGTCATACAATCTAAATAAACATCGGTTTCAATTTGTATAAGTTCAGGACCAATGTTAATTGAGTCGAGACCATTATCGAATCTCATTTTAATATTATCAATAGATAAGTAATCTCCGTTATGTTCTTTCGACCTCATATTAAATTTTTTACCCACATCAATCATTTGTTTCATTTTACATAAATCAAACGTACCAGTGTTTTTTCTATTAATTAAATCCAACCCTACTCCCGATTGGATACAAAGATATACGATATTTTTAAATTCATTTTCGGTTAAATTATCCTTAAGTTTAGTTACAAATTCATGTAACTCGTCAACATCAAATTTTCTTATAGCTTCCTCTGTTCCAATTTCAAATAGAACATCTTGGTTTAGATTGTAAATATGTTTTATATTTACAATTGTTTCATTTAAACCATCATTAAACAATGGGTATTTTTTCCAAGGATCAATATGGATTATATCTACCGATATTGCGTCAATGTTATATGAATCATATTCATTTGTATCACCTTGACCTACACCAGCGTGGTCTCTTTCGATTATTAGTGATGATTTCTGACGAACATATTTAACAAACAACTCTGTGTTCCAATTATTAACATAACCACCGTTAAAGTCAATTTGACGACGACTGGGTAGTAACCCAATATGTGGTGATTTCATTTTTATAATACAGTCAACTATATTTTTTGACATTGGACAAATATAGTATTTAGGTAAAATCATATTCATAATATAACCAAAATAAACTTAATAATCAATTCCTGTATAAATTTTGAATTGTTCAATTGCTTGTAATCTGAATATTTCTTTACCTACCTCGGTAAACGGTCTACCATCAAAAATTATATTTTTTTTTGAGGTAATATTTTCAGGAGTTGCATTTATAAAAAAAGAGTTTTCAAAATCATCAATATTTTTACTTTCTTTTCTAATAATCACTTGATAATCAATATTTAATTTTTTAAATGCATATTTTATTGAGGACGCAAACCCACCATTTCCTATTATATTAATTTTATTGATATTCCTATTCTTAAAAAAATTATATACACCAATCCAATCAGTATTATAACCATATAAAATACCATTATTATTTATAACAGTATTTGATGCTTTAATTTCTATAACCGATTCGTCATATTCATCTAACAAATTGTAAACACTTTTTTTTAACGGCATACTAAGAGCAAACCCTGAAAAATTTAGATGTTTAACTGAACTAATTGTTTTTTCTATATCCACAGAATAGAATGATTTATAGATCGCGTTAATCTGATGCCTGAAAAATGCGTCATTAAAAAATGTACACCCATTGTTACCAGGGTTATCAGAAAATGACGCAAATATTTTAGTATCTTTATTTATCATAATCACTTAACATTTCTATTGATTTAAACCATAACATTTTACCAAATTTAACACTATGTAATGGAGACATATTTAGAAAAATTAAACCTGTAATCATTTTTATTTTCTTTAAATCGTATCCATTATCTACAACCCATTTCTCATATATTTTTCTAAACCTCTCTATATCGGACGAAACACTAAATGAAAAATTTATATTTTCAGACCCCTCATTGTATGTTATGTTATCTTCATTTTTCATTAAATTGTAAGGAATCAACAAACCACCATAAAGTTTAGATAGATCATAATAAACATCCCCAACCTCAGTATTTCCGCCAAAAGAATCCCGCCAATCAATATAATAAAATTTCTCATTATCATCTGAATAAATAACATTATCAAATTGTAAATCACCATGAAATAATTCATAAGATGGATTATTTTTTAAACTATTAAAGTCAATGTTTTTAAAAATAGTTTCAAAATCTAATCTAAGTTCTCCATTGATTGTAAATTTATTGGTGAAATATACTTCTCCGAATTTTTCAATAAATCTATCTAACCTTTCTTTTGTTTTAACTTTATAAAAACTTTCAATGTTGTCGGCATTACTAACAATCGTATCTTTAATTGTACCACTAAAATATGATAAAAATTTATTAAAAATGTCAATTTTATTTACTTCGTAAAGTGTTTTACCTTTTATCCAATCATAGTATATATAATTCTCTTTAAATCCAAAATTAGTTGGAATCAGTTCTTTTAATTTTTCAGATCTTTTAACCTTTCTTTTAACCATACCCGTGTCAGGGATAAATTTTATGAATTTACCTTTTTCATGATAATTAATTTCACCGTTTTCTTTAACTAATGATAATGGTAAATCATGATAATATCTTTTTGTTTTTTCCAAATCATCTAAATTACCCGTATCTAACCAATGTAGTTTTTTTACCTTAATCTTTGGATAATTCTTTGGTTGTTCAAATGCCGAAACGAGTTCACCATCATTTCCTATATTTTTTTCTAATTCAGACCAAAATATTTCATAATCATAAATTCCACCAACACCGGTGAAAGCTAAGTCAAAACCATTTTCGTTTTTATTAATAAAAGAGGTAATGTTTTCTGAATCGTCAATTTGAATTGTTGAATATTTTTCAGGGTATGACGTTGGATATACTCCTAACCAATTCCCATCTATTTGAGGAAATTTAGTGTTAATATCTAAAACACTATCAGCCGTTGTAAAATAAAATGGCCTTTGTAAATATTCTTTACATTTTAATGCACTATATCCGGGTCCAGTTCCAATACCATCAAATCTATCAACATCAACAAATGTAAATTTATAATTTGGAAAACAAATTGAACAATAATCTTTTATTAATTGACTTTTATACCCTAGAGCTAATATAAATTCATAAGACGGTGGAAATTTTTGAATTATATGTGTTAGAATTGCTTGATTATTTAACGGTAACAATGTTTTATTAATATTACTCGTTAATTTCTTTAACCTACTTCCAAATCCAGCACACAAAATAAGAACAACCGGTGATTGGTGTTCTGCATCAATTTTTCCATCTGGTCTATTAGTGTCATCTTCAATCCTAATAACATCGTCTACTTCAGGTGTTGAAACTTCTTGTAATATGATATCGGTTAACGCAATAACACGATGTTTCTTAGGTGGTGTGACGTTAAAATAATCACCAGCTTTCATGATTTTCTTTTCAACAACCCCTTCGTCGTTTTCTAACCAAATCTCTGCTTCACCTGAAATTATAAAGTTCGTTTCTCTTTTGAAGTTATGATATTGATAAGATGTTTTATAACCAGCATTAATATAAATTCTTTTATAGCAATATCTATCGTTAAGTTCTAACCATTCTTCCTTACCCCAAGGTTTATTTATTATTTTATTCATTTATTTTGTTTAATATTTTTTTATACACTTCAATATGTCCTTCATATGATGTGTGGAGTGTTTTCAAATCATCAGGATATTTCATAGATAAATCAGACCAACTAATATCTAATAAATTTTCTTTTTTAATTAACATTAAAAAATCATCAATATGTGGTGTTAAAATATAGTGATTTATTTTTAAATTATGAAGTAAATTATGTGCCATTACTATTTGACCCATGTCATATTGTCTTTGTATTCTTCCATCAAAGAAATATAAATAATATTCTTTTAATAGCCTCATTTTTTTATCACTTTCATTAGAAAATTTTCTAAAATATGACGAATTAATATTTTTGTCTAATATATTTTCATTATAATCAATAACACCATGATAGTTTTCAGTAAACATTAAATTTTTACCTTTTTCATCATTTTTCATTGGATTTTTTAATAAATAAGGATAAGTATTTTCACCGTAAGGTGGGTATTGGTGATAATTAACTAAATTATTATCTAAAGGTAGATTGGTCGTTGCACTTTCCGAAAACCATTCTGTTCTATGATAACAAGTAGTACCAACAATTAAATATTCAATGTCTTTTATATTTTCAACTGCATATTTTACCTGTAAATAAATTGATAAATTAGTACTACTACCTTTAGCTAAGTTAATTAATTCTAAATTTAAATGTTTTGATAATAATGAACCATATGGTTCATCTTTTAAATTATGACAACCAATACCAATACTAAATGAATCACCACAAATGACAAGTTTATTCATTATTCTAATATTTTATTTTTAATTATATACTCATACAATTCTTCAGCCCAAAGTTTATGTGAATTTGGTGAAGGATGCCAACCAAAATAAATTGGTTCTTCGTTTCTTTTTTCCATAAAACTTTTAAATGTATTTTTTTCTTGATCTTTTTTATAAAATCTAACAGTATCTATGGTGTCCCACAAAGAAACATATTCATATTGATGACTTACTTTTTTACCTAATGAATCATAAGATTTTTGGTATCCATGTAACGAGTTAAAATCTTTTAATTTAATTAGTTCGTTTTTTACATCTAAATCAATCCATTCTTTAGGTGAGACCGATGGTGTCTGATAAAAAGAATTAAAACATAACCATTTAATATTATGTGAATTACAAAAATTTTGTAATTGTAAAACATTCATAACATACCGCGGTAAATATTCCTCAACATTCCATAAATAAGAGACATAAATTTCCCAAAATTTTTCTTGTTCTTTTGTATCGAAATGTGGAACGTTAGGCAAAAGTCTAAATCTGTTTGAAATTTTATCATCTTTATACCAAAAAGAATTTCTTTCAGGTGATGACCAACCAACTACAATTAATAAATTATCAACTGGTTTATTTTTAGATAGATATTCATTAGTAATATGTACAATTGTTCTATTTAATATTGTGGTATTATCATCCGCAGGCCAAGAAATGTTCTCAATATTAGCATTAAGTAATTCACCTAAATAAGTCGGAAATATTCTTTTTATTCTATAAAAATCATTTTCAGTTAAATAGTCATATTGTCCAGGATGAATATTAATTCCTCCTAATTTTTTACTTAATTCTGGATTAACGATTTCACAACCAAAAACCCAAGAATCCCCATCAAAAATTATATTTAGTTTTTCTTTCATTTTAAAATTTTATTTTTATCAACATAATGAATTAACATACCAACTAACATACAATGTTTCCAACGTGAAAAAAATTTAATAATACCACTCAATGTTTTTTTGTTTTATTTCACCATAATCTCTCATTGTATTGAGATTTAATTCTTTAGCCGTTGACCTCATAACAGAATACTCAATGTGTTGTTTATTTTCAGGATGAATACCCATTCTTATCATATGATCATATAATAAAGTACCAGGACCATAAAATAAAGAGGGATCAAATATAATTCCATCTTGTAATTCTCTAACCGCACTTTCGTTATGTAGTATTTTATAATTACAACTGAGATCTCCGACTAAATCCATTGTTCTACTGTCACCATAAAAAAATACATCATCAAAACAATTATAATTATATTCATATGAAAATTTACTTATTTGAGATGAGGTATAACAAACACCAGGGATTACTGTTGTTTTGGGGTTTAAAAATTCAAGAATCAATGGTTTTAAAGGATTATAAATAACATCTAATCTAACCTTAAAAACAACATCATATTCAAAATTATTTTCTATTTCATATTCTCGTTTAAGAAATAAACTTCTATGTAAACTGTAAAACATAGAATCCCATGCTCTGGGATGATTTTTAATAATGAAATTTTCTTGTATATATTTTTTAGCAGAATAAGTTTCCGCAATTTCATTAATATTATTAACCTTTTCATCAAAACTATTACTATGTGGTTGTTTTGGGTATCTCCACGTATTAATGTCCCACGTATGTATAAAATAATCAACTTCAACTGGATCTCCATTATTTGGATGTAATCCATTAAATGTAAAATAATGTTGGATATTTTCTGCGCATTCTTTCCAATATCTAGATTGACCGCTAAAGCAGACTGCGATTTTGAATTTCTTCATAATTTTCTAATTTTACTAACCACCCAAGTTTTTTCTTCACATCTAATAAATTATCGAATCTGAATATTTTAGGATCAACTTTTAAGGGGTTAATATTTATTTTTAACATTTTTATATAAAAAAATAAAACATTTTCAGGTAATATATATTTTCTATTTGGAAAACACCTATCACTAAATGTGGGTATCCATCTGTAAAAATCTGTAACTCTGTCAAAAGTTAAACTATCGGAGTACCAAAAAATGTCACCAATTTTTAAATGGGAACAATGACAAGAATTTATTGTGTTATATTTAGGAATGTTTAAATCTTCACTTTGAGATATAAAGTAATTAATTTGGTGATTATCAAAAAATAAATCATATCTCATTTTAAAACATATATCATATTTAAAACCGTTCTCAATTTCATATTTTTTCTTTAAAAATGAAGACATCATGAGACTATAATATTGAGCGGATGACCAATGTATAATTGGTTTACCATTTTGATTTATTCTTTCAAACTTTTTAAATGTTTCATTTTCTTTATTTATGTTGGATTCCTCTCCTTCAATTTTAAATGAAATTGGGTTCATTATTTTTTTAAAATTTTCAATCTCTTCTTCAGATATTTTAAAATTTCCTAAATCGATGTTATCATTATTTATTCTATTATGTTCAATAATTCCTGATCTAATCCGTTGTGGATTACCATTATAATCCCATGTGTGACAAAATATGTCAACCTCAGCGTTTAATGTTGTACTTATTTTTTCAATTAAAGATAACCAACCATTAGTACAATTGTACCATGTCCTAAGTTGTCCACTAAAACAAATTGCAATTCTTAATTTTTTCATTTTAAAATATTGTATTATTTTTAATATATAAATTTGGAAAAATACCATTTAAAACCATGTTCCATATTTTATATTTAGTTCTTTTTTTAAAATCTAAAAAGAGAAATATATTCTTGAAAAGTTTCATTTTCTCTTTTACCGAATACACTCATAATTAAAGTTTATGTATAAAATTACAGTTTTCTGTTTTATCGTATGATTTATCAAATATGAATTTTTCAAAATCGTGGTCTGATTGTAGTTTACCATCAACCCAAAATTTGAATTCATGTAAATTTATATCAGTATAGTTTAGATTAAATCCATTTTTAGGAAAGTTACCCGCCCCAAAAATAATATGAGGATTTTCATCAAAACCAAGTGGTTCATTGAGTGTAATTTCTTTTAAAATAACACCATCTACTATCAATGAAATACTCTCACTATAAGTATAAGTATAACTTAATATTATATTAGTTTTATTATTGGGTACGATTACTGCTGGTAGATTAAATATCTCAGTTTCT
>Ga0105050_10010029_pt1 | contig 10472 bp, 10 predicted proteins | sample FRY01_FD_78088 | JGI IMG/M metagenome (GOLD analysis project Ga0105050, IMG submission 78088) | Freshwater microbial communities from Lake Fryxell liftoff mats and glacier meltwater in Antarctica - FRY-01 | ecosystem: Environmental > Aquatic > Freshwater > Ice > Glacier meltwater ... | reverse complement strand
TAAATGTTTGGAATAAGTTGTTATTTCAATTTGTTCAAGTGTTTTGTTATATGAACCATCAGATTGAATATAAGCACCAAGAACATCCTTTTGGAGTTCTGGGTCTAAAAGCATAACTTCTTCAGTGAATTTCTTTTCTATAGATACGTCTTTGACCAAAGATGATGCAAAATTATGTATATTTTTCTTTCCACTCCGAACAGTCGCAACCAGGCTTCAATGCTTTGGAAGTGTTGGATTCACAGGAGCATCAAATGAATCAAACACAGGTGATATTGAATCTAAAACGAACTCTTCTTCATCAGGATGCATGAAAAATCTTACACCTGGACCGTTTTGACTGATGGAACCATCAGAAGCAAGATGCCCAGCAAACCTGGCTTGTTCTTTTGTCTTAATAATGCTTTCTTTTACTTCGGTAGAAAAAGGAACAAGAACATAATCTCCCTTTTTTACATCCTTTGCATCTACTGTAGAAATGTTATAATCAATTGTTTCGTGCTTATTGCATTTTGCTCTTATGCATGTCGGAGAATTAACTCCCTGGATGCAATTCTTTGATTTACTCACCCCATGGGAACATTTTATCTCTTCGCGTTTTACTATAATACATTTATGATCATGTGTTATTTCCAAGATATGAGGCATACCTAATATCTTAATTCTATTTGCTTTCTTTTCTACATATCTCTTAGTACAAATATCAGGTTTTGCCGACTCTCCTACATCGTTTTGTATATACAATCGGCCTCTAGATTGGAAGTCATCTTGCCACTTTGTATATACATCCTTTATATCTATTAGCGAAAAGTCGCCATAATTGACTAAAAAGCAAGGATTATTCGTTGATATATAACTCCACTGATAAATCTCTCTCCTCTTGCTCGCAATTTGCCAGTTCTGAGGAGTATGAAGTGGTGAGAACCACATTGGTTGGGTCATCATATTTGAGATACCCGTAGACTGTGCCATTTTGAACATACCTGGATCAGCAGCGTGAGCTATAGCGCTATTTGCATAGCCTGACCAGTTATCACCACTTTTTGCCATATCTAATTTTCGTTGAGCGTCAAGGTTGGCATTTCTTTTTTCTTGGGCTAATTTGGGAGTTAGGGCTTGTTCATATGCATCACCCATGATTAGGGGTTTTTTGTAATTGGGATCATCAGGTAGGATTAGTTTATTCTCTGCCATTTAATTCTCTCTTTTATAAAGCCAGGGCTTTAGCTGTTTCATTTACATCTTCACGGGCATCCATAAGGAGCCTTTTAAGCATACGAGGATTGTTCCTATGCTTTCTCATTATACTCAGTTCATGTTGATTTAAGCACTCGATTGCGTCCTGAAAATCTTCAGGGTCGAGTGAAGCGGTAATATCTAAGCGTGTGTCACTTAGCTTTTTTTTTTAGAATCGCCGAAACCGCCGTCAAGATAGGACTCGATATAAGAATCTTTGAATCCTTTATCTCTGATATCTTCGCTAGACATTATTTCATTCTTAGCTATCTTGAAAGATTTGAGATTGAAGGACTTTTTCTCTTTCCCGAAAAGTTTTCGGGAAGTATGATCATCATCTCTTATTTTCTTCTCTTTTGGCTTGATGGGTGTTCCATCCTCAGGAAGAGGTATAGTTTGAGCTTCTTTAGGTGTACTGGATGAACATTTGCATGGTGTGCCTTTACGCTGTGTCGAATGGCATTTTGGACATGTTTCATTCTTATCAATAATGTCCATTTCTTCGTCCGTATACGGAGCCCCTCCATCTGCATATCCATCATCTGGAATTGTGGCAGACTTATAGCTCTTTAGATTGAAACCTTCTTTTGGAAATTGTCTTACTTCTACCTTCTTGATAGTATCATTCTCTACTGCTGCTGTTTTTCTACATGCTGGACATATTGATACCAACGACCCATCACCTCTGCCAGAATCCTCTGAAATCAGAGAATTAGATGGTACTCGTTTTTTACAAGACCAGCAGTGATTATAACTAGGAGACCCTTTATCAAACGAATCTCTAGGATGTTTATCCCGCCCACTCATATCTACAGCAGCAGTCTTATGCAATTTTAGGTTGAAACCTTTAGAAGCTACTTTAGGATTATTTTCTTGTTCGTTTTTATTAGTATACTGAACTGTTTGATGTCCCATAGCTTCTTCACGACGATCTCTTTCGCTTTGGGCAACTTCTACATTATTTTGATCTGCATCATGGCACCACTCAAATGGTTCGCCTTTATTAGAATCTGGTTTATATCCACGCTTATCTGCTTCTTTGTTTCTCATATCTTGCATACGAGACTCTAGGCTACCCATAGAAGCTGGACGTGGCTTACGTGTTTCCCCTGGTTTGAGACGTATCTTATTTTCTTCAGGAACATTGCGATTGATTTCAAATCTTTTGTTGAGATATCCGCCTTCTATATCACCATCTGCATTGACATATTCACGTGAGTACTTATCCATGACATTAGCTCTCCACAGTGCTTCACCGCAGATAGTCTTATTGTCATCGATTACTAATCCATCTAAACAGTGGTGGCGGCAGATATATTCAGATACCACATCTCCGCCTTCGCTTCTCTTTCCTCTAAGTTTTGGGCAAACTCGTTTTTCGGTAGGCCCGTACAGCAAATATTCCTGACTTTGGAAAGCCGAAGCTGTCTTTGTTATTTTATTCTCCAGAATATGATCTGTGAGATTGAATTTTATAATACCTTTTGGGTTAGTATTGCTCATAGTATTTCCCATTTGTTCTGTCTGTCCTATTTGTAAAGCTTCAAATCCTTTTGAAGAGACGAATTTATCAAAAACCAATCCTAATAACTTTGCCCCTTGATCGCTGTCATGAATACCCATTGTTTGTATACTTTCAAGGGCATCATTTATATCATTTTCAACTATCGGGCTAGCAGTCTGATTTAATTCCTGTTTCATCTGCTCAGATATTTGATCTACTTGTTCTCGATGGCCTTGCCATTGAATAAGTGGATCAAGGTATTTTTGTATAAACGCCCCTTTAGCTTCTTCGCTCATCTGATCTGGGCGAACTATTTCATTACGAGCAATCTTATGTTTCTTTAGATTGAAAGCTACACCCATCATTGGTTGTTGCCGCTTCGCTTCATCTATTTGTTGCAACTCTTGTCTAGATCTCATCCAATTTTGTATTTGACCATTTGCGTCATAAATCAACTGGTCATAATCTCTTACGCCTTCTGCTGCTGCAAGTGCTCCTGCTTTTTGTCCTTCTGTTAGACCAGGAATTGTATCTAAATTAAACTGAGCTGCTTGTGTTGCCAAAGTGTTAAATCGATCATTTTGAACAATAAAATCATGTGCTGTCTTTCCATCAAACCCTGCATTTTGCAACAATTTTTGTATGTTCTCAAATGCTATCTGGGCTGCTCTGCCATCTCGGGCTGTTTCTTGTGAAACACTCAACAACTCCGATGAAGTTTCCTCCAAATTTTGATTTAGTGGATCATCACTAGAATTCAGCTGATCGTCAGCTTTTTCGCTTTCCTCCCCTATAACACCCAATGCTTCATTTGGAGCATCAAGAATGGCCTGACAGAATTTTGATAAATTGAATGCCACATTTACTTTCCTACTAACCCATCAAACAAACGATCTACTGATGCTCTATGAGTGCTTTTCATTACTTGATCATTAGTTTCAGGTTGCGAGAATAAAGCAGAAGCACTATTATCAGCCTTTACGGAAGGAACAGATTTATTCCATTCTTGTTTAGAGGCTTCTTTTTTCGTTGCTCTATCTTCTGATGCCTGTTTAAGAGATTCACCCTCAGTTTGATTAGGAATATTTTCAAAATCTCTATTGTCATTAAAGATGCTCATTGAGTTTTCAGCCAGTTTTTGATTTCCAGCAGTTTCTTTAGTAGAAACATTGGCTACTGAAGCTGCTTTACTTTGAATAACATCTGGATCACCTAGCTTAGCTTGGATAGCTTCCCAGTACTGTTGTTTCTGGTCCTTAGTGAATGCCTCTTTGGCTTCTTTGCTGGCTTTGATATGTTCATCACCCAAGGCTTGTTGAGCCTGAGCGGTTAGGGCTTCACTATCAAAGATTGTATTAGGGTTCTTTGATTGTCCCATATAACCAGCAGTAGTTGTTTCATTCTGTCCATATTCGGTATTATAACCCGCTGGGATAACAGCATTAGGTGCTGCATTATCCAATAAAGAAGGAGAGTTTCGGGTATCACCTACAGGACTACTTGTCCTGCGTCCGACAATATTACAGAATTTCTGGGCTGCTCGTTCAAGAGTCTTGCCTTTCAAGTTTTGATTCTTTGCTTCGTTGGCAAAGACAACCAAATCTTCTCTAGTAATTGCTACTTTCGCTCGATCAGCTGCAAATTCTAATTCACCAGCAATTGCTTCCATTTCTTCAGATAGAATGTCATTAAAGGTTTCTTGAGTAGTTGAAGAGAACTCCATAGTTGGATATTCTGCTTGCTTCTTAGTTTTACTAGCCGCTTTGGTATATACAACGTCTCCTACGATGTTATCCATCAAACTTTCAAAAACGTTGTTATCATAGGAATGTCCTGATAGTTTCATAATTATTTTTCCTTATACAGTTTGTTGTATTTCTCCTGGCACATTACCAGGAGCACCACCGGTTGGAGCCCCATATGGTTCTCCACCCTTTTCTACTTTATCCTGAACTGGCGAATCTGCTGACATGCCTTCAGGAGTGTATTGAAATTTGATTGGGCCACCAGTGCTTGAGGCAGGAGTACTTTCTCCCTTCCAGGCACCACCAAGGTGTTTTTGCATAGACTGCAAAAGCCCACCAACATCAACAGGAGCTCCTTGTGGAGGTGTTAAAGTCACTGATAGAGTTCCATCATTTCCAGGTTTTAGATCGACTCCAAAATTTTGGTATCCAACAAATTGTCGAATCTTTTGTAATTCTAGTTCAAACGGATTCGGCAAATCTTTTTGGTCATCAGGAGTAGATCCAATAAATCTGTCTGCTGGATGACCACCATGACTTTGTTGTGGACCACTTGGTGAAAGAGAATGAGGATTACCACCAGCAGATCCTAATTCAGGATCTTGCATACCCATATCTTGTTGACGATTATGTCTATCCATATCAAGTCCGCCACTTCCCATTGCTCTGTCTACGGGACTAGAGTCTAACTCCCTTTGTTCTTCGGGTTCCTTGAGGCTAGCTATACCTTCTTTGGATATCCCATCAAACATAGAGGTTTCAAAAATGGATCCATGTTTAGACCTACCTTGACTGACTTGATGTTTTCTATTGCCTACGGGGACAATCATACCAAATCTCCTTAGCGATCAGCTACCATTTCATCAACATACTCTTGTGGATACATTGTTAGCCAAAAATCTGTAAACCAAGACTTTTCTTCATCCGTTAGGTTGGCAACCTTTAAACCGGACATAGCCTCAGCATACTGAATAGGATATTCCTTGTTAGAAGTCAAAGATGCAAACAGCGTCAACTTAGCTAGTCGATTCATAGTAGCAATTTTCTGGAACTTTAAAGTTACAGAAGATTTCTTATCTTTGCCCTCGGATTTGCCCTCGGATTTGCCCTTGGATTTGGATTTTCCACCGTCTGTGGATTCACCTTTTTGGTAACAAGGATCATTATTGATCAAAATCTTTGGATCTGGATTTTCGTCATTCCCTGGACCAGCATCGGTATGATCTTCAGTTACCTTACCGGCAGCCCCTGACTCACCCATTTCTTTGCCACAGGCAGCTTCCTTTGTTTTGACATTAGTTGATCCGCCTTTGTCAGTCTGCTCGTTTTTATCCTGATCGGTTTTTCCACCTTTGTCAGGTCGTGCATTACCGCCTTGGTCAGACTTGCCTTTAACAGACTCACCGCTTTGATGACCTTCACCAGCCTCGCCTTTATCGCTTATAACTTGTCCACGATCTTGGCAGCGTCCGTCGTCTTTACATTCCGGCTTTGCTTCACCGGCTGCTGTTACGACTTCTGTTTGCTCTGGCTTATTATTTTCTGCCGATTTAATTAAATTCTCAATAAAATCGTTGAAAGTAGGGCCATCACCAACCGGGTTGACAATTCTGTTAGTGATAAAATTCATTATTACTCTCCTTAACTCTTAAACTTATGAACTCGACTTTTTGATAAACTTGTTTACTATGTTGAAAACAAAGAACCTCTTTGTTTTCAACAGTTTATCAACACCTATATTTAGGATTTGAACACAGTTCTTCCTTTATTTATACAATGTTTTATGAAAAATCTCCTGTTTCCTCTTTTTCTTTTATCAAAACACTATATTCTGGTAATTTTGGTAACAACAAGCTACCATATTCTTCTATATACTGATCTACCAAATCTGCTAATTGAGGTTCTATAGTATCGATTGCGTCAGCCATTTTTAGTAAATAATTACTCATAGTTGATGCTGATGCTGATGCTGGTACTTTTCTTTTTGCTTTAAGAGTATCCCATTTCTTTTGGTTTGCAGTGATGTTATCTTGTGCTCCAGCGGGTAAATTGAAAGTAGATTGTGGTGTAGGTGTAGGTTGAACGGGTGTAGCAGGTGGTGTAACAGATTGAGCGGAATTACCTAGATTTGCTATAACTTCTATTAGTAAATTTTTTAATGCTGGATTATTATTCAGTAATTCAAGTTGAGCACCGACTATACTTGTTAGTATATCTTTTGCTATTTTCTGATCTCCTGTTCTTTTTGTTATTTCACTTGCAATGGATGACGCTTTAGAAGTATCTGAGTCACTTAAATTTTGTGAAATATTTTGTGGAGTACTTGGATCATCTGCTACTGTTGGATCTGCTGTTGGTACTGGGTCTGCTGAAGATGGATTCATCCACCCTTCCATTCTACTTTCGTAATCATCATCTCCTAGAGCTTTTGGGTCAAGTATCATATTCAATCGATTGATTACTTCTTGGGTCATCGTTTGTGATTTTTCATAAAGTGGATCTTTTTCTAACAATCCTAAAGCTTGATTAAGTCTGTTAAACTCTTTAATAATAGCAGAACCCTGCCCAGCGTAGCCTGGAGATCTACGTCCAGTCATTCCTTCTCTCTTCCTTAGAGAATAGGTTGTTTCTCTTATATCGTCTAAAGAGTCATTTATCTTCCCTTTATCTTCGTTCATCTGTTGTTTTAGTTTTATTACTTTATCATACAATAATGGATCTGATGTAGTGGCTTTATGTGCCGATATAACATTTTCCAATTTAGCAATTTCTCGAATTGATACATTCCAATCATTAGGATCTAAGTTCTTGACTCGATTATACACTGACCTGGTAGCTCTGGCAGTTAAATCATTAGGCCCAGAATAGGGCATTTTACTGTTATGTTCTACCTCTGATTGGAGCTTACTAATAGATCTTTTCATAGATTGTGATATATTACTTATGTTTACAAGTTCGGAAAGAATATAATCGATTTCATTATCCATTTCCATATCTTCGCCGCGACCCCTGCCTTTGGCAGACCATGACATCGGATTCCAGTTCTGTTCAGAAGGATTCCAGAATTTAGACCACCTGCTTCTCTCAGGAGTCGCGGCTACTTTAAAAGGGCGGAGAGAACTATCAGCCTCCTTCTTTAGGATAGTTCCCAATTGTTCAGCATGTGAAAGGATCGAATCAATTAGTTCGTCCTTCATCTTGTTATTATGCAAAGTTTGAGTTGCTTCTCTCACTTTATTAATATGCTCAACAAATTCTCCACCTAACTCATGCAAAAAAGAAAGGTGAGCAACATCAAATGATTCAGGATAACTTTTTATTACCTGAGCGTATTTTGAAGTCCAATCAGTATTATGGTAATCTTGTCCATCCTGATATTCTTTCAGACAGTCCAAAATTACTTCTTGCATAGATCCATCTTGACTTGCTCTTTTTTTGCGTATACAATTACACATTGCCCTGTTCTGCTTTAGTACATAGCCGATAACGCCTACATACTGAGCAGTTTTCACTAATGAATTAGATGATAAAAGACTATCCACTGCATTTGCACAGATTATGTTGTCTTCTTTATCTAATTTATTAGCTAATTCTAATAAATGATTATTTATATCCATTTCTTCTCTCCGGCTTTTAAGCCATTGCGGCAGTACCTATCATAATTTCATCTTTGGGACGAAATACTTCACCTTCATATCTTACTCCATTAGGCTGAATGCCTCCTTTGCCAGTTTTACTACGGACAATAAAAGCCCGAATATCTCTTTCTCCACGATCAAACGAAACCAAAACTAAATTACCTGTTGTATTGGCTAAGAAAGTATAATGTGGTTCTACAATCCTATGTCCAGCATAGAAACCATGTCTATTAATATATTCGAATCCAATTACTTCTGGAGCCTTTAATCCATTTTCGTCCACATGAGATATTGCATCTGATACTAATCTTTCTGGATCGCTGTATTCAAGCTCTCTTTCGGCATCAGGCGTTAGATACTCATTAGTAGTGGGTAATTCATCTCTCCAATCACCAGGAAGTGGAGCTTCATATCGAGTTTGATCAGGAAATTCTTGCGATTCTTCTATATCGTCTACCAGAAAATCCTCAAAATTATCTTCGTTGATAGGATGTTCTGTGGCTTCATCATCGCCCCAGTCTACATCCTCAATTTCATCTCTCCAGGTGGCTAGTCGCTTTATCAAATTATTGCTAGTTATCTTTAACATTTTATTTTCTAAAATTAACTGTACCTGATTTATCTCCACTCCGTTCTAACTCAATTGTGTCGCCGACACCGATTTCATTCTTTTTGAAGAATCCAGCGTTGGCTTCTATTGCCATCAAACATATGCCATCACTTCTGACCGATTTAGTAGACATAGGAGTAATTTGTTTAATATCTATGATTTTATTCTTTGAATCAACGAAGGCAATATCCAGTGGAATATAAGTATCTTTTCCCCAAAAAGAAGCCTCTAATGAAGAAGCAAACTGAAAAAGCATACCCGTATTCTGGTCCATATGCTTTACTCCCATAAGACCTTTAGTTAGTGTTGTGGGAGTATCTGCTATGTCTACTGTGAGTCTCATTACCTTCTCCTTAGTTCTTTCTTTAATTCTGCTTCATCATAATCTGATGATAAAGCACTGATATACAAACTTCCCAGTACATCATTTAGATTAGTTACTGGTATTGATATAGTAATATTCTTCCCACCGTCGTGTAATACAGATATATTAAAAGTAGATTGATTTTTCTCTATCCATTTTTTAATTTCAGGATAATCATTCCCATCCAACCAATCTTCTGCATCTACTACTCTTGGCAAACTTCTTTTTTGTATTGGATCATAAACAAACTCCATCTTTCCACCACGGCCATGAAACATTTTCTTGGACATAGGGTCATACCAATAGTGATCTGTCTCTATCGATCTTTTCACTTTACGATTTCTGGATTTAATTGTTATTTCCATAATTCATTGACCAACTTGCCGTTTTAGTTTCTGAAGATTTTACACCAGGACCGTCTTCGATTGCAACATAAATAGATTCATAGTCTAATTTCTTACCAGCGACTTTATCGAAAGAAGAATTTTCACTGTGCAAAATGATATTCCGAATAATTTCCCGACCTTGCTTAGTAATCTCTACTGACCTTCCAAGCCCACCAAGCACTGCTGCCATACCTGGTTTAGTTTGTATTAAACCTTTAGAAGTAAGTGATGCCACACGAGTAGCATCAACATCCTCAGGTATAAGTAAATTTCCGTATTGATCTTTATCGCTTTCCCAGATTGATAAAAGAGTCTGAGCTTCCTTGTTGGTTATTGGAGATTTGCGTCTCACAACAGCCTGAAGCGGCAAAAAATTGATAAAATCTAGTAAAGACTGTCCTTCTTTGATCATTTCTTCTCCTCTATGTGCTCCTTTATGCCAGGAACCATTAGAAATTTTCCTAAATCATAATCTGTTAATAGCTCTAATCCTGCAACACTATCTATCTTTAGTATTCTAACTATTTCTTCCACAATCCTGTCTTGAGACATAACTTTAGATAGCAGGTGTTGTCCTGCCCTCATTGCTGTTCTGAGTTTTGGGCTGATATTAAAGTCTAATTCTAAAGATAATGATATTGCATCCAAAATTGCCGAAGGATCATATTTGATAAGTATCTCTACAGGAAGCAAAGAATTTAATCTTCTATCTTCCAAGTCTCCTATGGCGACACCAAGCATATCATAAAGTTTTTCATTATACAATGAGTATGCAAGGGCATTTATAGTAAATCTTCTGCCAAAAATATTAGTTATTAGTGGGACATCATCGTGTTCATTATTGGAAAGCCATATTTTAACTTCTTGATTATGAATATATTGTTGAGTACTTGTACTTTGAAATTCTATTGTTAGATTATCAAACTGTACTGTGGAACAATGCTCTTTATGGTTAGGCTCAACATTCACTATCTCTGTAGCAAATAAGC
>Ga0105050_10010025_pt1 | contig 10476 bp, 8 predicted proteins | sample FRY01_FD_78088 | JGI IMG/M metagenome (GOLD analysis project Ga0105050, IMG submission 78088) | Freshwater microbial communities from Lake Fryxell liftoff mats and glacier meltwater in Antarctica - FRY-01 | ecosystem: Environmental > Aquatic > Freshwater > Ice > Glacier meltwater ... | reverse complement strand
TCATCTCTACCGCCAGAAAACAGGGCTGGATTCTGCTCGATACACTGATGGGACAGCCAGCTAAACTGATCGAACAACTGCGCCTCGATTGAGCGCACAGCCCCTACCTGGGCTGTTACAAAACCGCTTGATCAAGACGGATACTCTCGACATGATAACCCAGAAACCGCACCCGGCTTTCATTGTCCCGTATCGCGCGAATGACCGATCCCATCTTGCCCGAGATGATCCACGCAAACAGGACATAGCCAAGGCCCAGCGCCAGCGCCGAGGCCCAGAAGAACGCGATGGAAATCACATCCTGCGAGACGTGATCAAGGCCCGGCAGGTTCTGCAACCCCGACAGCCCGTTATTGCCGCGCAACCCAGAGTCGTTCTGGAAAAGGTACAGCGCCAGCGCCAGCGTCATCGCCTGCGTCAGGATCGAGAGATAGACCCCGGTGACGCGGGAGCGGAACGCCAGCCAGCCAAAGACCAGCGCCAATAGCCCTGGCACTGCGATCACCATCAGAAGTTGCAGAAAGAGCGAATCTGCAAAGCCCCAGAGGAACGGAAATTCTGACGATCCGACCACACCGAAAATCTGGCTGCCGATGGCATCGACCACCTCTTTTTCCGTGGGTGGCAAGGCGGCGGTGGCGAGCGACCCCAGCACGATGATTTCGGTGCGGGCATACATCAGCCACATACCGACGGCATAACCGCCGATCCCGAAAAATGCGAAATGGCCAAGGCTCAGGATACCGCAATAGCCCCAGACTACATCCATCGCCACCGCGATGAGGCAGAGGCACAGCGTCTTGCCCAGCGTCTTGACGAAGGAGGTGGAGATGAGCCCGGTCCCCGTCGCTTCACTGAGCAGGGTGACGCCGAGGGTGAAGAGCGAGAGCGCAAGCAGGAACCAGAGCACCGAAGGGTTGCGCGCGATGAAGGAGGTTCTCATGCGCCATGCTCCGTAAGCATGAGCAGGGGTGGTTTCGCCCGGCTGCGCCGGTCGACAGAGCGGGGGGCGCTGCCCCCCGTCTGCGCCGATCGGCGCAGACTCCCCCCGGGATATTTAGGGCCAAAAGATGTAGAAAGCCTCACAGAAAGCGTCACTGAAACCGTCATCGTCAATTCCCCGCCGCCCGGCCCTTGAGCGCCACGATGCCGCGCGGCCGGAACTGGATGAAGATGATGATGAAGAGGATCATGTAGGTCTGCGCCGCCAGCGTATTGGACGGGTTGAACCATTCGATCCCCTTTTGCAGAAAGCCGATCAGCGAGGCCCCCGCCAGCGTGCCCCAGACATTGCCGACGCCGCCCACCACCACGGTCATGAAGCTTTGCACGATATAGGCGGCCCCCATTTCCGAGGTGACCTGCGCATAAAGCCCGATGGCCACACCCGCGATCCCGGCGATGCCGGAGCCAAGGCCGAAGGTCAGCATGTTTATCTTGTCCGGGTTGATCCCCATGCTCGCCGCCATGCCGGGGTTCTGCGTCACCGCCCGCACTTCGAGGCCAAGCCGGGTCCGTTTCAGGATATAGAGCAGCAGCGCCAGAAAGATCAGCGCCAGCACGAAGATCGCGATGCGGATATTGCTGATCCCCAGCACGTCATTATAGGCCCATGCCCCGCCGAGCCAGTCGGGCGAGGTGAGCGGGCGCGCCTGCGTGCCTGCGTGCCGAAGATGTTCTTGGCCAGTTGCTGCAGTGCGATCGAGATGCCGAAGGTGGCGAGCAGCGTCTCCAGGGGCCGGTGGTAGAGATGCCGGATCACCAGCCGTTCCATGCTGACCCCGGCCCCGAAGGTGACCGCAAAGGCCAGCGGCAGCGCCACGATCAGCGAGATTGTGTAATCGGGGATGAAAAGCTGCACCACATAGCCGGTATAGGCCCCCATCATGATGAATTCGCCATGCGCCATGTTGATCACGCCCATCACGCCAAAGGTGATGGCGAGGCCAATCGCCGCGAGGAAATAGATCGAGGCGAGCGAGAGCGCGTCGAGCGTGAGGTCGGCCACCTGATAGGCCGCGACCCGCGTGCCGACCGAGGCCAGCGCCAGCGCTGCCGCATCGGTGACAGCCGCGTCAGCCTCGCGATATTCCAGCCAGAACGCATGCGCGGCAAGACTGGCGTCGATATCGGTATCTGTGACCAGCGGCGGCACCGCGCCGGTTGCTGCCAGTGTCTCGTAGGCCGCGGCGCGCGCCGCATCAGTGTCCAATGTCGCGACCGGCACGCCGCCGACTTGTCCATCGGTGACGGCGGCGATCAGCGCCGCCTTGATGGCATCGACCGGAATCAGCGCCGGCGCAAGCTCTGCCTCAACCAGCATCTGATACGCCGCCTCCCGGCTCAGCGCATTGCTGCCCGGTGTCACCAGCCCCGCGATATTCGCATCATCAGGCAGCGCCGGTCCGGCCCGCATATCCGTGCTCAGCACCGTGTTCAGCACGGCACGCACATCGACGCTCATATCCGTGGCCAGCGTCTGAAGCGCCGCGACGCGGGTGGCGCTGTCCGTCTCGAAACGTGCCGAAAGCAGCCGTTCGAGCCGGATCTTGCGGGTGAGCAGGTCCGGGTCGCTTTCATCCGGGATCGCGCCGCGCAGCGGCTCCAGCATCTCAGGTTCGGGACTGCGCGCAATGGCATCGACTGCGGCGGTGCGGCGCACAAGGTCGGGGTCCATCAGTTGAAATTCGATCAGCGCGGTGCCGATCACGCCGCGCACGCCGGCATTGGGCAAGAGGGCCGTGACATCGCGCGGGCCGACAGTGCCCACCTCTGCCCCAGTGGTGATATCGATCAAGCTATAGCCGTCATCCGTTTCGACAGCATAGAAGAAAAGCCCGTCTGCAGCGCGCTGAAACACCAGCTTTTCGCGCCAACGCTCCAGAAATACCGGCACTTCCGGCAATCCGCTGGCCACCAGCACATCCAGAACCTCGCCTACCGTGCGCCTAGATGGATCGGCAATCGCCTCCAGATCGGCCTGCAGCAGGTCTTGCAGGGTCTGCGCCTGTGCCACTGGGACACAAAGGCAAAGCCCGAAGGCGAGGAGGATCGCACGCAGCATGAGGCTGTCCTTGCTCATAAATGGAGGGGGCGCGAGGGACGCCCCCTCCGGTCAGATCCCGAGTGGGGATCAGTAGTTCGAGGTCAACTGCACGCAGGTTGCGGTCTCGGTATTGTACATGCCGCAGCCGAGGTCCTTCCAATCCGAGGTCAGCACCGCGCTCTCGGGTAGGAAATCAGTCCAGGCATCGCCATCGACTTCGCCGGTCTGGCTGATGATGTCGAACTGACCATCGGCACGGATTTCACCGATCAGCACCGGCTTGGCGAGGTGGTGGTTCGGCAGCATGACGGCGGTGCCGCCGGTCAGGTTCGGGAATTCCTGACCATACATCGCCGCGCGTACCGCATCGACATCGGTGGTACCGGCGGCAGTTACCGCATTCACCCACATGTTGAAGCCGATGTAATGCGCTTCCATCGGGTCATTGGTCACACGGGTCGGCCCGGCAAAGGCGTGCCACTGCTCGATAAAGGCCGCGTTTTCAGGGGTATCGGCGGACATGAAGTAATTCCACGCCGCCAGATGGCCCACAAGCTCGGACGTATCCAGACCCGACAGTTCCTCTTCGCCGACCGAGAAGGCGACGACCGGGATATCTTCGGCACTCACGCCCTGTGCGGCCAGTTCCTTGTAGAACCCCACGTTCGCATCGCCATTGATCGTCGAGATCACGCCGACCTGCTGGCCACCGGCCCCCAGTGCCACCACGTCAGAGACGATCGTGGCCCAGTCGGAATGACCAAAGGGGGTGTAGTTCACAAAGATATTCTCGGGCGGGATACCGGCAGCAAGCAGATAGGCCTCGAGGATATTGTTCGTGGTGCGCGGATAGACATAGTCGGTGCCAAGCAGGGCAAAGCTTTCAACGCCCAGTTCCTCAAGGAAATAATCCACCGCCGGGATCGCCTGCTGGTTTGGCGCCGCACCGGTGTAGAACACGTTGCGCGAGGATTCCTCGCCTTCATACTGCACCGGATAGAACAGCAGCCCGTTCAGCTCTTCGATCACCGGCAGCACCGACTTGCGGCTGACCGACGTCCAGTTGCCGAAAATCACGTCGACCTCGTTCACGGTCAGCAATTCGCAGGCCTTTTCCGCGAACAGCGGCCAGTCGGATGCAGGATCGACCACCACCGGCTCGATCTGACAGCCGAGCAGGCCGCCCGCCGCATTCTGGGTCTCGATCAGCATCAGCATCACGTCTTTGAGCGTGGTTTCCGAAATCGCCATGCTGCCCGAAAGCGAATGCAGCACGCCGACGCGGATCGGCTCGGCACAATCCTGTGCCAGTGCAGCGCCGGTGCCGGCCAGAAATGTGGCCGCGCTCAGCGCCGTCAGTGTCATCTTGTTCGTCATTTTTCTTCGGTCCCCGGTCAGGTGCCTTGGGGCTCAGCGTCACCGGGACAAGCCGCAGCTTGCATTTTTATCCCCCGGTGCTACGTCCAGCCCGCAGCAGTTATGTTGCAGTCGCGCAAGGGGTGAGATCTGCCAGGATTGCTCCCTTGCGCGGCATCTTGTTTGGCCTGCCGCAGGGGCAGGCGCGGTCCCCATAAGAAAGCATCGTTTCCGCGGCACAATCCGACAGGCTGCAGCTGCAGCATGTTTACGCGGCATCTGCCTATAAATCAGTCGCCAGCAGGCGCTTTTCCGGTTTTGCAGGCAGTCACCATGTCGCAACACCGGCGGCGGACGCATCCGACCCGCCGAATCCAGCACCACCAAGCCGCTGCTTTACCCTTGCCGGATCACCCCGGCCCGCGCTATCTGTGGCCTGTCAGATCGGGAGAATCCGGCGCGCACCCACCCGCGCGACGGTGCCGAAGGAGCAACCGCCCCGGTAAACTCTCAGGCGCAAAGGACCGTTCTGACGTGACAGACTCTGGAGAGTGGTGCAGCAGCACCCGCCGAAGGGATAACGATCTCAGGCGCCCGGTTCCGGGCAAGGACAGAGGGGGCATCGTAGGGCAGGGGATATCCTGCCGGTACGGTGCCGGGCGCTATGTCCTCCGGTGCTGCAAAGGGGAGTGGCGGCGTGAGTGATCTGAAACTACTGGGCCTTGACGATCTGCACCGCGAACTCGGCGCGCGCATGGTGCCTTTCGCGGGCTATGACATGCCGGTGCAATACCCGATGGGCGTCATGGCCGAACATCTGCACTGCCGCGCCTCCGCCGGGCTTTTTGATGTCAGCCATATGGGGCAGGTGATCCTGCAACCCAAAGGCAGCTTCGAGGCGCTGGCGCTGGGATTTGAATCGCTGATGCCCGTCGATGTGCTCTCGCTCGCCCCCGGACGGCAGCGTTACGGGCTTTTCACCAATGACGCGGGCGGCATCCTTGATGACCTGATGTTCGCCAATCGCGGCGATCATATGCTCGTCGTGGTCAATGCCGCCTGCAAAACGGCCGACATTGCGCATATGAAGGCGCATCTCAGCGATATTTGCGACGTGATCCCGGTCAACAACCGCGCGCTTCTGGCGCTGCAGGGGCCGCTCGCCGAAACCGCACTGGCGCGTCTGGTGCCGGGGGTCGCACCCATGCGCTTCATGGATGTGGCGGTGCTGCCTTGGCAGGACACAGCGCTCTGGATTTCCCGCTCGGGCTATACCGGCGAAGATGGCTATGAAATCTCGGTCCCCGATGTGCTGGCTGACCGTTTCGCGCGCGCATTGCTCGCGATGCCGGGCGTCGCCCCGATCGGGCTTGGCGCACGCGACAGTCTGCGGCTCGAGGCGGGGCTTTGTCTTTATGGCCATGACATCGACACCGCGACATCGCCCGTCGAAGCGGGCCTCACCTGGGCCATTCAAAAGGCGCGGCGCACCGATGGCATCCGCGAAGGCGGCTTTCCCGGCGCCGCCCGCATCCTGACCGAACTTTTCACCGGCCCCGCCCGCAAACGTGTGGGCCTGCGCCCCGACGGACGCGCGCCGATGCGCGAAGGCACCGCGCTCTTTCACAATGAAACCTCCACGGGCACCATCACCTCCGGCGGCTTTGGCCCCTCGGTCGGTGCGCCCATCGCCATGGGCTATGTCGACACTGGCCATGCCGCCGAAGGCACAGCACTTCTGGCCGAATTGCGCGGCAAACGGCTGCCGCTCACCGTGTCACCGCTTCCTTTTCACCCAACCTCTTACAAACGCTGAGGAAAACCAGAATGAAATATACCGAAGATCACGAATGGCTGCGCGTCGAGGGCGATCTGGTCGTCGTCGGCATCACCGAACATGCGGCCACCCAACTCGGTGACATCGTGTTTGTCGAACTGCCCGAAGTCGAGACGATGGTGGCCGAAGGCGACGAAGTCGTCGTGATCGAAAGCGTCAAGGCCGCCTCCGATATCCTCGCGCCGCTCGACGGTGAAATCGTCGAAGTAAACGACAAACTCACCACCAAACCCGGACTGGTCAACGAAGACCCGACCGGCGCGGGCTGGTTCTTCAAGATGCAGATCGACGACCTCTCCGTGCTCGACGGTCTGATGGACGAAGACGAATATCTCGAAATGATTGGCTGATCCCATGACCTTCACCCCCACCGATTACGACCCCTACGACTTTGCCAACCGCCGCCACATCGGCCCGTCCCCAGCGGAAATGGCCGATATGCTCAAGGCGGTGGGGGTCACCTCGCTGGATCAGTTGATCAGCGAAACCATCCCCTCCTCGATCCGTCAGGACACGCCGCTCGACTGGGCACCGCTCGCCGAACACGAGTTGCTCGACAAGATGCGCGCCGTGGCCAAGAAAAACACCGTGATGACCTCGCTGATCGGGCAGGGCTATCACGGCACCGTCACGCCCCCCGCGATCCAGCGCAACATTCTGGAAAACCCGGCGTGGTATACCGCCTACACCCCCTATCAGCCCGAAATCGCGCAAGGGCGGCTCGAAGCACTGCTGAACTATCAAACCATGGTCGCCGACCTGACCGGCCTGCCCATCGCCAACGCCTCGCTGCTGGACGAGGCGACAGCGGCGGCCGAGGCGATGACCATGGCCGAACGCACCGCCAAATCCAAATCCCGCGCCTTCTTCGTCGATCAGAACTGCCACCCGCAGACCATCGGCGTGATCCGCACCCGCGCCCTGCCGCTCGATATCGAAGTGATCGTGGGCGACCCCGACGCACTCGACGCCAGCACGGTCTTTGCCGCGATCTTCCAATACCCCGGCACCTACGGCCATGTGCGCGACTTCAGCGACCAGATCGCAGCGCTCCACGCCGCCCGCGCCATAGCCATCGTCGCCACCGACCTGCTCGCACTGACCATGCTCAAGGAACCCGGCGCAATGGGTGCCGACATCGCCGTGGGCAGCAGCCAGCGTTTCGGCGTGCCCATGGGCTACGGCGGTCCCCACGCCGCCTTCATGTCCTGCCGCGATGATCTCAAACGCGCCATGCCCGGCCGCATCGTCGGCGTCTCCATCGACGCGCGCGGCAACAAGGCTTACCGGCTCTCGCTGCAAACCCGCGAACAGCATATCCGGCGCGAAAAAGCCACCTCCAACGTCTGCACCGCCCAAGCACTCCTCGCCGTGATGGCCAGCTTCTACGCGGTCTTTCACGGTCCCAAAGGGCTGCGCGCCATCGCCGAACGGGTCCACTTCCGCACCGTGCGTCTGGCAAAGGCGCTGCGCGCCGCAGGGGCAAAGGTTGCACCCAAAGCATTCTTCGACACGATCACGGTCGAGGTCGGGGTGGGGCAGGCTGGTATCCTCGCCGCCGCGCGCCACGAAGGGATCAACCTGCGCAAGATCGGGCTCGACCGCGTCGGCATCACGCTCGACGAGACCAGCGATGACGGCGTCCTCGCCCGCGTGCTGCGCGCCTTCGGCATCCACATCGCGCCGCCACACCGCGGCACGCTCGGCTTTCCAGAGGCGCTGCTGCGGCAGTCCGATTACCTCACTCATCCGGTGTTCCACATGAACCGGGCCGAATCCGAGATGATGCGCTACATGCGCCGCCTGTCCGACCGCGATCTGGCACTCGACCGTGCAATGATCCCGCTCGGCTCCTGCACGATGAAACTGAACGCCGCCGCCGAAATGATGCCGATCACATGGCCAGAATTCGGCTCGCTACATCCCTTCGCGCCACTGGATCAGGCCGCAGGCTACACCGAGGCGATCAGCGACCTCTCGGCCAAGCTCTGCCAGATCACCGGCTATGACGCCATGTCGATGCAGCCCAACTCCGGCGCGCAGGGCGAATACGCGGGGCTGCTCACCATCAGCGCCTATCACCGGGCGCAGGGCGACCCTGACCGCAAGATCTGCCTGATCCCCGTCTCCGCCCACGGCACCAACCCCGCCTCGGCGCAGATGGCCGGGATGGAGGTGGTGGTGGTCAAATCCGCCCCCAACGGCGATGTCGATATCGAGGATTTCCGTGACAAGGCGGTCAAGGCCGGTGCGCGCCTCGCCGCCTGCATGATCACCTATCCTTCAACGCACGGCGTCTTTGAGGAAACCGTGCGCGAAATCTGCGACATCACCCATGAGTTTGGCGGTCAGGTCTATATCGACGGTGCCAACATGAACGCCATGGTCGGGCTGGTCAAACCCGGCGAAATCGGCGGCGATGTGAGCCACCTCAACCTGCACAAGACCTTTGCCATCCCCCACGGCGGCGGCGGCCCCGGCATGGGACCAATCGGCGTGCGCGCGCATCTGGCGCCACATCTGCCGGGGCATCCTGAGGCGGGCGGACCCGCAGGCGCAGGACTGCAAGACTTGGATGCGGGGCCGGTATCCGCGGCCCCCTACGGCTCCGCGTCGATCCTGCTCATTTCATGGGCCTATTGCCTGATGATGGGCGGCGCCGGTCTGACGCAGGCCACCCGCGTGGCGATCCTGAACGCCAATTACATCGCCGCCCGCCTGCGCGGCGCCTACCCGGTGCTCTTCATGGGCAACCGGGGCCGGGTCGCGCATGAATGTATCCTCGACACGCGGCCCTTTGCCGAACATGGGGTCACGGTAGACGATATCGCCAAGCGTCTGATCGACAACGGCTTTCACGCACCAACGATGAGCTGGCCCGTCGCCGGCACCCTGATGGTGGAACCCACCGAATCCGAAACCAAGGCCGAGATCGACCGTTTCATCACCGCACTGCTGGCGATCCGGGCCGAAATCAAATCGGTCGAACTGGGCGAAATCAGCGCCGAGGACTCCCCCCTGCGCCACGCGCCCCACACCGTCGAAGACCTCGTCGCCGACTGGACCCGCGCCTATCCGCGCGAACAGGGCTGCTTTCCTCCCGGCGCTTTCCGGGTCGACAAATACTGGCCGCCGGTGGGCCGGGTCGACAATGTCTATGGCGACCGCAACCTGATCTGCACCTGCCCGCCACTGGAAAGCTATCTGGACGCAGCGGAGTAGCGCAGGATCTGGGCGCAGCACAAGGCAGAACTCAGCGCCTTGATTCCGGGCAATACGGCACCTGCGCGGGATCAGCCGGGGCTCCAGTGGAGCCCCGGCCCCGCGCACCTCAGGCCCCTAACACAGCGCGACGCCATGGCTCGCCCCAACACAGGCCAGTGCCCGCCCCAGCGGGTGCGAAGCGCCCGCCCTGCCGGGGGCGGGCGCTGGCCGGCAAGCGGGGCTCGCCGGCCGGGATAGATGGCCACCCTCATCGCGTGACAGGCCCGATGGGGCCTGTCATGGCTAACGTCGAAACCGCACTTGTCCCAGCCGCCCCCGCTCCCTAAATATGCATCATCCTGCATGCGAGGCCCGCCATGACCGCCGATACCACCACCAGCGTCAAACTCACCTGCACCACCTGCGGTCAGGGCAACCGCGTCCCCAGCGCCCGTCTCGCCCAAGGCCCGAAATGCGGCTCCTGTGGCGACCCGCTGGCCACTGGCAAGGTCAGCGAACTCGACCCGCGCATCCATGACAAGGCGACGGGCGACGAGCTTCCCATCCTGATCGACTATTGGGCGCCGTGGTGCGGCCCCTGCCGGATGATGGCACCCGAATTTGCCAAGGCGGCGCAGAGCCTCACCGGACAGGCACGCTTTGCCAAGATCAACACCGAGGATTTCCCCGCCATCGCGCAACGGCTCGGCATCCGTGGCATCCCGCTCCTGATCCTGTGGCACAAGGGACGCGAACTCGCCCGCCTGCCCGGCGCGCGGCCTGCAGCCGACATCAGCGCCTTCGTGCAGCAACACCTGCCAAAGCAACAGCGCGCGGGGCATTAATCCGCACAAACGCGATTTTCCACCCGCTGGAATACCGCCCGGATACCGACGTAAAACCGCAGTCGAATCGTAACTCCCAAGCACCCCAGCCGATAACGGGTTTTTGTCAGTTTGATTTGGGTCTCCTTGGCCATTGGGCGCCTTAATTTTTGTGTGTGGTCGGAATTTCATGGCGCTGTGATGATTTC
>Ga0105050_10010021_pt1 | contig 10477 bp, 15 predicted proteins | sample FRY01_FD_78088 | JGI IMG/M metagenome (GOLD analysis project Ga0105050, IMG submission 78088) | Freshwater microbial communities from Lake Fryxell liftoff mats and glacier meltwater in Antarctica - FRY-01 | ecosystem: Environmental > Aquatic > Freshwater > Ice > Glacier meltwater ... | reverse complement strand
CGTTCCAATATATTTGCAAAAATGCGGACAATACGGCGATAGTTCGTTTAATCCCTTCATAACAGTACCTTCGTGCTGTGCGAGATAATTAATATACTGGGATACCTTGAAAACCATCAGTGACCCAGTATTTGTTTTCATCAGTCCAACGAGGCCTTGTTTCCCGAGCTTGCCAAATGTTGATACGTATGTTAGCCATGTTTTCCACGGTTTATGTTTATTCTCTTCGTAATAAGATACGAGTTCGCTGTATTCGTTAACATCTTTAAATGGAGATGATATTTTATGTGACACTGACATTTTATTTCTCATATTTACTTTTAAATACTTCTTTTTAAAATTAATCGGACAATTTACTTTTAAAAACAATCTTGGCTATAATAAATGTCTATAGGAAATTCAAACCTAAATCTTAAAAAAGAGTCCGAAAGTATTCGAAAACTGCACCCCACTAAAGTTCCAATTATCTTATCAAGCGGTAAAAATGGACCAGTTATAAAAAAGAATAAATATCTCGTTCACAACGAACTAACAATTGGACAGTTCATTCATACCGTTCGCAAGAAATTAAATATTGATCACACAACAGCATTATTTCTTCTGATCGACAACAAAATTGTAGTATGTTCAAAAACTATGGAAGACATATATAAAGAGTTCCAACATGAAGATGGTTTTGTATATGGTGTGATTGTACACGAATCAACTTTTGGATAATTTTTTTTTTCGCATTTTTATTTTCATACACTCAATAAATGGTAAATAGAAAATCAAAATCACCTACATCTGATAATTTAGCTCTGAAAAAAGTTAAAGCTCTTCGCAAAATCGCAAAATGTATCGGAGTTAAACAAAGCGGTAAGAAAACTACTCTTATCAGACGACTCAATAAATCCCCAGGTATCAAATCCGTCAAAAAGAGTTTTGGAAAACGTTCTCCAAGGAGAAGCAAAAGAAGAAGCGCAAGGAAACGCGTAAGGAAAAGCGCAAGAAAAAGTGTAAGGAGAAGCAAAAGGAGAAGCAAAAGGAGAAGCAAAAGGAGAAGCAAAAGTGCAAGCAAAAGTGCAAGCAAAAGTGTAGGCAAGAAGAGAAGCAAGAGGAGAAGCAAGAGGAGAAGCAAGAGGAGAAGCAAGAGGAGAAGCAAGAGGAGAAGCAAGAAGAGAAGCAAGAAGAGAAGCAAAAGTGTAAAGAAAAGCTCGGGAAAGAGAAGAAAGAAACGCAAATAGATTTTTAATAGTATTATATTATCATTGAGAATTATATTCAATCGGTATTAGATATGGCTTAAAGAATTATAATTTAATAAAAAAAATGAGTGAAATGGATAAACTTGTAGATAAATTTGCTTCAGATTTGAAGTTACGACTAAAGAAAATTGTGGAAAAAAATGAAAAGAGTCTATTGAAACAATATATTATGTCTCAAAAAAATACGGGAGTATCTTCAAAGAAAGTTGCAAAGAAAGCATCTCCAAAAAAAGCAGTATTCAAAAAAGGAGTTAATAAACAAGCAAAAACTAATTATGCTTCGGAGAGTGATTATTCAGACTCTGAGTAATTCAAAATTTAATCAAATTACAAAGCTGTAATTTGATGTCAAAAACTATCCACAAAAAGGTTTAAACAATATAAAATTTATATAAAATGAATAAACCTACTGCTCGTAAGATATATCTAAGAAATTTAAAAAGTTTAAAAACAATATGGCATCCGGAATCAACGCTTGTTTTTAACAACAGAACAGATAAAATAGTGACAGGTACTTATAATGAAGAAGCAGATAAATTCACTCCACTAAATGATGCCGCTGTAGATCTATGCATTGAATGGAAATTTAAATATGATGAAACCCTCTTAAATAAAGGAGAAGAGGAAGGAGAAGAGGAAGGAGAAGGAGAAGAGGAAGGAGAAGAGGAAGAGGAAGGAGAAGAGGAAGAGGAAGGAGAAGAGGAAGGAGAAGAGGAGGAAGGAGAAGAGGAAGGAGAAGAGGAGGAAGGAGAAGAGGAGGATGGAGAAAGTGTTGAGGATGGAAGTGAAGAGGGAGAAAGTGTTGAAAGTGTTGAAGAGGGAGAAGAGGGAGAAGAGGAAGATGGAGAGAGTGTTGAAGATGCAGAAGATGCAGAGGGAGAAAGTGTTGAAGATGCAGAGGGAGAAAGTGTTGAAGATGCGGAAGATGCAGAGGGAGAAAGTGTTGAAGAGGGAGAAGAGGGAGAAGAGGAAGATGGAGAGAGTGTTGAAGATGGAGAGAGTGTTGAAGATGCAGAAGATGCAGAGGGAGGAAGTGTTGAAGATGCGGAAGATGCAGAGGGAGAAAGTGTTGAAGATGCGGAAGATGCAGAGGGAGAAAGTGTTGAAGATGCAGAGGGAGAAGTGGTAGATGATGGAAGAGTTATGGAAGCCTCAACACTTGAGATTGCAAAGAGGCGGGAACTGCATGAAAAGGGTTTGGTAAATATTTTACATCAAGTGGAAAGAATGGTTGTTGATAATGGAGCGAGTATACAGAAGGAGTATTTTACAATCTTGGAAGGCAAGGATCGAGAGATTGGCGTTCTTGTCGGTACTGTTAAATCGAGAGATGAAGAAATAGAGAAAATGAAAGATGAATATAAGCAATTGAAGAATAAATTTGATGCTATTAAAAACATGTTTTCATAAATTATTAATAATAAATATTTATTATTAATAAATGAGCGAATTAGAATCCAGAAAAATTGTAGAAATTAATAAAGATGATAATACGTTTATATTTGAATGTCCTCAATGTGAATTGCAAATACAGGTACAAATTGACCAAGTAAATTGCCAAATATTTCGTCATGCAGTATATAAAAATTCTTTCCAACAAGTTAATCCTCATCTACCAAAATCCGAATGTGATAAACTTATCGAACAAGATTTAGTGATTGGCTGTTGTAAGCCTTTCAAATTTTACAAATCCAATCCGCCTTATGTTGAAACTTGCGAATATATTTAAGTTCTTTCATCATAGCAAACCTCTACACCAAACACATGTGAGTAATCATAAAGTTCAAGCTTTGATATACCAAAATAGTCGTTTACTATTTTATGCAGATATATATAATCTTCTCGAGATATAATTTTTGTTGTATGTGCAAATGTTTTAACCACCATATCTCCTCCCATTGAAATAAGATCATAAGTTCTTTCTGGGTATAGATCAATCTGTAGCTCGTGTATATATCCGCCCATGTCTTCAAACCATAAGATACCAAATAAATCTCTTAGTATACTAATATCTGGATACATTACTTCTACCGGGGATATTACAACGTTTCTATGAAATTTTATTCTGCCACTTAGCATGTAATACCACCCGCCAACGGACCTGGCATAAGCATAATTATTAGAAGAATGAAAATAACATATAGTAGAATCTGATTGAAACGTTTGCACTTTATCTGAAATATACGTGTAATAATTTTTGAATTGTTCTTTAACAAGGACTGTATTTTGAGAAAACAATTCTTTATAATTTATGATATCGCAATGAAAATCATAGTTTACATATACTGTAATTTTTGGAGTTGTGATTGATAGTGAAATGACTGAATTAAGATCAATTATTTCTTCGTCATCTTCTTGTTGAGACATTATATAATTATATAATGTCTCTTTTTAATGTTTTCAATTTTAGTTAATACATTCTCCTGAAATAAAAACCCAATCTTCTATTTCGCAGTCTGAATCACAATCGTCCATGTCTGTTGCAATGTTTCGTTCAGAGTCTGTAGAGGTATGTTCGTCTATTTCCATATTTTCCATCTGCTCATTTATATCATTGGTTGGCGATGCCGGTTGATTTTCATTGTTATATTTATATTTATCGAGTAGACGGATGTCTTCTTCAATGTTAATATCAATATTATCAGCATTGTGAACAGATATGTCGTTCATCATTTGTTGAATTGGAGTTATTTTCTCTCCATTATCAGTTGTAAGATTGCCCATAAACCAATCATGAACATATTTGACATTTCCATTCATATCCCACCCTACAACCTTCCCATTTAGTTCATCTTCACACCAATTGCATTCACACATAATATTACTGTTGTTATACCAATTTAGACTAGGTCCGTCCAATTTACCGTTAACATATACAGAAAGATTTTTCTTACAGCCATTTTCATGATAAATCATACTATCACCATGTCTTACACCATCCACCCATAATATCACGTAAGATTTAAAACCATTTGGCCTAAAGCCTTCTTGTGTCCCGTGGTAATTGTTATTTTTGTAAGGAATTTTGGCTCTTATAAATCCACTCGGATACCATATTCTTGTAGTACCATTTAATTTTCCATCCATTGTAGTATATTCATACAATGGGTAGCCATCTTGATACCAACCAAAATACATTTTATGTATCGTGTTGCCTGTGTTGAAAACACGTTCTTTTAATTTTCCGTTTGCATAATGTGTTTCATATTCCATTGTCATTTTAATATATCAGTATAATATTTATATAAGTATTAAATTTTATATCTAACGTGTTTTACAACCGGTTGATTTTTAGATAATTTTTAAATAATAATAAAAATTATAAGTTTATATAAAATGGAAGGAGACGATGACATAATAGAAGTGTACAACGACATATACCCGTTTCTTACAAACGCACCCGATAACATAACCGACGACAATTTAAAAGAATTAGAATTTTCAGGATTTGACCATTATCTACAATATTATCCTCATTTAGAATTTCGAATACTTCGTTACAAATATCCTTTTCTTACCACCCACGATCTTACTAATCTTGATCCAGACTTGTTTAGACAGATTACAAGTAATGATTTTGTAAGAATCAAACAATACTATCCAAATATATCGGCTCCCGCAATACCAAACGACTTTCTACAATTACCAAACGACTTTTATCCCGAACTTTTACTCAATACTCAAAACGTTAGCGGGGTTAATACAACTCTTAGTAACATATACAGATCAAATAAATTTTGGAAAAATAAATATATGAAAGATTTTGGATTTGAATATTCATTTGAATCTACCCCTAATAATATCGTAGAATGGAAGATAGAATATCAGAACACGCTGTTAAATACTCATAATATTTCTCATAGTACTGATTCACGACTAATTATTGAAGAACGCGTGCGTTATCCCAACCTCAGAAAGAAGTATGTGCTGTTTTACTATCATTTTTATGATCCCTCAAACCAAAAGATGTGGTCTATTAATCACGGACATTTAATATTCTGGGATGAAAAAGGAGAAAGAATTGATTCCTATTATATACATGGGCAAGAAGTAACAAGAGAAGAATGGGACACATATATTAATACAAACCGCAACGAATCGTCAACAATGTGCACTATAGCATAATTAGTTTAGTTTATGATATTGTTATTTCCACAATATCATAAATAGTATGACTATTCCTTGTATAGCCAAGTATAAAACGACGACTCAACATCAATATTGTTATAGTCTAATGTTTCCGGGTCTTCTGAAAACTTTTTTTCGTAGCATTCAATTAGTTGTGTTGCGCTGTTTTTTAGGTAGTTTGGAGTTTTGAAGAATTTCCAGCATACAGAACAGTTTCCGCAGTTTGGGTTTTGCTGTTCAATGATATCCTTTTCCTTTCTCCCGTTCTCGCGAACATTGTAGAAATGGCCGCATTTTTTATGGGATGCTTTGGTTTTCCCAATGCGAAGACTTTTATAAATTTTTTCTCGTCGTTCGATTAATTCGTTTGAAGAATACGGTCTAGTTGGCCTGATGTATTTACTCTGCAAGATTGATGTCATTTATTATAATACTCTTAATTTACTTAAACTATATATTCAATTTTATTTTGAATATCCTCTTAATTATTTTAGCAAATATGGTTTCATCATATGCCATTTTCATCACGTTAGCTTTTTCCAATTTTTTGTAATCTGAAATTCCTCTCTTAAACGATAGCTGTTGGAAAATCAAGGGATTTTTTTTACCCATATAGTTTTGAGAGGCTATAAACATATTTTTCGATTTCGGGTCAAACACCGCACACGATTTGCTAAGCTGTCTATATATCCCAGTAGTTTGGAAATCCCCCGATCCTGTTGCATAAAACAATAGCTTACCATTATACTTGTTAAAAAAATACAATGATTGGAACTTTCTTACCATAGTGGCATCCAGCAATGTATTATACCCTCTCAAGAATTTACCGTATCCATCAAGGGTTGATATAATATTTGCATTGCAGTTTATATCACCCTGATGTTCCAATACACCATAAGCATGGCGAGATTGATATGGCATTGACATCATTTTTGCAGAAGGGGAATTCATAAACGTTGCGTTCATATTAAGAGGTTTAAATATTTTATTAGATATAAATGTCTCAACTTTTCCTCTTGTTATATACTTGATAATGTAGCCAAGAAGGTCATAATTTGTATTGTTGTACTTATAATTTTTTTCTAACGGTTTTCCATATTTATTGATTACATATATAATTTGGTCAATGTTCATAGATTTAGTTTTCATTGATCCGGTTGGAACTATCTTGCTGTATATATCTGATTTTTTTTCAAAAAATACATACGATACGGCGTCAAGTAAACCGGATTTATGATTTAACAAATCTATAATTTTCACGTTTTTATATCCTGTCATTTTTTTAATTTTACCAAAACCTATATTGCTATTTAGTTTTAATTTATCTTCTTGAACTAGTAAAAGAATTGCGACGGCAGTGATAGCTTTTGACAATGAAAAAATTCTATAGAGTGTGTTTGTAGAGTTTATATGTTGTTTATTCATATTTCCAAAATTTACGTTGATTGCAAAATTATCGTAGTTTATAAATGCTCCTCCATGGCTATCTGTTGTTTTTATAATGTTGGAAATTATATTTTCCATTTATCATACATAAATTATTTTTAATTCTGTAAATTCTATTCTACAAATTGGACACTTGCATTCATTTGCAACAATTTTTTCTGCGCATTTGCAACACGTTGATAAGTGTCCACATACTCCTGCAATTTTTCTCTTGTTTGTAAAGCATACAACACATGTTAGATCGCCGGATTCGGCTTCGTCGTCTTCTATTAACGATAAATCCAATTTTTTCAATTGTAAAGATTTTAGAAGTTGTTCAATCTCTATCACATTGGCTTCGACCAGCGATTGTTTTTCCTTGATAATAGCTTTTTTCTCAGATACGTACCTAGAGAACTTTGCAACGTCCCGGGAAAATTTTAGTTGGAGTTTATCCAACTTTGACTCTCGCGCTACAAGTTTCCTATTTACCGCGATGAGTTCTTCCTTTGAGAGCTTTTTTCCTACCGCTACAAATCTGTCTTTTTGACATTCTTTTGCACAAATATGAGAGATCTTGTCAACGTTTGTAAGGAGAGAATTCATATCGAATGACATGTGTCGTGATATGAATTACAATTTATCAAAAAAATCAATTTTAATTAAGTGTTATGACGGTTTGGTATGTTTCCAAAGCGGCAACAATCGTACCCTTGTCTTGGTATGCACTATTCCCCGATTTTTTGTTACTAAGAGTAACAGTGATGGGATAATCATCACACGAGTATGTGCTACATTTATCGTCCATTCTAATCCTGGTAATGATTGAATTTAACAATCCACCGTTCCTGGCTTGGTAATTATGGAACGGTATATTGTGGTTATCTGTGATAGTTTGGGTTAGGAATGAAATCCATCCTAGTTCATTTAGTCTTACAGAGGTATTGGTAGGGTTGGAGTCGATATTGACGAATGCTATTAGATATCGATGTTCGTTCATAAGCATGCATTGTATTTTGCACATGTAGATTGAGAAGGCGCGTTCGTCTTTGATTTTTGTCATTGATGGTTTGTTGAAGAATGTATCGATTGCAGTATATAAATCATCTATTCTTACATCATTGTCGTAGAGAGGTTCTCCGTATTCTGCCATTTTAATTTAAGACTGGTTAGTTTTAAATTACACAATTTATCGCTTTCTTAATTCTTCCAGCGTTTCCCGAACCTTGTTCATATCTGCACCGTTTACGCGCTCCACCTTTTGTCCATTGTAGTAAAAATCAAAACAGGGTACAGATGTTACATCCGGACTAAACCCATCATCTACATCCTCCTTAACAATTGCACATTCACTGTCTCTGCTGTATTGCATAGCCAATTGAGCGTACTTTGGAGCAATTTGCACACATGGAGCGCACCACGAAGCAGATATATCAACAACAACGATTTTATGGGTGTTGATTAAATCTTGCTTGTGAGAAGCGCTTGTAATTTGCATACATTCTGGCGTTCCAGAATCTTCACTTTCTGGGGTTTTGGTTTTATCAAGATCTTTATATTTTGCATAAGTTGCCATTTTATAATTATTATTAGGTTCTTTAAAACATGTTTTTAATTAAACAATAGGATTTTCTGTGATGGTTTCAATCGATTTCGAATTAGACTTCCAACGTTTTGAAACATAGAATCATCATTAAGAAAAGTATGCATAGAAACATCCCAGAAATAAGTATTGTTATTGTGCTAAGTGCTAACATCCAATAATCATCACATGTAATCTTGCTACAATCTTTATAATCTATATATCCATAAATGGCCAACCCAAATATGACCAGCATGATTGAAATTGATATCGTAAAAAAAATACCAACGTTGCTACATTTTTTCATTTTATTTCAACATAAACATCTCTATATAGTTTCAATTTTAATTTATATCTCTTACCTCTCTTGTCTTTTTTCTATTGTCTTTTTTGGATGTTCCGGAGGACTATAAATCGTATACAATTTCATACCGTTCTTACCAGCCAAGATATTATGCCTCGTTCCTCCCGGGATTAGCACAGCACTACCATTATTCAGCCGGTAAGTAGCGTTTCCGATCACAGCTGTCCCTGAGCCTTGTTCAACTCTGATAAATTGGCTTGTATTTTTGTGTATTTCGGAGCCTAATTCCTGGAGAGGTTTAAGGTTCATCACAACTAATTGTTGTTGTTTAGAGATAATTGTTTTTTAGAGTTAATGTTTCTATGTTCCCCTTGAATGCCATTTTATATCATACTATATTTTTAAACAATTTAAAACAATGAAGAATAACAACTAAAATATGAATAAACAGATTACTAAATTAAAGATGTTGCCATATTCTAAAACCACTGTATTTTATACACCAATTGAAGAAGAAGATGAAGTTATTGTAAGAACAGGAACAATTGCCGACGGGTCGTGTTTTGTGCATGCTATACTGAACGCATGCTCGAAAGAATATGTTGCGATGGATAAAGCCGACCGAACAAAATTTGTAAAAGGAATTAGAGCAAGTCTGGCCGGTAAAACAGATATGGAAGAATGGGAGAAAATTGGCGTTGGACTTGTTGCAAAAATAGGCTTTCAGGAAAACATGAATAATATTTGGTCTGGTTTGTATGCTTATTTGGAAAAAGATGTAAAATCCAAGAATCATTCTGTAAGAAATGTTATAAAACAATTGATAGAATCCAACAAGGAGTTAAATTTGTATAAGATTGTAGCAGACTTATTACCTCTCAAGGTTGTATCGAAAGATATTATACCATCTGTTTACAACAATTCGGAAGATGCAAGTATCGACGAGCATGTAAAAGAAATCAACAATAAAATCATTTCATATACCAAGAAAATCCCCGAACTGTCTGAAATACCAAAGAATAAATTAGAACATATTGTTAAAGCTGTAGAAAAATTATCAACCACTATATCTCACGAAGCAAAACATAGCGCCTACAAAAAGTATATACACGGATTAAAAAAAGTATCAGAAGAAGTCGACCAACAAACAATAGAATTATATTCAGAACATTTTAACTGCGATATATACTTCATCGACGGACGAACCCGCATGCCTTACCAAAATGCATCAACTAAGCTAAATCTGAAAAAGAGAAAATCAATCATAATTATGTGGGTAGGAGGTGTACACTATGAAATCGTTGGCAGATTACTACCTGGCAACAAAATACAGAGAGAGTTTGTCCATGAAGATCCGACCATTCAAAAATTATATACATTCTTGTGCTATCCAAACAAAATTAGCGAAAAGTACCCAAATCTTATCCCATATCTACCAAAAGAATACAAGCCTGTAAATGATACTTTTGCAGAGCTGAAATCAAGACTGGAGATGTCTGACGAAGATACAGGAGATGCAGACGATTATTACAGGGCATCCCCTGACAAAAGATTTTACAATAGTTCAGATTCTGATTCGGATTCTGAATAAATAAACTAATTTTAATATAATTCCACATTATATTAAAAATGGAATCTCTCAACGAATATAATGCAATTCAAGAAAATATCTATACAGGAATTATCCTAATGAATTTTGCAACAGCTATACCTTCTCTCCGCAGGTATGTTTTAACTATAGACGAAGCCACCAAAAATATTAGATCTGGTACTGATTTAGATTCTAATATT
>Ga0105050_10010015_pt1 | contig 10480 bp, 12 predicted proteins | sample FRY01_FD_78088 | JGI IMG/M metagenome (GOLD analysis project Ga0105050, IMG submission 78088) | Freshwater microbial communities from Lake Fryxell liftoff mats and glacier meltwater in Antarctica - FRY-01 | ecosystem: Environmental > Aquatic > Freshwater > Ice > Glacier meltwater ... | reverse complement strand
TGTCCCAGGGGGCACTGACCAACGCCTGAGCGTTCACGGCAACCCCCTCGTACATATCCACTACAAGAAGGCGTACTATGCCCCAGAACAAGTCGGCCTTCCAGGACGACGCCCTTGAGTCCGCCTCGGCGGTCGACCTCAAAGAGGAACACCTCTACGAGTCGGTCCCCGAGGCCGGCTCCCTTTCCGCGGAGCGCGCACCGCCTGCGGGGGGGCAGTTCCCTGCTGGAGTCTCCGGCAACCCGGTAGGTCGTCCCAAGGGCTCCAAGAACAAGGTAACCCTGCTCAAGCTGATGGCCGAAGAGGCTATCCGGGAGCGGAATTACGACAAGGCTCAGCGGGTCGTGGATAAGATCTTCGACCAGGCGCTGGAGGGGGACAAAGACTCCCAGAAGCTGGTGTGGCAATCGGTGATGTCCAAGGGCAACCTAGACGACCGCAGCCATGCCAAAGAGAAGGTGGTGATCCAGATTGGCACCATGCAGCAACAGACCGAGAACCCCTTACCCAAGGGCGTAATCATCGACAACGAAGAGGAATCCTTAGATGGACAGCAAACAGACGAGTGATAAGGCACAGACCGGCCCCGGTGTGGCCCTCAAGACCCTGACTCCCCGTGACTCCGGCGTACGCGTAGGCGTTCCTGGTGGCGCATCGGGTGAGAACTCAGAGCCTGGCAACCGCAACAAGAAGAGCTAGAGTACTATGGCCGAGCGTGACACCAACCGAGAACCCGACGAGCACTATGTGCCCGTGGAGTGGACCGACAGCACCAAGCGTGACGCCCCGGCCATGGAGAAGATTAACTCTATGTCCGACGGCGCGGCTAAGAAAGCTGCTGAGGACATCCTCCGTCGCAAGCGACGCAATGCGGCTGCTCTCAAGCAGTCAAGACAGAGGTAGAGAGGTCGGCCTCCGAGGCCGGCGACTCTGGACGTCGTCCTGACGGACTCACCGAGGGAGAAGCATTATCAAGGTAGACTTACACCCCCACCAGATAGCGATATTCAACGCAGACTACCGTTTCAAGGTCGTCGGCGCTGGACGACGCTTCGGCAAGTCCTATCTGGCAGCCGTGACTCTGTTCGTGGAAGCATCCAGGAACACGAAGGTACGGTCAGACGGAGTGGAAGTCGACCTGCTTCTTGAGAAAGTCTACTACGTGGCCCCGACGTTCACCCAGGGGAAAGAGATCATCTGGCCGCTCCTCAAGGAGATTGGCCGGGAACTGATCGACCAGAGCTTCGAGCAGAACGCCACCCTCCTGCTTATCAATGGCCGGACCATTGCAGTGAAAGGGGCTGACCGACCAGACTCCCTTCGCGGAACGGGCCTATCCTACGTGGTTCTGGACGAGTACGCCTTCATGAAGGAAGAGGTGTGGGAGATGATTATCCTACCGCAGCTTGCCCGATCAGAGGGCGGTGCCCTGTTCATCGGCACCCCCGATGGCAAGAACCACTTCTACAAGACCTGGCTCGGCGGCATGACCGGCACAGCAGGCCCTGAGTGGCACTCTTGGCAGTTTGGCACCAAGGACAACCCGTTCCTCCCGGCCTCCGAGATGGACCTGATGACGCGGAACATGACCGCGCAGAGGTACTCCCAGGAGATCGAGGCGAACTTCGAGTCCGGCGGCGGCGCCTACATGACTCGGGATATGTTCAAGGTCCTCCCCGAGAATAAGAGACCCTACCCCGGAGACATATACATCGCTGTCGACCTTGCAGGCTTCGAGTCCTCAGATGGCGGGCGCAAGAAGTCCAGGCTGGATGACCACGCCATCGCGGTCGTGCTCAACCACCAGGGCGGATGGCACATCATAGACATCATCCACGGTCAGTGGGACACCAGGGAGGCATCCCTGCGGATCGTCAAGGCATTCCGGGACTACCGCCCCGTGGCCCTGGGGATCGAGAAAGGCATGGCTCGCAACGCGGTGCTCCCCTACTTGACCGACGAGCAGAACAGACTGCACACGTACTTCCAGGTTCATCAGCTTACCCACGGCAACCAACGCAAGACGGACCGGATAGCATGGGCACTCCAAGGCCGGGCCGAGAAGGGCCGGATCACCCTGGAACAGGGAGAGTGGAACAAGGCGTTCCTCGATCAGTGTGTCGACTTCCCATCCCCCTTGTCGCATGATGACCTTATCGACGCGGTGAGTTACATCGACCAACTAGCAGACCCCTGGTTCGACGGCGATATGATCGTCGACGATTGGGAACCCCTAGACGCAATCGCAGGATACTAAATGGCACAGATTCCTAACCCCTTTGGCGAGAGCGCCCCGACCACCTCCGAGAAGGGCGCCGGCTCCTCTGCGGGGCTGGCTGCGTACTGCATGACGCGTGTAGAGAACGGGCGCCGGTCGCGGGATACCCGCCATGGCGAGCGCTGGAAGGAATACACCCGCCTATGGCGCGGGCGGTTCATCGACTCCGACAAGAATACCGACTCGGAGCGCTCCCAGTTGATCGCCCCGGCCCTCCAACAGGCCGTTGAGATGACCGTGGCCGAGATGGAAGAGGCCGTGTTCAACCGCAAGGCGTGGTTTGACATCACGGATGACCTCGAAGATCAAGAGAAAGAGGACGCAATCGCCGTTCGGGACTCCCTCATAGAGGATTTCCAGCTCGCAGGCGTCCCAGAGGCCGTTTCCATGGCGTTCTTGCTCGGTGCCCTGTACGGGACCGGGATCATCAAGATCAACGTGGTCAATGTCAACGAAAAGGTCATGGGACCGGGCGGCAAGATGGTCATTCGCCCCCTTGTTCGGGTGTTTGCGTACGCGGTACGCCCCGACGAGTTCGTAATCGACCCCACGGCCCTCAATATCGACGAAGCCGAGTTCTGCGCCCATGAAATGGTCAAGCCATGGCACGGGATCAGAGCCAAGCAGCTCTCCGGAGCGTACGGTGGAGCCACTGTGGCACCCTATATGGGCCCCAAGGGCGACTCGGACGGCACCGGACGGCACTCCACGGCCCAGGTCGAGGATAACGGCGTCCTAATCACTGAATACTACGGCCAGGTGCCCGCCAGGCTCGTCCCTGGGGCATCTGGCAAAGGGCTGATAGAGGCCCTCGTTACCATCGCCAACGGTACTACGGTACTCCGGGCGGTGGAATCACCATTTACGATGCAAGACCGGCCCATAGTGGCATATCAGCACGACACGGTCCCAGGAGAGTTCTGGGGACGCGGTGTGTGTGAGAAGGGGTACAACCCCCAGAAGGCGCTCGACGCCGAGCTACGGGCTCGTATCGACGCCCTGGCCCTACTGTCCGCCCCAATGATGGGAGCCGACATCACGCGCCTCCCCCGAAACGGGGATATGCGGGTGCGGCCCGGCAAGACTGTGTTCACACGCGGTCGACCGAGTGAGATCCTGGAGCCCATCAGCTTCGGGCACCCCTCCATACTTGCCAACACGTTCCAGCACACAGGTGACTTGGAGCGGATGGTACAGATGGGTACGGGCGCAATGGACTCGGCCACCCCTATTGGGATCAACTCGCGCAACGAGACTGCCTCCGGGATGTCTCAGCTTCAGGCAGGATTCATCAAGCGCTCTAAGCGCACGATGCAGAACCTGGAGCGCCAGTGCCTCGGCCCCCTGATCCGCAAGTCCCTGTGGCGTTACATCCAGTTCGCCCCTCAGCGGTATGGCTCGGACATGAAGTTCGTGGTCAATGCGACCATGGGTATCATGGCTAAGGAAGTGGAGAACGCACAACTGATTAACATGCTCGGGTACGTCCCATCGGACTCCCCGGCACATCCGATACTGATCCAGGCTATCTTCGACAACTCGGCGTCTGCCAACAAGAAGGAACTCGCCCAGGCCATCAAGGCCATGTCGGCTCCTCCGTCGCAAGAAGAGCAAGACCAGCAGAAGATGATGAAGCAGATCCAGCAGCAGATCATGCTGGCAGAGGCCAAGAAGGCCCAGGCCCTCGCCGAGAAAGAGGCAGCCCTGGTACAGAAGGCCCTGGCAGATACCAAGCTGGCCCTCGCTAAAGCTAACCACGTCGACATCCAGGCGGACCTAGAGGACGATATGATCGAGATCCAGGCCGCTAACGCGGTGACCGCAGCCGAGAAGGCACGGGTAGCCAAGGATGTGAACGCAGTCAACCGGGAGCGCAACATAGTTGAGTCCCAGAGGGCGGCCTCTAGAAACACCATCAAGTAACAAGTACTGTAAGGAGGTACTATGGCAGCACGGGAACAGGTGTCCCTATTGGACACAGATCAGGCCGACACAGAGGCGCGGCTCCAGGCGATGCTCGATATGATGAGCACGATGGGGTGGAAGTGGTTCGTAGTGGAGGCCGAGAAGGAGAAGGAAGTAGTCCGGGAGATGCTCCTCGTTTGTCACCTCGACGAACTAAGGTTCCTCCAGGGTCGGGCCGACCAGCTTGACCAGATCATCGGGTTTGAGGACCTGGTGAACAACTACTACGACTCCATCCAGCATCAAAAGACCGACTTCCTCGACGTTGTGTCGGAGGAATAGCCTTATGCCAATGTACGATTACAGATGTTTAGACCCCAAGTGTGGCCATGTGTTCGAGGATCTTCGACCCGTGGATGCACGGACAACGGCAGGGTGCCCTAAGTGCCACTGCCTCTCCAAACAGCTGATTAGCGCCGCCCATATCAACCCGAACTCGGACCTCCCCGGCCTGCGAATGAAGCAACGCAAAGGGATGGAACGAAGGGGTCGAGGGGCGGACATGACGAACGCAAACAAGACCGTTACTGATGAACAAACCGCCCGGGACGCGCACGCAAAGCGCCAAGCCCGAGGCGAGAACCCCATCATCTCGATCTAACGACCGCAAAGGAGCGGCTAGGGACAATCCGGCAACCTCGGGACCCTGGCCTAATGAAACTGTAGACCCCGAATGGGGACAATCTACTCTGACCAGAGGAGGCCAGTAATGGCAAACTACCAAGACTACGTGTCGAAGGATAACGAACTCGAAGACGAGATCAATGAGGCAGCGGATCAAAGCGCGACCCGAGAGGGAGAATCGAGCTTCGCAATGCCAGATCGCTTTAAGGGCAAGACGCCCGAGGACATTGCCAAGTCATATGCTGAGCTCGAAAGGCTCAACAGTCGGCAAGCGCAAGACCTCGGTACCATGCGTCGTACTGTCGATGAGTTCCTTGACCTGCAATCGAACAAACCAAACGAACGCCCCGAGCGTAAGGAAGCCCCGGCAGCGGTAACCGTTGACGACCTCTACAATGACCCCGATGAGACAATCTCTCGGAAGGTAGAGCAAGTCGCTGGTAGCCGAATCTCCAAGTTGGAGAAAGAGCTGGAGCAGGCAAGGCTACAGACGCGGGTAGAATCCCTAACGGAACAATACCCCGACTGGCAAGAGCGTGTCCGAACCCCTGAGTTCGTTGACTGGGTCAAAGGTAGCCCTTACCGGCTACGAATGGCACAGGCAGCAGATGGATGGGACTTGGATGCTGCGGAAGAGCTACTAGCTCTGCACGATGATGTCCGAGGCGCTACTAACGCCAAGGACCGCGCACAGAGAGAGCGACAACTGGCGAATGCCTCCCTGGAAACAGGTGTGGCTGCATCCCAGGTGCACGAGGTAGCATTCTCCCGAAGTGAACTCATGGAAACCCGCGTTCGTGCGGCCCAAGGGGACACCGAGGCGCAGGCTTATATGCGTAAGAACGCTGACGCCATTGCCATAGCTTACGAAGAGGGGAACATTACTGACTAACCCCAATGGAGTAGAAGCTAATGGCTTTAGGTACTAATCATGTCACTATTACCACAGCGACCGCCTCGTCTCGTACGCGGTCGAATAGCGCGTTTGTACGCGAACTGTGGTCCGATGAAATCGTCGCACGATATAAGAGCAGCCATGTTATGGTTCCCCTGGTCGTGGTGATGAACCACTCGAAGCGCAAGGGCGATACCGTCCATGTGCCGCGCCCCGTCCGTGGTTCGGCGTCTGCAAAGGCGGCTACAACCCAAGTGACGCTGATCGCAGCTCAAGAGGGTACGTCCCAGTTCCTGATTGACCAGCACTGGGAATACAGCCGCCTGATTGAAGACATCGTCTCGATGCAGGCTGATGACACCCTCCGTCCGTTCTACACGAACGACGCTGGTTACGCGCTCAGCACCCGTGTTGACACCGACCTTCACGATGAAGGCGCGTTCTTCAACGGCGCCGGGATCGACACTGGTGGAAAGTACGTCGCGGGAAGCCCGGCATACGGCGGTGCTGTCATCGGAACTCCGACTAGCAGCGCACTGGTGGCATGGAATGCTGCTGCCAACACGAACGCTGGTAACGCCTCCACCATCACCGACGAAGGAATGCGCCTGTTTGTGCAGCACCTCGACGACAGTGACGTGCCCTCCATGGGCCGTGTGCTGGTCGTTCCCCCGGTCGAGAAGCGCAAGATGCTCGGTATTGACCGACAGGTTGTATTCGATCAGGTTGGTGAGGCAGGTCGCGCCACTGCGGTCCGCAACGGCTATGTAGGCCCGCTCTACGGCGCGGAAGTGTTCGTTTCGACGAACTGCCCGACCGTAGCAGATGCTGCTGACGCTGTAGACCAGCGTGCAGCGCTGTACTTTCAGAAGGAGTCTCTCCTGCTGATCGAGCAACTGCGTCCCCGGACCCAGTCCCAGTACAAGCAAGAGTGGCTCGGTGACCTGTTCACCGCTGACATCATCTTCGGTACCGGCATCCTGCGTCCTGAAGGTGGCATCGCCATCGTTGTACCGGCATAATCCGGCTTCAGTCCTACGTGCACCATTGTAGGTGCCGCGCCGGGACTAGGGGGGAGGTTCAGCCCCCCACCTATTCAATAGAGCGTCGCCTAGAAGCGAGGCTCCTAACCAGAGGGTGTTACCTTGGCAGATAGACGATACAAACTGCTCAAGGCGGGCATCCCTGGTAACGCCTCGTTCGAGGTAGCCGACCTTGCCGCCAACGAGTTCCCCATCTGGAACCTCACTACCACAGAGTGGGACAAGACCGACCTAGATCTGTACTACACCGCGGCACAAGTTGACACTCTCATAGCAACCGTTGACACGGTGTACCTCGGTGCCGACAAGGCACTGGAGTCCTCGGCGCAGGGCGTAAACATCTACGACCCGTCGGGTGGAAATGATCCGGTGCTAAGCTTTCGCAACGCGGCGGAGACTCAGATCGCTCTGGTCCAGTCGTTCAATAACAACCTATACGTGGACAACCACGTGAACTCAGGAACTGTGGTCATCCGAGGATCAGCAGCTGCGCCGGCCGACCGGACCATGTTGGCCCTCTCCCCGACTGGAGCACATGTGGTGTACATCGCCGGGGCAATAAGCTTTGTGTTCAACGGTACTGACGCCTACGTCCGATCTACCACGAACACCTCGCCCTTCTTCGCATTGTACGGCAGCGACTCGATACGGGACGCCTACTGGCAGACCACCGCCTCTTCGGCCGAGCTAGTTAGCGAAGTACACGGGGGACCTTGGGTAATGAGGGCGGAGGATGCCGGCGGCACGGTTCGTAGCATTCAATTGGCCGATCCGGATAACAACTGGCATGGGTACTACAACGGCGCCCTCTCCCTGTTCACGTTCTCCCAGGGGATAGTCGTACAAGACCCCACCGGCACTACCCCCACAATATACTTCTACAGAAATACTGGAGTTCGTAACTCGTTCATAGCGTCCTATAATACCACTCTTTACTGTAGGAATGAGAACCACGGGTCAGAAGTTCGGATACAAGCGGAGGATGCCGGTGGCACGGTCCGAGACGTCATCCGAGCAGACCCCGACACGTACACCGACATCTACGCCGCGGGCTACCTGGGCGTCCGAGTAGGGAACGCCACGCTAGGCTTCTTCAGCAACTCGGGTAACGCCAAGCAGACAGTGACCGGCTCCAGGGGAGGCAACGCGGCTCTAGCCTCCCTCCTATCGGTACTGGTGAACCACGGCCTACTTACCAACAGCACAACCTAAAGGAGGCCAAGTGGCAGCTATCGCAATCAAGACCCCCGAGAATCCCTACCCCAAGATCATCCAATGCGATGAAGTGGACGGCGAGCGCGAGCAGGATTCTGTGCGTCGCCATCTACTGCGGTACTACAAAGAGAACCCTGACATTCAGATGTATCGGGTGATTACCCGACCAGATGGCACGTTCGTACTGCGCCCACTCCAGGCACGTGAAGGCACCATACAGACCACCACGCGGGTCACGGACGCAGACTTTGAGGACACTCCATAATGGCGACCCTACTCTCCACAATGCGCCGGATCATGCTCCGCCTCCGGGAAGATGACCCCGTGGCCTCCACGGACAGTGACTACACGGCGCTAATCGCCGAGTTCATTGCCGACTCGTACGACGAGGTGTGTGAGGCCCACGCGTGGGAGTCCCTGCGTCACACGGTCAAAGTGGACCTGGTAGCCGATACGGATACGTACGACCTCACCCGAACCGTCGCAGATGGTGGTGGAGTTCGTAACAGCACCGATGTAGCCACGGGCGACTCAGAGCTACAGTGGACCGATTCCAACATCCCTGACATCTACCTGTTCGACTCGGACTCCGACATAGACGCAGAGCGGCTCATCTGGACCTCCCGAGAGATGATGACCCGGCTCAAGAACAGGGACCGGACCGACACAGACGACGACCCGTCGTATGTAACCCTGTACGTAGCCCCGGGCTCCACTGGAGTCCCTCGGTTGTACATGCAGGTGTACCCCATCCCCGCCGCTGCCAGAGTGGTAGAGTTGACGCTGATAACGCAGCCCACTACCCTGGAGAGTGACGGCACGGATGATGCTACGATCCTTAAGGTGCCCTCCCGGCCCGTGTACCTCTTGGCCCTCATGTACGCCCTCAATGAGCGCGGTGAGGAGATCGGGGAGCCCGGCAACATCGCCGAGCGCCGGTATATAGACTCTCTGGGAGCAGCCATCGAGAAAGACATCTCAGCGGCACAACGTGCTAATCGCTACGACTGGAAGAGAGACTAACAACTATGCCCATTCAACGAGCACACGGGGGAGCAGCCCTCCAGCACTACCCCCTCAACCTACCGGCATTCCGGGGGTTGAACAAGCAGGCCCGTGGGTCTGTGCTTGGTCCTGAGTGGGCTACCCGCCTTGAGAACACTGTCATCGACTCGTCCAATCGCATTGCCTCCCGCAAGGGGTGGAGCCGCAACACGGTATCCGCCGACCTGACTGGGCAGGTGGTGCAACTCATTGAGTTCAACAACGCGGGCGTGATGACACTGATCGCCACCACCGCTAACAACCTGCTGTGGAGATCCGCCGACGGCGGGTCCACGTGGACGAACTCGACCAACACCGCGGGGGTTACGGACCCCAATATGCAACTGATCGTGTTCAACGACACCATCCTCGGGTTCCAAGAGGACGACGGGATCGTAGTATCTACCGGCACCACGTTCACCGATCTCGTGGCCAGTGGCCAGCCAGCAACCTCCGGGGTAGCCTTGGCGGCATTCGGGCGCATCTGGGCTAAGGAATCCAGGTCCGTGGTGAAGTACTCCGCCTTGCTCGACGAGACGGACTGGACCGGCACAGACACCGGGGTCATAGACCTGACCTCCGTGTGGCAGGGCCAGGATGAGATCACCGCACTGGCAGAGTTCAACAATGCCTTGGTGATCTTCGGCAAGCGCTCCATCGTCATCTACTCGGATGGCTCTGGTTCCAAGCTCGGCCTGGACCCCCAGTCAATGTACGTCGTGGACATCATGTCCGGCATCGGCTGCATAGCCCGCGATTCCATCGTTAACGTCAAGGGGGATCTGTGGTTCCTCGACGACACGGGCATCCACTCAATGGGACGGCTCATCTCTGAGCGGTCCAACCCCTTGAACAACATCTCTGCCAATGTGCAAGATGAACTCAAGAGCTACGTTACACTCGCCTCCATGGCGAATGTTCGCGCAGTCTACTCCCCTCGGGATAGGTTTTACCTCCTTTCCCTGCCCTTGGGGAGTGGCACTGTCGAGAATGGCGTCGTGTTCTGCTTCGACACCCGAGGTGCGATGGAGGATGGCGCGTTCCGATGTGCGGGCATATGGAACAAGATGGTACCCCTAGCTATGGTAGCGCGGGATGACTTCTCCCTGGTGATCGCGCTGAGGGCCCATCAGGGCCGCACCGGCACGTACACCGGCTACTCGGATCATACCGCCGCGTACGTACTCGAATACGAGTCCGGGTGGACCGACTTGGACGAGCCGACCATCAAGCTAATGAAAAGGATCAACGGCCTTCTGTTCATCCAGTCGGCAACGGAGGTTACGTTCAAGTGGGCGTTCGACTTCACCGACTCGTTCAAGACAGGTACCACCGTCTACCCCGCATCGGGTACGGCCGCCGAGTACAACGTCGGTGAGTACAACGTCGGAGAGTACGGCGGCGGGGTGGTCCTCA
>Ga0105050_10010014_pt1 | contig 10481 bp, 10 predicted proteins | sample FRY01_FD_78088 | JGI IMG/M metagenome (GOLD analysis project Ga0105050, IMG submission 78088) | Freshwater microbial communities from Lake Fryxell liftoff mats and glacier meltwater in Antarctica - FRY-01 | ecosystem: Environmental > Aquatic > Freshwater > Ice > Glacier meltwater ... | reverse complement strand
TATTCTACGACAATGAAGACTTTGCAGATTTTGATGAAAAATTCGTAAGTCCCATAACCGACAAACATAACTTACTGACAATTACTTCCTTATATAAAATGTCCTACCTGCTTGGAGTATTGATCAAGACGCAAGATCTTGACGTTAAGGAAGTTACCGAGAATGCCCTTGAATATGCAAGGAGCGAGCGAAAAAAGTACGGATATAAAATCGTTAAATTGGACGGTCAATCATGAGATTCTATCAGTTAATCATAATAGTTTTTACAGTTACCGCAATCTCCTTTTTTCTTGGCAGCAAATCAAAAGAAGATTGGAGAATTTTTGCTGCCTGGATAAAAAAGGATTTATACATTGAGTATTTTGATATCGGCTATAGAGAATTTAAACTCCCTTGGAAATGTGGTTTTGAAATAATAATGACTAAAGAAAGCATGACAGAAGATGAATATATTTTATCTGTAATTAAAAAATTCAAAATTACATTACTGACAGATTTACTTTCCACCGCAATAATCTCTTTAGTGGTAAATTTCTATATCCTATCTTTAGCCCAAAAACAAATCCAAGAAACAACTTTTTTAAAAGATACAATTGTAGCAAAAGATGAAAAAATCAAAAATCTGACTGAGCAATTAAAGACCATTCCTCCTAAAGAGCAATCAAAATTAAGGACTGATAAAATTAGTATTTCGGAAGGAATTTAAAAAATGTGACGTACATATGACGTCACCTGCAAACGTCTTACTATAAAGGGTTTGAGCACCATTGTACATACGCATACGTACAAACTTTCAAAACCGATACGGGCCTTATACGTATCGACCAAACCTAGTCTGAGACTAAGTTTCCTTCTTGCACCATCGGTGCGTTTGGTGTGTTCTCTAACCAGCTCTGCTGTCAGCTGATTCTTGGCAAGTTTTTTTTATTGAAGTTTTGTTACTTCAGAGAATTTAGGTTTAAACAGCCCTGCGGCGATTGAGATGCATTTACTAATGTCAAGGAGGATTGAAAAAAATAAATTGATTTACTTCCATAAAAGTATATTAGTTCTTTATAATGGTAAAAATTACTAAATAAACTGTGCAAGCATGATGATAGGTTTTCGTTGACAAAAATCAAGAAATATTACAGAATCCTTGCTATAGTCTAGTAGGTGGAACCTTGGCCAGGCTAGCTATAGTAATATGCTCAACTTAATTAGTTAAATTTTATTTAAATGGAGAGGCAAGAATGAATAGCAATTGTATAAATAACAAAAGCGTTTCTATGAAATATGCTGAAGTGTATAGCATATTGAAAAACCAGTATTATCATCAATATAGCCATTTATCCACCAGTGTAGACATAAAAATTCTGGGGAATTTGTGGAATGACTTTATTCTTAAGAATCAAGGTCATGAGGATGAGTTATCTTGTTTTGTCGTTCAAAAAATGTTAAGAAAGGACGACTTTGCATTTTCCATTTACAAAGAACTTAATCCTGATTTTGTAAGTTTCACCCAAGCTTTAAGTAATGAAGTAATGGATTCGTACTTAGATAAAGAAGGCCTCACTGATGGAAATTTAGCCTATCTGAATGCCCTTAACTATCTTGGAGAATCTGGAGATTGGACTCATGAATAAAGATGTTAAATCTGCATTTAGGGTTTACGACAGTAAAAGTGAGCAATTTGGATTAAATTATAACGGACCTCCAGTGAATAACTCTCATCCAGATGCGATTAATGTTAAATTACTAGGTAGTTACGATCAACAAGGTTGCCAGAATGGAGAATTTTGCACAGATGCAAACCTTAGGACAAACACTAACACTGGCTTGCCCATGTTTCTTAACTGGAATTTTGCTTTATATTTCCCAAATCATATTATAAGCAAACAAGTGTTCCAATTATTGTCAAGCAGTGACGATTATGCACAATACAAACTGGTTTTTGAAAAGTGTGAGTTTAGTTTTAACCGAAACATAGTAGATTATACTACGAATGAAATTAATAATATTAGTAGGTGTATTACAAGTTCACTTTCTACCTGGGTAAAATTACAAAATCACGTATTTAATTGTATTGGATTTGCGTTTGGAGTAAAAGAATTCATAACATCTGATGTTTATGTCCATAACAATTCTTTAACCCCAGAAGAAAATGTTAGGAAATTAGTAGAAATAATAAAATATAAATATATCGATAAATCCTCCAATATAATTGGACTTATTGACGAGATAGACCCCAAAGAAATTTCTATAAAATGTTCCGAGGATTTTGAGAAATTTAATATGGAGTCTCATATTTATCAAGATAATGATATAGTTTTGTATTTTACTGGCAACTTTCATTATCTTTTGCATGGAGCAAGATTTGTGAAAACCCTTGGAGAAGATATTGACGTTAATTCATTTGTCTCTAAATTGGGGCACTCTTATTTAGTCTCTCACTCATCGGTTGATGTCTTTAATCGAGACGCGTATGGCAATCAATTATGTTATGTTACTGGCAGTCATGTAGAGCATGTAGATGAACGTGAATTATGAATTTTGTAACTTAGTTTTGTTGAAATCTAATGTTAAAGGTTTTTATTCAATTTTCTAATCTCCTCCACCCTCCAGCCACTAATCCTCTTACCAATCCTAACAGGTGCAGGGTATTTTCCCGATTTAATGCCTGCATAAAAGGTTGAGCGGCTGATACCAAGTAGCTTCAGTACTTCTGGCAGACGAATATAGCCTGATTTAGGCAGCTCCTCAATAATTAACTCTTCATTCTCACTCATTTGCAGCAAATCTTCCTTCTATTATTTTACTACTTCTAGCATCATCCAAGTAGTCTCCCCACCACTGCATCATCTTTCTTCTCTCTGGGAGGTACTGTGCATGGTTATAGCTGGCTCTTACCTTGTTTCTTTCAGCATGAGCAAGTTGGCGCTCGATAATGTCAGGGGCAAAACCATGCTCATTTAAAATCGTCGAAGCTGTGGCTCTAAAACCGTGAACGGTAGCCCTTGAGTGGTACCCCATGCGGTACATAGAATAGAGCAGAGTATTCTCGCTAATAAAGGTCATAGGCTTATTACGGTTTGGAAATATGTATTCTCTATTATTAGTCATTTTTTCAAGTTCTTTTAGTATCATAATAGCCTGATCTGAAAGTGGGACAATGTGAGGGTCGCGCATTTTCATACGCTCAGCTGGTATACGCCATTCTTTCTTTACTAAATCTATCTCATCCCATCTTGCTCCTCTAAGTTCACCTGACCTGACAAAAGTCAAAATAAGCAGCTTCATAGCTAATTTGGTTTGCAGCTCACCTTCATAGTCTTCAAGTTTCTTCAAAAATTCAGGAAGTTCTTTCGCTTCTAATCTTGCATGATTTTCCTTCTTTCTAACTTTTAATGCTCCGCGTAAGTCTAAAGAGATATCTCTGTCTGCTTTGCCAATGGCTACAGCGAACCGGAAAATTTGACCGCATGTTTGATGTGCTCGATGTGCTAAATCTATAGCATCGCGGCTTTCAATAGCTTTTAGCGTTCTTAGTAGTCCAGGTGGTGTAATCTCATTAATAGGTCTTGAGCCAAGGTCAGGAAAGATATCCGCTTCCATTCTCTTTAGTACTCGGCTCGCATGTTTTGGAGTCCAAATTAATTTCTGATTTTCATGCCAAAGCCTGGCTACAGTTTCAAAATTATTCTCACTATTAACCTCTTGCTGGAGTTTTGCATCTTTCTTTGTTTGAGAGGGATCAATATTATTTGCTACTAATTTTCTAGCCTGGTCTCTACGTTCTCTTGCATCACTTAGAGAAATTTCAGGATAAACCCCCAGAGCTAGCCGTTTTTCTTTACCCGCAAAACGATATTTTAGCCTCCAGTACTTTCCTCCATTTGGGTTGACTTCAAGATATAGTCCATTTCCATCAAATATTCTATAGAGCTTTTCTTGAGGTTTAGTGTTTTTAACTGCAATATCTGTGAGCATTTGATACCTCTTTATGTTGATGTTAGTAGTAGCTTGAGAGCTTCTGTTTGAGATTTGGTTAATTTGATAGATGAAGAATTATTTTGGATAGTTAATTCTCCTGAATCAGCAATATTCATACGAAATATTGGAATTTTGCTCATCTCTTTTTTGATATCTTTCTCTTCATGTCTTACTAGCATAGGATCTATGCCTCTACCTAACATTTTTTTTGCATCGTCTCTAGCTTTGATAGCTGTAGATATTGATATTTGAGGAAATACACCAAGAGCTAATGTTTTTGCTTTGCCGTCAAAACGATATTTAAATCTCCAATATTTTCTTCCTGTGGGTTGTACTAATATAAATAAAGATCTTCCTATAAATTTTTTATAAGAGGAGCCTGAAGGCTTTAAAGCTTCAATATCATCATCAGTTTGAAGATTTTGGGGAAACATTTTTTGCTCCGATTTCTTATTTCCCTAAATATATCCCCAAATTTTCTGGCTGTCAATGCATGTACGTAAATCAAAATCAAGTTCTGTGAAGTACAAAATGGGCTGAAAGCCTTGTATAGAGCTGGTTTTAGTCTATAATAATCAATTTCAATAAATAAAGATAAATGATAGGGGATAATATGGGTGGCGGGAGTGACGGGACTCGAACCCGCGACCTTCTGCGTGACAGGCAGACGCTCTAACCAGCTGAGCTACACCCCCATATACGTAGTAACTTAACTTCTAAATAAGATAATTTGAAAGTTAGGCTTTAAAGATTTATAGTTTTCGACGGGGCTTGCTATAAATCAAATTCTTATATTATTACAAAAATTACTTCCCCGCGTAATATTTGACTAAATTAAGCCCTAATCTGTGACCAAAAAATCAATTCCCCACTTGGAGCTTTTACCACCGATCCATCTTCATACTGAGCGCCAATAAAACGCATATTCTCAGTAATAATTTCACAAGGCACTACCTTTTTACTATTATAAAAAATATCCTCAGCTTTTTGTCTTTGTGTAGGGTTATTCTTACTCGCGGTCTTTGCTTTTCCCATTTTCCTAAATTGTTAGAGTTGAACCTGAGAACATTTATAAATTATCTACATAAATAGTCAAGAATAATTTGTAAAGAACATGTAATTCCAGTGATTCTTCTCTAAGTATCCATGCAATCTTGCTATAAGATAAAACTCTTATCGTCCTGAGTTATCGCTTAATGCTTTGTGAGTAATATAGATGGGGGAGGGAGGATAGTAATGGAGGATATCGATTATAGAAGTCTGCAGTCAACTGCCTCTTCGTAAACGAAAAAGCAGCCGATTGCACACCGGTAGTTATAATTATTTTTTTCTTTTATTAACGCGGTCTTTGTATTCTTTACCAGGTTTGAATTTTGGACTTTTTGTAGCTTGAACATCAATGACTTCACCAGTTCTAGGATTTCTAGCTTTGGTAGCTTTTCTTTCAATAAATGTATAAGTACCGTGGCCAATTAATCTAACATCTTCACCGCTTGCAACAGCATGGTGCACAGCTTCAATAAATGCTTTTAAAGCCTTTTCACAATCAGATTTCGTCAATTTAGAGTGTTTCGCCATAGCAGCGATTAATTCATTTCTATTCACTTTAGTACCTTTAAATTAAGTTAGTAATGCTGTAGACCTCAAACTGTTGGTTTAATACCCTACATATTAATATATTTCCCTAGTTTGTTTTACTTGTCAATGCGTTACTATATCATTTTCATCATTTTCCTTAGAAAATGATGTCTGAGGTGTGCTTTCTGACCAACTAACTTGCTTTGGTAGCTGGCAAAGCGCATGTTTTATCACTTCTTCGGCACTATCAACAGTAATAATTTTAAGTGACATTTTTACATTACTTGGTATCTCTGTGAGATCTTTTTCGTTTTCCTTAGGGATTAATACAGTTTTTATACCACCCCTAAGGGCTGCTAGTAATTTCTCTTTCAATCCACCTATAGGGAGTACTCTTCCACGCAGGGTAATCTCGCCCGTCATAGCAACTGATCTGTTTGCTGCAATTCCTGTCATAGCAGAGACTATAGAGGTAAAAATAGCAATACCTGCAGAAGGCCCATCTTTTGGTGTAGCTCCTTCAGGAAAATGGATATGAAGATCTTTTTTCATATATTCAGGGGGGGTTATGCCATAATTTAATGAATTGGCTTTAAAGTAGCTAAAGGCTGCTTGTGCAGATTCCTGCATAATTTCACCTAGTTTACCAGTAGTTTTAACATTACCTTTGCCCGGTAAAACTAAAGTCTCTACTACAAGGAGGTCTCCACCAGCTTCAGAATATGCTAAGCCATTAGATACACCAACTAGGTTGCTTTTTTCAATTCTACCAAAATCGGTTTTCCTGACGCCTAAATAATCATTCAAATTCTTGCTATTAACATTGAAGCTATCTGCCTTTCCCTCTAAAATTTTCTTTACTACTTTACGACATATTTTTGCAATTTCTTTTTCAAGGTTCCTAACGCCGGCTTCTCTTGTATAATATCTAATGATATCAACAATCGCTTCTTTTTCTATATTCAGCTCACTTACTTTCAGCCCATGATTCTTAGATTGCTTTTTGATCAAATATTTCATTGCTATATTGACCTTTTCATCTTCTGTATATCCAGATAACCTGATGACTTCCATTCTATCAAGAAGAGGGCGTGGTATATCATCGATGCTATTCGCAGTAGCTATGAAAAATACGTCAGAAAGATCAAACTCTACTTCTAAATAATGATCTAGAAATTTATTATTTTGCTCAGGATCAAGAACCTCAAGCAAAGCACTTGCAGGATCACCCCTAAAATCATTACCTAGCTTATCAATCTCATCCAGGAGAATTAGCGGGTTGCAGGTCTTAGTTTTCTTGAGCATCTGGATTATTTTACCAGGCATTGCTCCTACATAAGTTCTTCTGTGGCCTCTGATTTCTGCCTCATCTCGCATTCCTCCTAGAGAAAATTTAGAGAAGCTTCTTCCCGTGGCTTCAGCGATTGAACTCGCAAGAGATGTCTTACCAACGCCAGGAGGCCCTACGAAACATATTATAGATCCTTTAATTTTATTTACTCTGATCTGTACTGCTAAATATTCTAAAACCCTCTCCTTGATTTTTTCAAGTCCGAAATGATCACTATCAAGTTGTCTTTTGGCCTTTTCAATATCTTTCTTGATTCTGCTTTTAATGCCCCAAGGCAGATGTAGCACGGTATCCAGGTAGTTTCTTACTATCGATGCTTCTGCAGAAGCGCTGTTCATTAACTTTAGTTTTTTGATTTCTGCAGTGACTTTCTCTTTTGCTTCTTTTGATAATTTGAGTTTAATTGATTTCTCTTCAAAGTCTTTAATCTCACTTTTAATATCTTCGCCATCCCCCATTTCTTTTTGTATGGCTTTCATTTGCTCATTCAGATAATAATCTTTCTGAGTCTTCTCCATTTGCTTCTTAACGCGCATCTTTATTTTACGTTCCGCATCAAGAACAGCCATCTCATTTCTGATTATATCAAGAACTTTCTCTAATCTATCTGTAATGGATAGTGTTTCGAGAATAGACTGCTTAGCTTCCACAGAGACGGGAGTATGAGCAATGACGGTGTCTGTAAGCTTTCCTGCTTCTTTTATTTCATGCAACGTTGTTAAAACATCCGGATTGATTTTTTTATTTAATCCGACATATTCTTTAAATTCTGCAATCAAAGTTCGCAGCTGTGCTTCGGTTTCAAATTTATCACCTTCTATATCATATATTTCTTGATAGTAGGAACTTAAATACCCATCATCATCTTCAAGACATAAAGATTTGATTCTACATTTTCCTTCTACTAAGAGCTTAACAGTTCCGTCCGGTAGTTTAAGCATTTGAATTATAGTTGCTATGACTCCGTAGTGATAGAGATCATTATTTTCAATTACATCCTTGCTAGCGTCTTTTTGAGTTAGGAGAAGTATATTTTTATCTACTTTCATAACATTCTCGATTGCTGTAATCGATTTTTGTCTTCCAACAAAAAGTGGAGCTATCATACCAGGATATAAAACTATATCTCTGAGGGGAAGAACAGGGATCTTTTCAGATTTTTTTACCATGATGCACCTTTTGTAAATTATCACTATCAATAAAGTTAATGCTTAATTTAAAGGAATTCAATGGCCAGTGAAAAATATTATTGCGGGGTTAGTCCTCTGATACCGCATTGCTAAGCATCAACTCCCCCTACAATCGTTGCAAGGAGCAATAGCGACGAAGTAATCCAATTAAACATATAACTACTTTTGGTTTTATCCAAAAAGTCTATTATCAGACTGGATTCATCCGTCGCTTTAAGAGCATTCTGCTTTCAATCCCCAGAATGAAGGGGCTGTGGCTTGAGCGCTTGTTATTTAGCTTTCTTACCACAGTTGGAGCGATTAAGGCTTTTTGTTGACAGTGCCGAATCTTCTTCCTCTGTTTGGAGAAAAATTATTTGCAGGTCTTGCCGTGCGACCAAATCTATTTTCATTTCCTGCAGAGTCACTTCTTGATCTTGATTGACTACCCGATGCAGCTCTTGGTTTAAAACCAGGAAAATCAGTAGAGCTTTCTCCTGCAGGTTTCGATCTAGGTCCTCTGAAGTCGTTACTAGAACTACCAAATCCTCTTGGTTTGAACTTTGCACCTTCTACTCTTGGTCTTGAATGGTTTGGCGCTGCGAATGAAACATTTTCACCACTAAAATTCCTACCAACTTCTCCATCTGAGTGACGAAATTCTGGCACTGGAGTTCTTCTTTGTCCGTCATCCCTTCTTGAATCAAAGCCGCCTCTAGAATCATTACCTGGTCTTGGACCTCTTGAATCAAAGCTGCCTCTAGAATCATTACCTGGTCTTGGACCTCTTGAATCAAAGCTGCCTCTAGAATCATTACCTGGTCTTGGACTTCTTGAATCAAAGCCGCCTCTAGAGTCATTACCTGGTCTTGGGCCTCTTGAATCAAAGCCTCCTCTAGAATCGCCTCTTCTTGAATCAAAGCCGCCTCTAGAATCATTGCCTTGTCTTGGGCCTCTCGAAAAACCTCCGCGTGATGAAGAAGGTCTGGAAGATGATCCTCCAGATCTTTCAAGAGGATAATCATGAGACTTGTTAGTTGGATCTAATAATCTTTGGATATCTCTCCATTTTGACTTCTCAGCATCGGAGATGAAAGAAATTGCGCTTCCTTTCGCGCCAGCTCTTGCTGTTCTGCCGAGTCTGTGAATATAATCTTCCGGTGCTTGAGTTAGATCATAATTTATAACATGCTCAATATGAGGGATGTCTAGTCCTCTAGCAGCTACATCTGTTGCAACTAAAATTCTATGTTTTTTAGTTCTAAATCTATGCATCACTCTCTCTCTCTTATTCTGTCTGAGATCTCCGTGAATCGCACATGCATTATGGTCGTGATCTTTTAATCTGTCAGCTAGCCTATCTGCGCTATGTTTAGTTCTGACAAATACAATGATGCTACCTTGTCTTTCAGTCAATTCTGATAGTAATTTTTCGAACTTTTCTGATTCCTTAAGGAAAACAGCTTGTTGGTCAATATTGGCAACAATAGTATTGCTTTCACCAACAGCAATACGCTCAGGGTTTGTAAGATATTTATTTGCAAGTTTCTCAATTGAAGTAGAAAGTGTTGCAGAAAATAATAAAGTCTGCTTCTTTTCGGCCATATGAGGGATAATATTATTAATTTGAATACCAAAACCCATATCTAGCATTCTATCAGTTTCATCAAGAACTAAATAACATGCTTTTTTAAGAGATAGAGTTCTTCTTTCCAGGTGATCATTAATTCTACCTGGTGTTCCAATTATTACTCTAGGTTTATATTTAAGTTGTCTTATTTGTAATTCTATAGAGTCACCACCTATGAGTAGGGATGATCTGATATCAGTAAATTCTAATATCTGCATAAAGACTTTATATACTTGCTGAGCAAGCTCTCTTGTAGGTGTAACTATTAGAGCCATTTGATCTTCATTTTCCAGAAGTTTAGCAGCTAAAGGCACTGCAAATGCTGCAGTTTTCCCAGTTCCAGTTTGTGCTGAGCCTAGTATATCTTTCCCTTTTAGTGCAAGTGGTATGGTTAATTTTTGAACTTCTGTAAAAGTTACGTAACCCATTCTAGTGAGCGCTTTGGTAATTTGTTTTGGTAAGTTAGCTGTGACTATATCGCCATCTTCTTGAGTCGGCTCTGTAGCTACTATATCATCATCATTTTGATTGGCTAATGTAGCTTCAACTACATCATCGCTATTTTGATCTGGCACTATAGCTATTGCTATATCTCCATCATTTTGATTGGCTAATGTAGCGTTAACTACGTCACTGATATTCTGATCTGTCAATATAGCTATCGATATGTCGCTATCATTTTGATCTGGCACTATAGCTATTGCTATATCACCATCGTTTTGATTATGTTCAATCATCTTTTAAATCTCCTAATTATAATTCTGCAAAACAGCTTTGCGGG
>Ga0105050_10010011_pt1 | contig 10482 bp, 10 predicted proteins | sample FRY01_FD_78088 | JGI IMG/M metagenome (GOLD analysis project Ga0105050, IMG submission 78088) | Freshwater microbial communities from Lake Fryxell liftoff mats and glacier meltwater in Antarctica - FRY-01 | ecosystem: Environmental > Aquatic > Freshwater > Ice > Glacier meltwater ... | reverse complement strand
GTTTTTTGCGCCGCCAAAACTGGCGCTGTTCAGCGCCGGCTCGACCTCTTCAATCATCTGGTCCAGCGTGTCGTCTAGGTTGGCGTTGGCCTTGGCCACGCAGCGCACCGTGAGGGTGAGCTGGCGCTCCAGTACCTGGCTGCCCAGGTTGACGTTGCTGATGGCCTCGTCGTCGGTGTTGATCAGCAGGCACGGCAAATCAGCATCGCGCAGGGTAAAAATGCGGCTTTGGTAGACCCGCGCGCCGGTAGTCGCCAGGCCGGTGACGGCGCTGGCTACTGCCTCGCGTATGCTGCGGCGCACATGCGTCATGCGGCCTCCAGCTGCAGCGTGCTGACGCCGGTGCCGTCGGCCGTGAAGTCGCGCACCGTGAAGGCTTCAACGCCCACCACCAGCGCCAAAGCGCGGGGGTCCGCCGGGACGCTGGCGGTGGGAAGCTGAAACTCGATGCCGGTGCCGCCCAGCACGCCAAATGCGTCGGCCGGGGTTTTGAGCAGGACGCCCACCACCGCAACCGCGCCGAGGGTTGCGCTGGACGCAAACTCGGCAGGGTTGAAGAAGGGGGACAAGTCCTCGGCGAAGGGCATGATCAGCTCGGTGCTGTGGCTTACGTTGTGAGCGCGTCAACCATGGTGGCGAAGGACTCGACGTTGCGGATTGCCACGTCTACGTCTTGCAGCGCAATGACGCGCACCGTGCCTGCCGTGCCGCCGGTGTATGGGTCCACCATGATGTCCAGGCTGCCCCACATGCCGATCAGCAGATCGGCAAAGTTGCCGAAAATCAGCGCTGAGCAAACCGCGCCTGATGTGCCTTTGACCAGGTTGGACGGCACGGCGTTGGTCACTGCGGCGTTGTAGCCGTTGACCGGTGTGGCGCCGCCGTCCCATACGGGCATGCCGTTGGTTGATGCAAACTTTTGCGTGGTCTTCAAGCGGCCACGGGTGCGGGCGTTGACCAGGTAGCCCATGGTGCCGACGTCGGCGTTGCCGTTGGCGACGTTGGTTTCCAGGTCAACAATGTTTTGCCATGTTGGCGCCAGGCCGTTGGTGCCGCCGATCACAGAGGCTGTCACCTGCGTCAAAATGCCCGAGGGCTGGTTGGATGCGCCGGTGCCGTTGATGGCGGCCTGCTGAATTGCCAGGCCAAGCACTGTGGCTAGGTCGGTGGTGACGAGGTTCTCAACGTCAACGCTGGACTGCAGCGTCAGGCGGCGGCTGATGTCGGTGAAGGCGCCAACCGTTTTGGGCGACATCAGCACCTGGGCCAGGGTCTGCTGGCTTTCAGTCGGTGCGCCGTTTTCTGCAACCCAAAACGCGCTGGCTGCGCCGGACTGCTTGGGGATGGCAACCAGGCCGGTCAGGCCGGTCAACATGCGGGCGCCCAGGCGGTCAATCACCATCATGTTGCGCAGCATGTCAATAAAGCTGCCGCTGAGCAGATCAGTCGTCACCAGGCGGCCACCATCGGCGGCCACGGCTGCTGTCAAGTCACGCTTTTGCACATCGGTGGGCATGAAAAAACCGCGTGCGGCCTTGCCCATTTTTGTGGCCACGGCGCCGGAGGCCTCAAACTCAAAGGCGGCGGCGCGCTGGGCGGCGGCGTCGGCCGGGTTGGACAGCGCGTGAATGGCACGCACCACGCTGAATTTTTTAACTTCGGCCTTCGTCATGCCAATGTCAGACGTGGGCACGGGCTTGGTGGACAGGTGGCGCACCAGCTCGGCCTGGAACTGCTCGACGGTGTGGCTGGCTTGAATGGACTTCATGGCCAGCTCAGGGCCGCCGGGGATGCCTGCGGCGATTTTGCTGATTTCAGACGCGTGGTTGCGCTGGGCCGGGGTTTCGATAACGGGGGTGTCAGACATGGTGTTCCTTTGGATGAGGGGGGTTTTGATTTCAGGGGGGGCAATGTCAACGGCGGCAGGCAGGCTGCGGCCTATGCCGACGGACGCATCAGCGGGGACGCTGACCAGGGAGACTTCAAAGGGTTCCCAGTCTGTGACGCGGTAGGTTTCCACACCCGCCGCCTCTTCAACCAGTACCGCTTTATGGACCATGTAGCCGACAGACACGTTGCGGCGAATGCCGCCCAGCACGTCTTGCCACACTTCCTCTGCCCGGGCGCTTTTGCCAAAGCGCACCACAGCGCGGGCCACACGGTCCGCACCGATTTCTACAGATTCGACTACGCCCACCACGTCTTGCGTGTTGTGGTCGCATAACAGATTGGCGCCGCCGCGCAAGCGCTTGCTGCGCATGGCCCCGGCGGTGCAATCTAAAATTTCAATGCCCCAGTACCGCTCATACGCCAGCTCGCTGGCAAAGGCCAGGGTGGCGGTGCGGGCGGCTTCGTCTACCGCCTTGCGCTCGACAGCAAAGGCACGTTCAGCACGGCCGTCAGCAATGTGGCGGGCCAGATTGGGGGGGATGTGCGGTGTGGGCATGCCGCTACTGTCGCGGCGGCGGTGTCTTGTTTTCAAGGCAAAAGACAAGACGCTACAAAACTATTTTCAAGCGGTAGGCGGCGCGGGCTTTGGTGTGCTGTTTGCGCCGGGCATGGCGTCATAAGCCGTGAGCTGCACGCCGTAAGCCTTGGCCATCTCCTGCGCGGACTTGATGGCTTTTAAGGTGTCTTCAAAGTCGTAGCCCATGGCGGCGCTTAGGTCTTGCGGGGCCATGAGGCCGGCCTTGACGCTTAAAATCTTGGCCTCCATGTCGCTCTTTGGGTCTACCCATTCCCAGCGGCGTGGCTGCCATTCGTGTTTGGCAAACTTGGCGGCCTTGGCCATGGGCAGGGCTGAGCCGTTGGGCATGGTGATGGCGCCTGACAGCAGGGCCATTTGTAGCCAGGCCTGAAACACGGGCTCCATAAACGCGCCAATGAACCACTGCTGGTCAGCCATCCAGCGGTCGCGCTCTTCCAGCGTGCCGCTCCTGATGCTGCTGAAGCTGACGCCTTCCAGGTCATTGGCCAGGCTGTGGTACGCGACACGCCAGCCGGTGGCGATGCGTTGCAGCATGGTTTTGGCGAAGGGGCCAAACACCTCGTTGGGGTATTTGCTGTCGTGCTGCTGGAATGTGTAGCCAACCGGCAGCGTGTCATAAGTGCCGGGCTGGCTGGTGGTGATGTTGGTGGCGTCTGCGCCTTCACCTTCAATTGCGCCAATCGGTGGGGCGCTGCTGGCGTCTTCACGCTGCTGAAAAAAGCCGTAGTGGTTAGCGCCGTGCTCTGCTGCCAGCAGGGCCGACAGCATGAAGTTGCCGAGGTGGTGCAGGCTGAGCATGCCGGGCGCCATCCACGGCACGCCGCGCATTTGCTCGGCACGCTCAATTTTAAATTTGTGCAGCATGTCGTCTGCCGCTACACGGATGCGGCGGCGGGTGGTGCGGCTGCCGTCGTTGGGGTGGGCCTCAAACAAATGCAGCGCTACCGGGCGGCGGTAGGCGTCTACCTCAACGCCCATGATGACGGTGTTGCCGTTGTAGCTGCCGTTAAAAACCGTGTCGATGCGGTCAACGTCGATGACCTGCAGGGCAAAGTTAAAGCGGTTGCGGGCGTCGGCGCCGCGCACCATGCGGACTAAAAACTCGCCATCGGCGGGCAGGCTGCCGGCAATGCTTTCACACAGGTCGCGCAGGTGCAGCTGGCCGGTGACGTCGCACACGGCTGACCAGTCGGCCCAGGCTTTTTCAATCGCGTCGTTGGCCAGGGCGTCTTCTTTGCCGGGGGCGTCTTCAACCTTTGCCTGTAGGCGTATGCCGGACGGGCCGATAAGATTGTTTTCACACATGCCGCGAAACTTGCGGGCGTAATCATTGTTGCTGCTGAGCTGGCGGCCCCGGCTGCGCAGTTTGTTCAGGTCGCTGCGCAGCTCTTCATTGATGCTGGACTCGGTGGCGAACCAGTTGGCGCTGAGCCGGTCAATACGGGCGCCGTCAAAGCGGCGCAGCTGCAGGCCAGCAGCGGGTGCGCGGCGGGTCAGGTTGCGCCACAATTGCGCGGCTCTTTGCAAAGGCTTCATGGGCCAAACCTGACATAGGTGCGGCCCCTGCCGGGCATGCCCGCAGCGGCAAGGGTGGCGGCGTCTTCAGCGGCTACGTCGCGGCGCAAGCGGTCGCGCAGACTGAGCAGCTCGGGGACGGCGATGTATTTGAGCTTGCGCCCGGCAATTTCATACTCGGCTGTGGCGGAGGTAGAGCGGCCTTCAAGCGTGGCGTTGATGGCTTCCAGCGTGCGGCGTGCCTGGCTGCGGTCGTCTTGCGCGGCGGCAAAGGCGGCGGCAATGCTGATGCGGCCGGTGCCAACCGTAAACACCTCGCCTGCCTTGCTGACGCTGGCGCGGTAGCTGTAGTCGCCTTTGACGTAGGCGCCGGTGGTGGCCGGCAGCACGTTGACTAGGTGGCTGTCGCCCTGGGCGGCGGACGCAATCACCACGCGGTGGGTGGCGTTGACCAGCGTGTAGGTTAGCGCCCAGCCCTCGCTGGCGGGGTAGTCGGCCAGCGTTTTGAGCCACTTGGCGGTGTCACCAGCGATCAGGCTGGCGGGTTCGGTGGTGTGAATTGGGGGTGCCATGCGTGCAGATGGTCGCTGGGGTTGTGTCTTGTTTTCAAGGCAAAAGACAAGACACGGCGGTTTTAGGCGGCGGGCTCGTTTTTAATGATGTGCCACAGCCGGGAGGCGCTCAGGCCGTGGCGGCGCATCAGCAGGGGGATATGCTCGCCGGACTGAAACTCGCGCCGGATGGCGGCGTTGCGGGCGCTGAGCGTGCCGCCCCGGCGCTGCACATAAACCCGGTCACCGCCCCACTTGTCGCGGGTTTCTTTTTCAACCTGCGCGGCCAGCGCGGCACTGAAGCCCGGGGCCAGCTCAATGACCCGCGCCAGGATGTCGCCCACCAGGTCGTCACACACGGGCTCCCAGGCGGTGGCTGGCTTGCTGCTGGCTGGCTTGGGGCGCGTGACGTTTTGGGACTGCAGGGTTTTGTCTTGCATCGGGTGTTACCAGGAGGGGCTGCGGTTGGTGTTGTTGCGGGATGGGCGGGCGGGTTGCGGGGTGGTGGCCTTTGGTGCGGGTGCGGGCGCTTGCACGGGTGCGGCGGGTGGCGGGCTGCCGGGCTCGGGCGGTGGGGCCGGGGCGCGGGCCTTGAGGGCGGCCTCGATGCGGTCCCAGTCGGCGCCCCGGTAGCGGTGCAGGCGCAGCTCGGGGTGGTGCGCGGCGGCGTAGGCGTAGACCCAGGTGTCGAGCGGCTCGTTGCGTGCGCCGCGCTTTTTCTCAAAACGGTTTTTTGCCGGGTTGTAGGTCTCGCTGGCCAGGCCTTGAAAAAAGCCGGTGTCTAGCTCGCTGGAAAAGTGGCAGAGGCGGTCTTCGGTTGACTTTTCAGCATCGGTGCTGAGCCGCCCAAACAGCCACTGCTTGGCGGCCACGGTGCCGACCTGGTAGACCAGCACGCCGCGCTTGTCGCTGCGGCCGCGCCAGTCAACGTCCATCATCTTGCCTTTGTTGAGCACCGGCGCGTTGTTGGCCACCGCGCCAAAAATAGCCATCGGGCGGCGCACGCGGCGCTGGCGCACAAAGTCTTTCACGGCCTCGGTGCGGTGGCCGCCGGCGTCATTGGCATAGGCCTCAACGCGCAGCAGCGCGCCGCTGGCGTGCTGGATCGGGCGGTTCAGCAGCTCGGTCAGGCTGGTCCACACCGCGCCGTCGGCCGGGTCGCCGGGGAGCTCGATGTAGTCCAGCGTCCAGCAGGCCATGCCCCGGCCCCAGCCGACGATGTGCACGGCCAGGCGGTTGTCTTGCGTGTCCACACCGGCGGTAACGACCAGCACGCCTGCCGGGGCCAGGCGCAAAGGGTAGCTTTCGGCCCGGTCGGCAATGGCGTTGTGCTTGACGGCGCGCATGCTGGGGTCTTCCCACGTTTCAGCCAGGCGGTCATTGACAAAGGTTTTCAGCTTGGCCGGGTCGTTTTGCACTTCAAGCCACTTTTCAACCAGGTCGGCCCAGCGCGGGCCCAGGCCTATCTGGTAATACAGGCAGTTGATGTGGTAGCCGCGCACCTTGGCGCCCGGGTTGTCAGGCACCCACTGGCCGGCGGCGATCATGGCGGTCTTGTGGTGCTCGTCTATCACGGCGCCGCAGTCGTTGCAGACGTAATGCACGCCGCGCCCGCCGGGGGCCCAGTGCAGGCCGGACCACTGCAGGTGCTGCAAATGCCCGCAGTGTGGGCAGGGCACGTGGTAGCGGCGCTGGTCTGACTTGTCCCACAGGTAGTCAATGCGGCTGACGCCCTTCAGGCCGGGGGTGCTGATGTACAGGCGCTTGTAGGTGCCGGGGAATGCGCTGGTGCGGCCTTCAAGCATCTCCAGCGGGTCATCGCCGCCGGTCAGGCTGGCGGCGAATTCATCGACCTCGTCCACAATCAGCGTGCGCACGGTGGTGGACTTGAGGCGCTGCGGGCTGCCCGCGTGCTCGATGTACAGCTGACCGCCAGCAAAGTCCTTGAACTCGCGGCGGTTGGCGCCGTCGCGGCTGCTGGTGCTTGACAGCAGCTGCCGCACGGCGGGGGTTTCTTCAAGCATCGGGTTGAGCTTTTGCGCCACCCACTTTTGCATCGACACATCGCCCGGCAGGCAAACCATCACCGGGCCGGGGTGGTGCTCCATGGTGTAGCCGAGGGCGTTGATGGCGACTTCGGTTTTGCCGAATTGAATGGGGAACTTAAGGGCCACGTCATGCACGTTGCTGCGGGCGCTGACGGTGTCCATGCACTCACGCAATGGCGGGTTGCGGTCAGTGCGCCAGCGGCCCGGCTCGGCGCTGCCCTTGCTGGATAGGCGGCGGTGCGCATCGGCCCACTGGCTGACGGTAAGCACCTTGCGCGGGGCCAGCGCCCGCACCAGCGCGGCGGCGATGCGCGGCATGGGCGCGGCGTAGGCGTTCATGCTTTGAAGTTGTCAACAATTTGCTGATCATATTCAGCGTTAAAGATCTGTCGGCCAACTTCAAGAGCAATGCGCTGCATCATAAATGGCGGCACAGACATGCCACAGATATATTTCGCGTCTATATCAGTCATGTTGAAGTCGCTCGGAAAGGTTTGGATTCTTATGTATTCATGCTCACTGAGGCGGCGCGGCACCTCCCAATGCATAGGTGATGAACCGTTATTTGCAGTAAGCGTGCAACAGACTTTTTCGGGATGCGTTTTATATTCGCCAAACCGAGCCCCGGTTGGGTGAACAGAGCCAAGGTCATTGCCTTGCTCACAACGCTCCCAAAGTTTTGCAGTATCAGGTGTAAGCCATATAGTTTTCCCGTGGATGGAAATGTCAGAAACTGCTCTCCTTACAAATATCTTAGATTCTGCAAAATCAAACGACACATGCTGATCAACGTCATTACGCACGGCTACAAAAACCGTGCGCTCCCTGCGCTGCGGTACACCCATCACTGACGCATTTAATAAAAATAACTTTGTCTGATACCCAGCTGCTTTGAAAGCGGCAAATATCTGCTTGACGTAGCCTTTGGCGTTGCCAATAATCAGGCCGCGAACATTCTCAGCGATGACAACCTTTGGCTTGAGCTTTGCAGCTACGTCAATAAAATCAAAAAAAAGTTGATCTAAACGCTGCTCAACTTGCCCCTCACGGAAGTAGTGCTTGTCACCCCATTTCTTTTCACGACTGCCAGCAGTGCTAAAACTAGAACAGGGTGGCGATCCGTCCAGGATGTCTAGGGCAAACAACGCGGGCGGTAAATCAGCATCAGGAATTTTTTTAAAATCCTGCACGCCCATCAGGTAACTATGCTTTGGCTGATGATTTGCCAAATACACCTTCATCATTTGCGGGTCAATTTCTACCCCACCAAGCACTTCAAACCCTGCAAGTTTGTAACCCATCGTTGAGCCGCCACCGCAATGAAAGCATGAAAAAACCTTGAGCCCATTGCCTTCAATATTCGCCAGGTCGGTCAAATTCCATGGCCCAATGACCCGGCGCGGCTTATGTTTTTGCATTGAATTCAAACCTGCATTTAGGGCACTGATGATCAAACTGGTTGAAGTCGTCAGCGCTGTATTCTTTGACCAATGGCAACTTGCTTTCTTTAAGGTCAAGCAGCTGGCTCAGCTCAGCATCACTAAACCCGGTCAGCGCCATGTCAAAGCCGAAGTCCTGCAGCTCGCGCATCTCCAGCGCCAGCAGGCCTTTGTCCCAGCCTGCCAGCTCGGCCAGCTTGTTGTCGGCGATCACATAGGCGCGCGCCTGCTCGTCGGTCAGGTGCGACAGGCGAATGCAGGGCACGTCAAGCAGGCCGAGCTGGCGGGCGGCCATGACGCGGCCGTGGCCGGCGATGATGGTGCCGTCCTGGCGTATCAGCACGGGGTTGGTAAAGCCGAACTCCTGAATGCTTTTGGCCACCGCCGCCACCTGCTCGGGCGAGTGGGTGCGGCTGTTGCGGGCGTAGGGTAGCAGGTTGGCGATGGGTAGGCGCTCGATGGTGTCAGGCTGGTGCATGTTGGGTGTCAGTCAGTTTTTTAAAATCGGAAACCATGCCTTGCAGCATGACCTCCACGTAATCGGCAATGCAGACGCGGCGGTCGGCCTCGGTCATGGGCACTGAAAGACGGGAGGCCAGCACGTCGGGCATGGCCTCCAGGCGGCGGCGCAGCGAGGTGGCGGCGTCAAGCACGGCGCTGTTGACCTCGGCGGCCTGCATCAGCTGGCCGCAGGCGTATTCATAGGCGCGCTTGGCCTCAAGGGCCAGGTAGCGCTCTTTCACGGCGCGGGCGCCCTGGTAGCCGCTGGCCGCGGCGTCGGGCGGCTGGGGGGCATTGGTGGCGGCGGCGGGCCTGTTTTGCGCATGGCGGGCGGCTACGTCGGCGCGGCCGGGGTCGGCGGTGGCGTCTAGCAGGGCGTCGGTGCGGTCGCGGTCAACCTTGCCGTCGGCCGTCAGCACCAGGAGGCCTTCATTGCCCAGCTTGCTGATGTAGCTTTTGCCGACGCCACGGTGGGCGGCGTATTCGGTGCGGCTCATGGGCTGGCTCATCCCAGCGCCTCCGCTGCCTGCCGGATGCGAAAGCGCAGGCGGCGGGCGAGGTAGTTTTCAGCGTCGGCTTTTTTGGCGATGCCTTCCATGGCGATCAGCGGGCGGTAGCGCCCGGCCCGGGTAAACATCAGCACCGGGCGCACGTTGCTGCCGCCGGTACCGGATGCGGCCCAAATGCCGGGGGGCAGGTGGCTGCTGCGGTTGCCGCGCAGCTTGCCGTAGCTGACGAAGTAGCGGCGGCCGGCCACGGTGGCGGTGCCTTTGCCGATGGCTTTCCTGCGCCGGTCGGTGGCGTTGGCGCGAAAGCCTTGCTCGCCAAAGGCCTGGAAGTAGCTGATCAGCTGGGTGATAAAGCTGCCTTTGATGTTGCCGTAAACGTCGGCGCTGCCGGGGAAGGCTTCGCGTGGGATGGTGGTCTGAAAGCCGGCGGGCAGGATGCCGGCGCGGCGCAGGGCGACCTCGGAGCGTTTGTCGCGCCGGCTGCCGCCCGCTTCCTGCGCTTTGAGGACCTGCTGGGGGTCTACCCCCTTGCCGCCGAAGTAAGTGGGCGCCACGGTAGCGCTGAGCGCGGCGGCGGTGGCGCCTTTGAACTGGACGCTGCGCAGGATGTAGGGCGTGGGCCGGTCGAACTTGGCGGTGAACTCGGCCTGCATGGTGCGGCGCACCTGAAAGGCGGTGTCGTTGATGGCCTTGGCGTAGGCGTCGGCCGCCTGCGGGCCGCTGAGCCGGGCCAGCTGGGCGCGGACTTTGTCGATGCCGGTGAATTGCAGGGTGATGATGGTCATGGTTTTCCAATGAAAGCTGTAACTGTGCAGGGGTGTGCAGGACTTTGGGCAGGTCCTGCACACCCATCCTGCACGCCAAACTCCGCGTGGATCCTCACTATTCTTCTACTGTGCAGGATGTGTAGGGGTAAATCACGTGCGCGCGTGAGTTGGTGTGGCTGACCCCATGCGCGGTGGTTTTGAATAGTGATACACGCCCGCGAGGAAAAGCCCTGCACACCCTGCACAGCGCCAAAAAACCTAGCATTCATGCGGGCTAACACTGTGCAGGATGGGTGTGCAGGACTGGCTAAAAGCCCTGCACACCCTGCACAGAATGGGCGGATTTTGAGCTGGCGGGCGGTCATGTGGGCGCACCCTGGTATGGGCTGTCGGCGTTTTTCCACTTTTTGACCGCTTCCTTGAAGTCGTCAAGCTCTTCGCTGAGCTCCTTGATGGTCATGTCCTGGCCGATGTTGGGCGGGTACAGAATCGTGCTTTGCATGATGGCCATGCCGGCGCCGGTGTAGTGGCGCTTGCGGGTGCGCACCACGCCCGGGCGTTTGGTGGTCTCACAAATAAAAGTGTTAAGGCTGGGCGCTTTGCTGTTGACCTTTTGGCACCAGTGGCGGTAGGCCTCAAACAGGTCTTCACCCCGGAAGGGCTT
>Ga0105050_10010009_pt1 | contig 10484 bp, 13 predicted proteins | sample FRY01_FD_78088 | JGI IMG/M metagenome (GOLD analysis project Ga0105050, IMG submission 78088) | Freshwater microbial communities from Lake Fryxell liftoff mats and glacier meltwater in Antarctica - FRY-01 | ecosystem: Environmental > Aquatic > Freshwater > Ice > Glacier meltwater ... | reverse complement strand
GGCTGGCAGATTTCGACATCACTTCGTAGTGATCTTGCGATCGATGCACTCGAGATGGCGATCTACTCACGTAACGGAAACGACTTATCGGAATTGATTCATCATTCGGACCGCGGCGTTCAATACTTATCGATTCGCTACTCCGAACGACTCAGTGAAGGGCGAGATTGTGGCCTCGGTTGGATCCAAGGGTGATAGCTATGACTGTCAGGCTATAAGGGTCGGATCTATTATGGGTTCGAAAGTCCTGGCCGTGGCGGCTTGACCCTTGCTTACGACTGGCCCTTCGGGTGCCTTTGCGTTGATCTGTCAGCCGCCGGCCGGGCGTAATAAACACTGCGCCGGCCGGGCGTGACTTTATAGAAGCCTGGAGATCTCAAAGGTCGTCCCCGTGACAGTCCTGTCCACCCGCCGGCGTCAGTGCCAAACAAATGATAACCGGCGAAAGGACAAGCACACTATGGCAAGCACTTCTTCAATTCACATTCCTTCTATTCCACCCGCGATTTCAGGTCATATTGTTGTCGGGGTTGATACGCATAAACATATTCACGTCGCCGCCATCTTGGATGCGACCGGTGGTATTCAAGCCACCATGACGATCGCAACTGATACCGGTGGCTTCCAACAGTTACTTGCGTGGGCGCAATCGTTTGGCCAAATCATCGCCTTCGGCATTGAAGGAACTGGCTCCTATGGAGCCAGTCTGACTTCCTTTGTTCGCCGAAAAGGCTACAAAGTCATTGAAGTGAATCGGGCCGATCGGCGGATGCGGCGACTAGTTGGCAAATCCGACACCCTTGATGCCCAGAACGCTGCCAGGGCTGTGCTCTCAGGGTTTGCCACCGCGGAACCGAAAACCGCTGATGGGACTGTGGAAATGATCCGCCAGTTGAAAGTTGCTCACGACACTGCGGTTAAAAACCGTTCCGCTGCGATGATCACCTTGAAAGCAATGCTCGTGCATGCCCCCGAACAACTGCGCCTAGAGATGGCCCGGAAGACTCAGATTATGCTCGCCCGCCATTTAGCCAGCCTGCGACCACGGGAGCTTAAAACACCCGAAGACAGTATCCGCCACACCCTCCGGGCGCTAGCTCGTCGTTGGCAGTATCTCGATACGGAAATTAAAGAACTCCAAACCATGATCGAAGAACTCGTCATGAAATGCGCACCCCAACTAGTGGCACCTTTCGGCATTGGCATCGACACCGCGGCCGAGATCCTGATCGTCGTAGGGGACAACCCTGAACGGATTAAATCTGAAGCAGCCTTAGCCAAACTCGCTGGGATCAGTCCAATCCCCGCCTCCTCCGGAATGAGCACCGGGAGATATCGAATCAACCGTGGCGGGCATCGACAATTAAACGCCGTGATCTATCGCGCCGTGATCGTGCGCATGCGATTCCATGAACCCACCATCAAATACGTGACCCGGCGAACCGCTGAAGGCAAAACTAAAAAAGATATTATTCGCTGCCTCAAACGTTACGTCATCCGCGAGGTTTACCATCTCATCAACCCAGCTGAAAACACCGCCCAAATCGCGGCTTGACAACTATAGAAGCATCAATGCCCTCGCCGAATCATTCAACGGTCTCTATAAGAGGCGAACTGATTCATCGCCAAGGTCCCTGGCGCAACGTCGAACATGTCGAATGGGCGACACTTAACTACGTCGACTGGTTCAACAACCGGCGAATCCACGAGTCGCTTGACTACGTGTCGCCCGTTGAATTCGAAGATCACTACTATGACTCCAACGTGTCAGAAAGCCTGGCCGTTTTAGAAATGATTTAGTCTCCAGGAAACCCGGCACGATTCACTCGGCTGCACTGCTTCACTTATGATTTATGGGCCGCAAAGGCATTCACTCATATTCATTTTATGATTTAGCTGGCAAGCTTTTGAAGTTTTACTCTCTCGCTCAATCAAGTACTTTAAATTATACGTCGCCCGTTGATCTAGGAGTAGATTTACAATTTGAAATTCTCATTCAAATATAGGTAGTTCAAAATGATGCGTAATTCTGAGATAGCATGCAATATCAACGAGAAATCTCAATTTTTATCTAAAGGAGCGAATCTATTCCTATTAAAACTGACAACAGAAGTGCTATTTAGCGATCCTGCGCTTGGATATATTGAGAATTATCCGAAGTATAATTAGAGCCCTGCGAAAGAAAAAAAAGCGCTCTTTACGGAATAAATAACGTTGAAGAATTTTTTGATTCTCGACTGCAAAACCGCTAATCTGGCAATAATTCGTTGCTTGACCGGGATGCACACGTGAGTTAATGACAATTTCAGGCACGATTGCAACGGCACCCTTGTCGGATAGATATAACCAGTATGCATAGTCGAAGGAGCATTTTAATCCCTCGTCGAAGGATCGAGTCAGAAAATCAGAGGTTCTCAACATCACAGACGACGGACCTCCTATCCAATTGCCCCGTCTAACAAGTCTCGTGAAATTTCGAATCCCACTCAATCTAGGTAAGGCACCAAAAGAGGTTGCGCCTCGCATATCACGATTAGATCCTATAAATTGCTCGTAACCAAGCGTAAGTACGACGCCAGAATGGTTACTAAACCCTTCCCTCAATAAAGAAAGTGCATTCTTCGTGAGAATGTCATCATGACAAAGGAATTTTAGATATGTTCCCCTGGCATATTTTGCGCTCCGGTTGAAATTAGTTGGCATATTGACTGTCGATTCAAAATTAATAATTCGCACTCTCGTATCCTGGACGTAGTGCATCGCAACTTCTGATGTTCTATCGGTTGAAGGATTGACACCAACTATAATCTCAAAATTCAAATAATCTTGTGTTAAACAAGATTCAATGGCATCTGCAAGAAAATTCTCACCATTTTGCACGGGAATTACAATCGAAATGAGATCTCCACCGCTAAGTGATTGGCTCTCCGCCGGATTCCGTCGCATAATAAGATTCTACACATAAGCCTAGATTCCTGATCAAAAGCTTTAGGGAGACATTTCCAATTCCTTCAATTCTCTTGCTTCAATATTTTTATCATTTCAATCCATTAACGTAAATTCGAAGCCAGCGGAACAATTTCCTAACTTCCTTTATACATTTGTATTTTATTTTTAGAAAGAAGCGTTTTAATCTTCGAACATTTTGCTCTCGCTTGGTGGGTAATGGATTGAAATTATTAGACCAATATGGATCAAAGAGCAACTCAGGATATAATACAAATCTATTTTCGAATTCCAGCCGATGTATAAAGTCATTCCGCACGAAAATTAGGTTACCAGTGTGGCAAACACAAGTGTAACCTTTAAGAATCGCCACAGTAATCGTTGCTGAAAAAGAGTTACCTTCAATTCCTTGACCGTCTCGCAGGACTATCCCAGGCCAGACAGATGAATTGATTTCAATCACGATAATAATCGGCTTAAATTCGGTGAGAGACTCCCAAATATCCAAATCGTATGAATCGATATCTATCGACAACAATTCGAAGGCCGTATCCAATTTATACTTCAAAAGTATCGAATCTAAACTCTTTCCTGATTCCTTGTTGCGAGCGACAAAATCATTAACGGGGGTAATCCTCGGATACTCTCTCGCAGTTACCTCTAACATTTCATATCTACTTGGGGCACCTTCAATGTAGATAGCATTCCATTCATTTTCCTTAACTAATTTAAAAGTATTTGAAAATTTAATTCCGTCCCAGGCGCCAAATTCCACACAAGTTCCAGATGTGGGCACTGTCCCATAGATCCGTTTTAAGATTTCAGTTAGCACGCCATCCTCACCATTCTGAGAATAATCATTAGACTTATATTTATTAAATGGCAATGAGTTTGCGTACTTCGAAGTCTGCATGTTAAGAATACTAGCTTACTAAGGCGGCGCCATTCAAGCATCATGATGTTAGAGAATTTCCCATTGAGTTGCACACTTTCAAAACTTGCAAGAAGTGAACCGACATTCATTTTTACGGTTTTTGGACTTCTTTATTCTAGTTTAATGAAGCTCAAGGTAATTAGCGGCTACAAAAAGGTCATCTCGAATTTAAACTCTGAGAGGTAGTAATGCTTCGAACTTATTTAGGAATATTCCAAGGTGGGGCACCCGACTCTGCGAGTCTTGTAAGTTCGACTTTATCGCGGAGGGTGTCCATAGGTTTCCAGAAGCCTTCATGGTGATAGGCCATCAATTGACCAATCTCAGCCAGCCTAGGGAGTGCGCCAACTTCAAATGGTTCACCATCGCCGTATACAAAGTCTGCAACATCTGGTTCAAGGACGAAGTAGCCACCGTTAATCCAACCTTCGTCTGATTGATTCTTCTCTCCAAAATGTACAACCTGACCATCGTGAATATTTAAATGCCCGAAACGCGCTGGTGGTCTCACTGCAGTCACGGTGGCCAATTTGCCATGTGATTTATGAAACTGAAGTAAATCTGGAATTGAAACGTTGGCCAAGCCATCGCCGTACGTTGCTATGAAAGTTTCGCCGGGAAAGGCCTTCATGCACTGCGTGATGCGACCTCCTGTCTGGGTATCTGCTCCAGTATTTATTCCCATAACTCGCCATTTTGATGGGTGACTCTGGTCCATTTCAAAATCCGACGGGTCCACGACGCGATCAACGCCCTCGAGTTCATCGAGCCATTCCTCGATAACCCCATGCTTATATCCAAGAGCAATAACGAAATCACTCAGGCCCTGTTGGGCGAAAGTCTGCATTAAGTGCCAAAGAATAGGTTTATCTCCGATTAGGACCATCGGCTTTGGCTTAGCATCCGTCTCTTCGGAAATACGGGTACCTAGGCCACCAGCAAGCAAAATTACCTTCATAAGTTTTTCTGTAATCCTCGCTAATGTTCGAAGCTTTCGCTTACAGTAACACACTTGCGTAAACTAAAACCATGAAATCAGGAATCGAGAAGACAGAAACCTTTTTCGTGATCAGCAATTTCAACGCCGACCCGATGCCTCTTACTCGGTACTGTAAAGATTATCTAATCTTGGATCAATCAAATGACCCAGAGGTGATTTCTAAACTTAAGTCTCTCACTAACCCGCATATTACGTTTGCTAGTCACGTCGGCCATAATCTTATTGACTACTTAGACTTCATCATAAATAACTACGGTGATTTGCCTCAAAGAATTGCATTCCTCAAAGGCAATGTGATTGGTAGGCACATAGATGAAAACTACTGGATGCGGGTCTATCGAAATCATTTCTATACATTCATCTTTGGCGATCCTAACCTGCAGGATAAAACGAATATTGCTTACAGTACTCAACCCGGAGACTTTTTAGAGATCAATAACTCTTGGTATGTTTCAGCATCAACTCACCGCTACTTCACAAATTATAATCAACTTCTTTCCTTCATTTACAAGGTTGACAAATTCCCACACTTCTTGAATTTCTCACCTGGCGCTTGCTATATCGTTGAGCGAGAGCGAATATTGAGACATCCAGTAACTCTTTATGTAGGCCTTCGTAAGATTCTCTTGTATGGATTTTTTCCAAGTGAAGCATGGATGGTCGAACGAATGATGCACACGATTTGGTCTTCAAATTACGAACTGCAGGATTATGTATACAACGAGGAAGATTTTTTGGCTCAAATTGCCTTACTGCCTGACCGCACCGAGGAAAAATTACCTCAAAGATCACGAATCAAGACGTTTAGGCTTAAGGTTTATTGGAAAATCAGAAAATTGCTAGGCCCAATTTTGAAAGGGTTCGCGAATTGATAAGAATTTATGTTCTTACTAAGCACCGAAAGTTTATGTCCCTTCAGTATAAATCGATTCTTAAATTTGTAACAGATGTAGATATTGAATATGTTATAGTGAATAACGCGCGGACGCCTAAAATGATCCCGATATATAAAAATATAATAAAGAAACCAACTATCGACGAGATCTCTCGAATTCCGAGTCTCTTGAGTGCCCCATTAAGAAGCCTCGGAATAAGATTAACGGCAAAGATGCTCGGAATAAGAATGATTAAAGTCAAGGAAAGCGAAAATCCAGAATCCAAAGTAAGTTGGGACTCGCGAATAGTAGCCTATTCACTCAATTGGCTGCACCAGAATCTAATTGCTAAATCTTCAGAAAAAGATATATGTGTTGTTCTTGATTCCGATATGTTTTTTATTCAAGAATTTAATTTCAAAGAATCTATGGAAATGTTTGATCTCGCTTTTGTTCCGCAGGTACGAGACGACGGCATTCTTTATATATGGACTGGGCTTCTCATTCTAAAAATGAAAACTCTCAAAAATATTTCTGAACTTGATTTTTCACTTAAGTATTTCAATGATAGAAGAACGGACGTGGGGGGGGGTACGCATGATTACCTTAATAGATATCACCCTAGAAATCGCGAATTGGAATTTATAAATATTGGAAATTTTGAAAATAGCAATTTAGACAAACATTTCACAACTCATCTCAATGGAAACGTTTCTATCAACTTGGTTCTCGGAGCCGATAATCACGTTAAGAAATTTTTACATCCAGTATTGCATGATAATCTTATGAAAAAATTCAAAGTCGATGACAGTGACTTCCAGAGATTGTATGTGCAGAAGGTATTGCATGCATATTCGTACCTTCAATCCCCAGAATTTTCTCCGATTAATGTTGACTTGTTGGGCTTTGCGCATGGTGGACCATCCCCAAGCTATTTTATTTTACACTTTAAGAATGGAAGCAATGGGAGGAAATTTCAGAATAGAATTTATTTCAAGAGAAAATTAAAATGGGTGGCTTCGATAGTCGGGGAATAAGAATTTTCCACATACGCTATGACAAGAAATTTTCATTTTGTAAGCCTTACGGGAAGCGTGTCGACGTCACCCGATTATTGGCAATAACACGTTTGCTTTGTACAGGTGGGGGTGGTCAGGGATTGCCGTTGAACCCCAAGGAAAGTTCAAAATTCTATGGAATTTATCGCGCCCGCGAGACGAATTTTATTCAGCTGTCGTGTCTGAAAGTTGCCACATCGAAGATATATTGGAAGTTACGAAAACACGCTCAGGTTTTGATAAATCCTTTTCGACGAAATTCTTAACGAGAAGGCAGTAGCCCATCGGTTTGCCGCTGTTCGAGACTAGGCGCTGATCTGTCCTTGTCCGAAAGTTTGGGATTTTCCGAACCCCATGTGATTGCTAACTCCTGATCGAAGGGATCAATCTCGTATTCATAACTCGGATCGTATTCAGAACTAAGCAGATAGGAAACCACGCTATTTGCAGTTCTAGATATAAATCCGTGACCCAGTCCTGAATTTATGAATAACGATTTTCCAGAAGCTGGAGTTAGGTCGATACCTACCCATTTTCTGAAAGTTGCTGATGAAGGGCGCAAATCAACGACAACATCCCACACATGACCGACGAGGCAGGTGACCCACTTATCTTGCCCCAAGGGTGAAAGGCTGTAATGAATTCCCCTTAGGACGTCATTGTTTGACACTGAAATATTCGCCTGCGCAACACTGAAATGGTGATTAGCGGATTCTTCAAGAGTTGAGTGCTTGAACCACTCTTGAAAGGATCCACGAGCATCCACATGAATAGCAGATTCTGCTAGCCAGGCTCCCTTGATACTAAGTTCAGTGATTTTCAAGAGTCTCCATTTCCAATTTCAATTCTTCAACTATAGAGGGCAACGCCGAAACAAATGCGTCTCTCCATTCTTGGAGGGGGGGTGAATCGCTATCACTCCAACATGAATCGTCAAGAACAGAAAATGACGGACGCGGCGCAGGCTGGATAAGATCTGTTGACTTTATGGATCTCACCCGAGCCGAATCACTCTCGGAAACTAAGAAAATATATTTCGCAAAATCAAACCAGGAGGCCTGCCCACTATTAGTGGCATGATAAATACCGGGAGCGAATTCGCTTTGTGATAGTTCCACAAGTTTGACTGCAACATCCAACGCAGATGTTGGCTGTCCGATCTGATCGTCAACTACCTCTAGGTAATCACTCTCATATAGTGCTTTGCGAAGAATAGTTTTTGCGAAATTCTTTCCCCATGGCGAATATAACCAGGCCGTCCTAACAATAAATCCATTGTTAGGAGCGCCTTCCGAAACCGCTTTCTCACCAAGGGCTTTAGAAGTGCCATAAACCGAAGTCGGACAAGGTTGCGCCTCCCTCGCCCAGGGCTTTGATGCTAATCCGGAAAATACATAATCTGTCGAAATATGAATCAATTTAACGTTTCTCTTTTCACAAAGAGCGGCAATGCCCTTGATTGCGGTGCCATTTAACGCGATTGCTTGAAGTTGATTACTTTCAGCGGCATCTACATTTGTCCATGCGGCAGTATTGATTAGATGAGTGGGTTTTAGCGCGTCAAGCATTTCTTCAACTCTTAATTCATCTGTAATATCTAGATCCTGGTGCGACAGCGCCGAATGAGTTATCTCTTGGGCGTTGAGTGTTTGTTGGAGGGCCCGACCTAATTGACCATTGGCACCAGTGATTAAGAAGTTGGAGATTGGATTAATGGCCTCCACCAACTTTCGTTCTGCTCATACCAAGCAATAGTTTCTTGAAGGCCCTTGTCGAATTCCACGATGGGTTTGTAGCCCAGCTCATTTGAAATCTTTGTAATGTTCACGGAGTATCGCAGGTCATGACCCAAACGATCCTCGACGAACCCAATTTCTGAAACATCACGCGACAGGAGAGTGAGAATCTTGTGGGCCAGATCTATGTTGCGCAGTTCCGTGCCGCCACCGATATTGTAAATCTCTCCAGATTTTCCCTTTTGGAGGACGGTATGTATGCCTGAACAATGATCATCAACATGAAGCCAATCTCTGACATTGACCCCCTCTCCATATACAGGAAGTTTCTTTCCTTGAATGAGATTTGTTACGAAAAGCGGAATAACCTTCTCTGGATATTGGTGCGGTCCGAAGTTATTACTGCACCGCGTGATCCGAACGTCCATGTCAAAGGTCCTGTTATATGACCTAGCGATCAGATCAGCGGATGCTTTGGATGCGGCGTAAGGGGAATTTGGAAGCAATGGTTGTGTTTCTGTCCATGAGCCGACAGGAATTGATCCATAGACCTCATCTGTAGAGATTTGCACGAAGACCCCGGTATTCGATCTTCTGGCTACATCTAAAAGGGTTTGTGTCCCTAGTACATTTGTATAGATAAACTCTTTTGCCCCGTTAATTGAGCGGTCAACATGAGATTCGGCGGCAAAGTTGATCACAGCATCACGTCCAGGCATCATGCGATTGAGCAATTCCTCATCACAGATATCACCTTTGATAAATTCAAAGTTTTCCAGATCGGTTTTACTAAAATTTGTCAGAGTTCCAGCGTAGGTCAATTTATCCAATACGGTGATTGACTCAATCCCAGTGAGAGTGCCGTCTAACACTCGACGTACGAAGTTAGACCCAATAAAACCAGCCCCACCAGTTACCAGGATTCTCATTTTTGAGTCGCCTTTCATTCGGTATCTAAAGGAATTTCTACTTCGCCTGACGTATCCTTATGCACGTGAGAGGCATCATATTAGCGGGCGGGACTGGTTCACGACTCTGGCCGAACACGATCAGCACTAGCAAGCAGTTACTTCCCGTCTACGACAAGCCCCTCATCTACTATCCGCTCTCCACGTTGATGTTAGCTGGAGTACGCGAGATTTTGATTATCACGACCCCCCAAGATAAATCGTCCTTTCAACGCCTTTTGGATGACGGTTCAAGAATTGGTATCTCCATTGAGTACGAAACGCAGGAGAAACCTGAGGGGCTAGCGCAAGCCTTCCTTATCGGGAAGGAGTTCATTGGAAACCATTCGGTGGCTCTCATACTTGGCGACAATATTTTCCATGGCTCTGGGCTAGGTAAGAAATTAATTGACTGCACGAATCCAGACGGTGGCATCATTTTCGGATATTCAGTGGCCGATCCCCAGCGCTATGGTGTGGCCGAAATGGACGCAAGCGGGAAAGTCATCTCGATTGAAGAGAAGCCAAGTAACCCTCGATCGCAATACGCAATCCCAGGACTTTATTTTCTAGATAACGCCGTGATTGAGATTGCCTCGAACGTAAAGAAGAGCGCTAGGGGTGAATTGGAAATTACCTCCGTCTTAGAGGAATACATGAGAAGAAATAAGTTGACACTCAACATTCTTCCGCGAGGGACAGCGTGGCTAGATTGTGGAACCGTGACCAGTCTCAATGATGCTTCAAACTACATTCGTGTCATAGAGGAGCGGCAAGGATTTAAAGTTAGCTGCATTGAAGAGATTGCTTGGAGAAACGGCTGGATAACACAGGAGCAACTTTTAGATCTAGTTCAAGCGCTCGGTAAGAATGAGTATGCAGAATATTTATTGCAGCTCGCTCAGTAGCTCGAAAATATTGTTTTCTATTTAGCGAGCAAAAAGTCGACCTTTGAACTAAACTGACAGCAGCGCCCATGACTCAAATC
>Ga0105050_10010008_pt1 | contig 10484 bp, 8 predicted proteins | sample FRY01_FD_78088 | JGI IMG/M metagenome (GOLD analysis project Ga0105050, IMG submission 78088) | Freshwater microbial communities from Lake Fryxell liftoff mats and glacier meltwater in Antarctica - FRY-01 | ecosystem: Environmental > Aquatic > Freshwater > Ice > Glacier meltwater ... | reverse complement strand
CGAGGCCGCGCGCTCGCTGCAGGCGGCGGGCGGCAAGGCCATGTCGGCGGCCTGCGACGTCGCCGACGAGGCTCAGGTGCAGGCTGCGATCGACGCCGTCGTCGCGGGCCTGGGCGGGGTGGACGTCCTGATCAACTGCGCGGCCAAGCACCTCATGGAGTTCAACGCTCCGCCGCTCAGCCTGTCCCGGGAGAAGTGGCGACAGATGCTCGACGTCAACGTCACCGGCATCGTCAACTGCGCAGCGGCCGCCCGCGCCTCGATGCGCGAGCGCGGCGGCGGGGTGATCCTCAACATCGCCTCCATCGCGGGCTTCGTGGCCACCAGCTCCTACGGCATCTCCAAGCTCGCCGTGCGGGGCCTCACCGTGGCGCTGGCCAGCGAGCTCGCCGGCGACAATATCCGCGTCTGTTGCATCGCGCCCGGCATCGTCGACTCCGACGCGGCAATGACCGACGTGCCGCACGGGATCATCGACGAGTTCATCCAGCAGCGGCAGCTCATCAAACGCCAGGGCCGGGTCGAGGATCTGGTCAAGGCCATGCTCTACCTCTGCTCTGACGACGCCAGCTTCGTCACCGGCGAAACGCTGATCGTCGGCGGCGGCTTCCCGCTGCGCGTCTAGGGCGGTTGGCGATGCAGGTGGGGTTCATCGGTCTCGGGAGCCAAGGCGGGCCCATGGCGCGGATGATAGCCGCGGGCGGCTATCCTCTGCTGCTCTGGGCGCGGCGCGCGGCGTCGCTGGAGTCCTTGGCCGACGTCGGCGCGCGCATCGCCGCCTCCCCGTCCGCCCTAGGCGCGGCCTGCGATTTGGTGGGGCTGTGCGTCGTCAGCGACGACGACGTGCGCGATGTGGCCCTGACCGGCGGCCTGCTTGCAGCCATGGGACCGGGGTCGATTCTCGCCATCCATAGCACCGTCCGTCCCGAAACCTGCCAGCAGCTCGCTGCGGCCGCCCCCGCCGGCGTGGCGGTCCTCGACGCCCCCGTGAGCGGCTCGGGAGAGGCGGCGCTTGAGAATCGGTTGGCGGTGATGGCGGGCGGCGACGCGGCAGCCTTCGAGACCGCCCGACCGGTGTTCGAGACCTTCGGCTCGCCCGTGCGCCGCATGGGCGCCCTTGGAACCGGCCAGCTCTGCAAGCTGGTCAACAACATCCTGCTCATCGCCAATCTCAAGCTCGCCGCCGAAGCCATGGCGTTCGGCGAAGGCCTGGGAATCGAGCACGCGCCCCTTCATGACATGCTGATGGCCTCGAGCGGCCGCAGCTTCGCCCTCGATGCGGTGGAGCGCCTTATCAATCCGACGAACGCTGCCCATGTGGCCGGCCTGTTCCGCAAGGACCTCGGCCTCGCGGTGGCGGCCGCCCGGCATGCAGGCTTGAGTGTGGCCACGCTGCGCGAGGTCGCGGAACGCGCAATCGCCAACATCGAAGGAAACGCAGAATGATCGATCCCGGCCCCAGCCGCGCCCAACGCGCCTTCTTCGACGCCATGACCGCCGCGCCGCTTCCCGGCTTGGGCGACTTTCGCCATCAGGTCGCGCTGGGCCCCTTCGAGATCGACCTGAAGCGCATGCACCCGACGTTCCAGCCCCAGGGTCTCGTCCTCGACGCCGGCTGGCTTTACGCCCAGTTCCGCGACGAGGAGAACAACATCATCACCTGTCTGCGGAAGGTGGCCGGCTACTGGACCGGCGGTCTGGCGATCCTGGACAACAAGGGTGCCGACAACCTGCGCCACAACCCCCAGCCGACCCATGCCGGCGGCCTCGAGATCGCCGAGACCGAGGCCGCCATCACCTGGAGTTCCGGGATCAACCAGCCTGACCCGGCGAAGGCCTTCTCGTTCACCCAGACGCTCCAGGACTGCGACTGGCGCGAGGGCGACTTTCTTCACGTCACCGGAACCCTGCTCCAGCCCGGCATGCAGTGGTACGATTCCAACCCCGACGGCGGGCTCTACGCCCTGCATGTCCACAGGGCGGAAGGCACGGTGCTTGGCCGCAAGGTGAAGGGCTGGTTCGGCTACGACTTCATCTACCATCCGCCCCACCGGCCGTGGAGCGTCGGGCCTTATCCCAATCGGCTGGAGGGCGCCTACCACACGCTCGCCAACGAATACGACGACGGCTCGGTGGAGGTCGGCATGATCTGCTACGGCTTGGAGGGCTGGACCTTCGCTATCATCTCCGACGGCGAGAAGCTCATCCACTGCGCCCGCGAGGTGGATGTCGACGTGGTCCGCCGCGCCGACGGCTTTCCCGGGGAGATCATCTACCACTTCGACGGCGTCCGATATCACTGGCGGGCCGATCCGCGCGGCCGGCTGACGGGGATGGTGGGCAATTACGGCGGCGCCTACCGCGGCACGGAGGGCCACTGCCAGCGCGTGGGCGACACACGCCGCATCGTCAACGGCCAGGGCTGGATCGACTTCTTCGCCGACCGTCGGGTTGACGACAAGCTGGTCGACAAGCTGCCGCTCTGAAGAATTCGCCCCCCAACCCAGTCCGAGGAAACACCCATGTCATCGATCAACCCCGCCAACCCCGCCGGTGCCCGCGTCGCGGAGCCCTACCGCATCGGCGTCATGGACGACCTGCCCGACGCCTGCGGCGAGCCCTTCATCGCCGGCCTGCGGATCGCCTTCGACGAATACTATGAGAATGGGGTGATGGACCGGCCGGTGGAACTGGTGGAGCGGCACTACTACGGCCACCCCTGGCGCACGGGCCATCCCAGCGTCGAGGCCTATCTCGACCTCGTGGACAACGAGCAGGTGCTGGCCGTCGCTGGGCCGATGACGACCGACAACTGCCTGTCGATCCTGCCACTGCTGGACGAGAAGAAGGTCGCCTCGATGGGCATATGCGGCAGCCAGCTCTACGTCGGCGACTACGCCTTCCTGCTGCCCAACGGCGGCATGGCCGACGAGCCGGCCACCGTCTCGGCCTGGCTGAAAAGCAAAGGCCTGCGCTCCATCGCCCTGGTGCGCGATTACCCCTCGCAGATCGGCGAGGAATACGCCTACCACCTGCGCCACGAGGTCCGCATGCGCGGCCAGGAGATCGTCATGGAGCAGGCGCTCTCACCAGTGGCGCCGAGCGACCACGTGCTGGTGGCGCTCAAGCGGCTGAGGGAGGCAGCCGCCGACTGCCTGGTCTACTTTGGCCTGGGCGGTCTTTCCGGACAGCTCACCGACGCGTTGAAAACTCTAGATTGGGATCCGGTGCGCATCATGGGCACGGCCTTCGTGGGCGCCGCCTTCTCCGAGGTCCGCTGCCGCGCCTACGACGGCTGGTATGGACTGGAGCAATTCCATGAACAGAATCCGGTCCATCTGCATGCGCTGAAGCTCTACGAACGGACCTTCGGCAAGCCCAAGCCCTATTTGGACTCGGTGTTCACCTGCGGCTACGACATGGGCCGCGCCTATTCCATCGGCATCGGGCGCATGCGAATCGCCACCGGAACGGCGCTCCGCGACGCTCTGGAGACCGTCACCCGCCTGCCCGCCGCCACGGGCGCGCCGGGCACCGTCATCAGTTTCAGCCGCCGCGACCACCGCGGTTTCAAGGGTGCCGACTACCTCTTCGTGCGTAAGTCCGAAGGGGGAAAGAACATCTATGTGGGCACGGCTCCGGTGGAGGGATCGTAGAGCGCACAAGACCCCAGATCGGGGCGGCGGACGGAAAACCCTCGATGTGCGGCGACAACCCAGGCCTATGTGCCGGAAAGCATCTCCGGACTTTCCAGCGGAGGCAAAAGAAATGGCGCGCCAAGGGGCCAACGCGATGATCTTCGGAGCCGTGGCGGTCGCAAGTTCCGCTGAGGTCTAGCGCCGCCAAGAATCGGTTTGGATGTTGAGCTGCTCCGCTTCGCGCAACCGGAGGCGACGTTCCACAGCTCACCTTCCGAACCGAACTGGATGAAACAGCATCGGTGCGCTATGGGAGCTTTTCTGATGAGGCAACGCCAACCTCCTCGGGAAACTCGTTGGTGAGGCAACACGTGCCTCACCGTAATCGTCGCGCTACAGGGTCAGGCCGTTGCGGCCGATGAAATGCCTCAGGGCCTGCTGCCCCTCACGTCCGGCGTTGGATGCAGGCACGTTGACCCGGCGGAACACCGGCCCTTCGCCTTTGCCAGTGGCCAACCATGCCGAAAACTGCCCCATCGTGTCAGGCGAGAGCCAGGCCAGAGAGGTGGTCGAGTTTTTCCGAACAGCGCGTTGTGTAGACGGTCTGCCTGAATGCGGGGATGATACCGCGGATCGGGTCCGCTTCAGAATTTGACCGAAGCAATCACTCCGTAGGTACGCGGCTCGTTGTACGTCGCCGAGATGTAGCCGATCGGCGCGACGAGCTGGTTCTGGACGAACTCGCGCTCGTTGGTAATGTTGCGGGCGAAGACGCCGATCTCGTAGCGGTCGAGAAATTCGACCGAGGCGCGCCCGTTGAGCAGCCCCAGCGCGGCCCCGGTTGTCGCTGCGATGATCGCCGCGTTTTCCGGGTTCGGCGTGAAATTGTAGATGTCGATCGGCACTTTGCCGCGCCAGGCATAGTCGCCGTGGAGGTTGATCCGGGCATTGCTGCCGACGAGCGCGGTGTAATCGGCGCTAAGCGAGAACTGCTTCCTGAACACCCCGTTGAACCGCTCGAATGAGCGGTCGCCGGACAAGTCGGCGTAGCGGATGTACTTGGGATCGACCAGCGCCCCCGACGCCTGCACGGTGAACCCTTCGAACAGCAACGCGGTGATTTCCGCCTCGAACCCGCGGAAGCGCGCCTTGCCGGCGTTGCCGAGGATGGTGGCGGTGCCGGGCACGGTTGCCGGCGGGATCGGCGCGGTGGCGATCAGAGTCGAGCGCTGGATGTCGTTCACGTCGGTGGTGTAGGCGGCGAGATTCACGCGCAACCGGCGATTGAGGAATTCCCCCTTAAAGCCGATCTCATACGAGTACGCGATTTCCGGGTCGAACGGCAGGAACGACGCCGTGTTGGGCGAGCGCAGGTTCTGGCCGCCCGAGCGGAAACCCTTAGCGGTCTTGATGTAAACCAGGATGTCGTCGCTGGGACTCCAGTCCAGTCCCGCGGTATACGACCAGCCCGAAAACGAATCGCGGCGCTTGACTGCGCACTGCACCGGATCGATGACCTCGCCCACGCTGAACCCGGGTACTCCCGCGATGACCGCACAGGTGGTGACGCCGCTGGTGCGGTTGAAGTTGTTATTCCGGGTCTCGAGACCCTTGTCGTCGACCGAGTATCGCACGCCGCCTGTGAACGCGAACTGGTCACTCAAGTGCCAGGTCGCCTGAGTATAAAGGCCGATGCTGTCGTTATCGATATCGCCCCAGAAGTGCGAGGTGATCGGGTTGAGAATCGGCACCGTGATCGAGATCGATTGGTCGGAACCGGACTCGTGGAACGCGAAAGCGCCGGCGGCGAAATCGACGGCGTTAGCGAACGCGTTGCCGGTGAACTGGAGCTCGGCCGATTGCTGCTTGAGCGTTTGCTGGCTCTCGGTGAAGTGTTGCGCGAAGGCCGAGCCGTCGAGGTCGAAGCCCGCGAACGAGCGGACCTTGCGGTCGCTTAGGATCAGCTTGGCTTCGCCCCAGCCGGTGTCGAGCGTCCCGGTAAAGTTGTAAGTGTGCGTCTTGGCGAAGACGTAGGGGATCTCGTTACTGGCGGTGATCCTCCCGCCGTTGGCAAGGCGAGCGGCCTCGGCGGCGAGAACGCTGAGACCAAGGGCGGCGGTGGTCGCCGCGTTCGCTGCCGATGTCGGCGGCGGCCCGCCGCTCAACAGCCCGACGAACAGGGCGCCGGTGCTGGCGGTGTTGTAAGTGGTGTTGGCCCCGGCGAAAGCCCGCGTTTGATAGACAAAGTTGCGGCTTGGCGCGGCTTCGTCCTGCTTGTAGTACTCGCCCGAGAACATCAGGCTGAGGTTGTCGGTCGGCTGGACGAGGAGTTTGCCTCGGGCCTGCCAACGGTCGCGGTCGTCGAGCTTGAGCCCGTTTAGGTTGCCCGAGACCGGGCGACGAGCTACCGCGGTGGTGACTGCGGTGACCGACGAGGCAGCCGTCGCCGAAACGCTGTTTGTGGTGTAGCCGTCGCGGCTGAAGCGCTTGCCGGCCAGGCGAATCGCGATTTTGTCGCCGAGCGGGAGGTTGACCACCGCAGTCGGCTCGAACTCGTTGAAGCGGCCGTAGCTAGCCGAGAACTTGCCGCTGAACTCGCCGATCACCGGGTCGTTCGAATTGATCAGGATCGCGCCGCCGGTGGTATTGCGGCCGAACAGGGTGCCTTGGGGCCCCTTCAGAACCTGGATCGAGCTGATGTCGAGCAGCGTGGTGTTGAGGCCATAGGCGCGCGCCCAATAAACCCCGTCGACGTAAGTCCCGACCGAGGGATCGAGCGTCGCCAGGTTGTCATTCTGGAACTGCCCACGCAGCGACACGACAATCGCCGCCGGGCTATTCGAACCCGAGCGCATATAAAGGCCCGGCGTGGACGCAGCGATGTCCTGGAAGCGGACGACGCCCTTCTTCTCGAGTTCCTCGCCGGTCAGCACGGTGACCGCGATCGAGACATCCTGGAGGTTTTCATCGATCTTGCGTGCCTGGACGATGATCTCAGCGAGCCCGCCTTCGGTGCCACTGTCGGCGGCGGTCCCGTCGGCAGGCAGGTTCTGCGCCTGGGCCGGAGCGGTGATCGCGGCCATGGCCGCGCTGCTGAGCAACAACACGGAAAAACTCGAAGCAACTTTGCGCATCACAGGCTCTCCTCCCAGGAAACGTTCGTGCGCTCCCCCTTCGGAAAGTTGTATAACTAGGTCGCCTAGGATGCAACAAGAGATATCGTGTATGGCGCGGTGTCAGGATTGGGTCAGATGGTCCGCGAGGGTAGGGACGTCGGCGAGCGCGCGAAGCACGTCGTTGAGGTGCGTGCAGCCCAAAGTGCCGGGCAGCGTGGCGAGCACAGCGTCGCGGAAGGTGCCTACTTTCTGGCCGACCAGCCGGCCGATCTTTACCGAAGCGCCCGGACATTCGCGGAACGGCAAGATCAGCGGCAGCGCTTGTGTCGAGACGAGTGCCATCGTCGCAGGGTCGATCTCGGCGTGGACGCGGTACTCGTGAATCGCGGTTCGGGTCCCGCGCGGATTGCTTCCGCTGTCCTGGAAGCCGATGTCGACACGCAGCAGCCCACTGTCGCGATGAATGTCGATCCGCCGGGCGCGCCGCATCTGCGGCCCACTCTGCAAGGGCATCGCGTGCCAGCCCGCGGGATCGTCAATGTTTTCCAGCGGACCCACTTCAGTTCGGCTCTGGACATCGGGGTTCGACCGCCCCCGGGCGGCGAGCGAGGTCGCGCCGGTGGCAAAGCCGGTGCAGATGTTCTCCATGTTGCCGCCGCGCCCGGCTGAGGACTGCAGCCCGTTTCTGCGCGCAGTACCCATCCAATCGTCCATCCACTCCGACCAGATCCACCCGGCGACCAAGCTGGCCCCGGCGAAATCGTCGAGAATCTGGAACAGCGGAGTGCCGACGATATCGCCCATGATCGCCTTGAGCGCCTCGCGGCTTGCCCCGCCGGCGCGAACGCCGACCAACTCTTGCGTGCGCGGGTGCGCCGGGGTGGTCTTAATCGCCATGATTTCGCGCCGCGGCGAGGCAGTAATCGTGAAGCCGCCGCTGGCCAGCTCCACAGCGGCGCGGTTGTCGGCAGGGGTCAGCAAGTCGCGTGCCAGGCCCTTCATCACCCAGGGTTGGCCATATCCATCGGGCCAATGCGAATCGATTGAGGTCGTGCGTCGCACCGAACCCGGCTGACGCGGCGGGGCGGTCCCCGCAGACTGGCGCGCAAAGGGGAACTGGGGTGGAGCGTTCATCACGGGTTACTTGGGCGGCATGCGGATGGCGCCGTCGAGGCGCAAGGTCTGCCCGTTGAAGTATCCATTACGGACCAGCTCCAGCACCAGGCTGCCGAACTCCTCGGGCCTGCCGAGGCGCTTGGGAAACGGGACCGAGGCTGACAGGCCGGCGAAGACAGCCGGTGCTCTTTCCTCGACCGCCAACATCGGTGGCGTAGCGAAGATCCCGGGCATGATCGAATTGACCCGGATTCCGATGTCCATCAGGTCGCGGGCCATCGGCAGCACCAGGCCGTTGACTCCCGCCTTGCACGAACCATAGCCGACCTGGCCGATCTGGCCGTCCTGCGCCGCTGCGCTGGAGGTAAGCGTGATCACCCCCCGCTCGCCATCGTCGTTGACCGGATCGAGCGCAGCCATGCCCTCGGCTGAGAGAGATGCGATGCGATAGCTGGCGACGAGGATACCCATTGCCGAGAATGCATAGTCCTCGGTCGGGTATCTGACATACCCGCCCCTGGCCTTGTCGAAGCGCAGAGTCTTGCCCCCGCGCGAGGCTTGCGCGCAATGGACGCAGACCCGCTCCTGCCCGTGTGCGGCACGCGCCTTGGCGAACCCGGCGACGACCGATTCCTCGGACGTGATGTCGACCTTGCAGAACACGCCGCCGATGGCATTGGCGGCCGCCTCACCAACCTCTTCGTTGACATCGAAAACAGCGACTTTCACGCCGGCAGCGGCAAGTGCCTGGGCACTGGCGCGACCAAGGCCTGAGGCTGCTCCGGTAACGACGGCGGCGATTGAATTGTCGAACTTCATGGCTGGAGTAGTCCTTCTCTGTTACACTGCTTCGAGGTTGCCGCCGTCTACCACCAGCACCTGGCGGGTGATAAAGTCGGCGAGATCGGAGCATGGGAACGCCGCCGCGGCGGCCATGTCGGCCGGAGTTCCGAGCCGCCTGATCGGCCACTCCGCGACTCGCCCGGCGATATGCTGGGCATACGTTTCGCCCCGCATTTCGGCGATTCGGGTGAACACCTCGCGGAACTTGTCGGTCTCAATCGCGCCGGTGCCCTGCGTATTGACCGTGATACCGAACGGCCCGAGCTCGGCCGACAGTGTCTTCGACAGTGCCAGAGCGCGGACCCGGTAGGTGTTTTGCGCAGCGCGCGGCAGCTTTCGGTGGGGCTGCTTGACGGAGTTGGTACCGATCGTCAGGATTCGGCCCCAACCCCGGTCCTTCATCGCTGGATAGACCGCCTGAACAAGCCACCGAAAGGCCATGACATTGTTGGTGTTGGCGGCGGCAAACGTGTCGTCGTCTACGTCGAGAAATGCGTCCTTAGGACCCGAATCGACATTGAACACGGCGATCAAGGGCAAAGCTCCGAACACTTCTTCACACGCGCCTACCGCGCGGGCGATTCCGTCTTTGGTAGTGCAATCCGCCGAAATCCCTGCCGCACCGGCCCTCAGCTCCTTCACCGACTGATCTATCCGCACTTGCGTGCGCGCAGCGATCATCACCATGCAGCCTTCTGCGGCAAAGCGGCGCGCGCAACTGAGCCCGATCCCCTGCGAGCCGCCCGTGACCAACGCAACCTTGCCCGCAATCCCCAAGTCCATCGGCCGCCCTAATTCTGCTGCAGCTTAAGACGATCCTGGAGGATCGAATCCCGGCCCGAAGATGCCGCGACGGTCGATCCGCCATCCAACTTTATCGTGGTGCCGGTAATGTAGTCCGATCGGGCGGAAGCGAGGAACAGGCACGCGTGGGCGATATCCTCGGGCGTGCCTGCGCGCCCGACGGGGACGGTCGCCCCGTAAGCGGCAAGCCCTTCGTCCCCAAGCACGTCGCGGGCCCGGTCGCTGGCGACCAGCCCGGGATTGATAGCGTTCACCGTGATCCGCTCGCGGACCACGTCGCCTGCCCCAGCGCGGATGAACGCATCGAGCGCGGCCTTGGCCATCCCGTAAGCGGTCATGTTGGGCACTACGGTGAACGTGCCGTTGACAGATCCGATGGCGATGAAGCGACCGCCGTCGCGCGCCTGCGCCAAGTACGGACGGGCCGCATCGAGCAGCCACCAAGCAGCCTTGGCGATGCTTGCGAAACCGGCCTCAAGGCGCTCGTCGTCGACATGACCAACCCCGCCGTGGGGAATGTCCGCCGCGGCATGGACAATCACATCGACGCCACCGAATGCCGCGACCGTGGCCTCGACCAGGGTGCGGCAATCCGCGTGCCGACCGATATCGACCTCGCACACTTCGGCCACCCCGCCCGCCTGCTCGATCTCGACCTTCGCGTCATTAGCATAGGAGATCGTGCGCGCGCCCAGCATCACATTTGCCCCGGCCGCGGCGAAGGCCCTAGCCACCCCCCGTCCAACGCCCCGGCCTCCGCCGGTCACGATCACAACTTTGCCGTCGAACGCTTCCGCCATTTTTGCCGTCCTCCCGCGTCTCTGCTGGACATCGTAACTTATATAACCTAGTGTTATAGCATCTGTGCGGGGAAAAGTGATGGGCGTCAAGGGACTCGAAGCCGCCCGCCGCGCCGCGCTGCTGATTTCGGAAATGCAGAACGGGATCGTCGATCCGGCGCACGTTG
>Ga0105050_10010007_pt1 | contig 10484 bp, 9 predicted proteins | sample FRY01_FD_78088 | JGI IMG/M metagenome (GOLD analysis project Ga0105050, IMG submission 78088) | Freshwater microbial communities from Lake Fryxell liftoff mats and glacier meltwater in Antarctica - FRY-01 | ecosystem: Environmental > Aquatic > Freshwater > Ice > Glacier meltwater ... | reverse complement strand
TTCAATAGTAAAACTACTAGGCAATTGGTCATTTAACTTAAGTCCAGATACATCCTTAATCCTTGCTGCTTTTAATAATTGATATGCTATTCTTGGCTCAAATACTGCTGCTAGTTTGCGGCGTAGTTGTGCAACAGAAGATGTATCTCTACTATACTCAACTTCTTCTAAATAATGTTGCTGAGCAATCTCTTGCTTATCTCTGTTGCAGTTAAGCTTAAAGTCCACAGAGGAAATCTGTACAGCATCTCTCATTTCATAACTAAGAACTTTACCCATATAGCTCATAAAAGCTTCTTTGTTTGGAAAACGATGCTGGGGATGTCTCTTGCTAAGTTTAAGCAAGATTTCATTGACAGCAGTTAGAGTGAAATCCCTACCTGAAGTTTTGTGTAGTAAAAGAATGTCTGATTGAGCAAGTGGGTAAAACGAAGCTAGATCACTTTTATCACGAGCTAGACCTAAAAAAGAATTTTTGAAAATATTAGATTCACTAGATCCAATAGATCTATTTTGTCTTAAAGATATCTTTCTATTACTTATATGTTCAATGCATTTTTCCGAACTAGCAGAAATGGAATTTCCTAATAGCTTGTCGCAAAAAACTTTCCCCTCATCATTTGTAGATGAACCAGAAACATCATCAGCTTGAATATCAATATCACCATCATTGTCAGCATTGCTGCTATTGCCTGCTGGCATCAAAGCCAGTAAAGCATTCAAATTTAGCTGTAGATGTAGTTCATTGGAAAAATTACGGCCATTCACCACTACCGTCCTAAAAGAACGGTTAACTATGCCTGATTCATGTAATCTTAGTGTTGCGTCTTGAAGCTGAGCGCGAGTAAACTCAAATTTGCGTTCAAAATATGTATAACCATCATTAAACTCATCGCCATTGGATTTGCGATACAGAAACCACAACTCTGATAATATGGTGATAGCCACTAAATCAGGCTTGTCTCCGCCTGCCTTAATAACCCTGTACCACCAATGCGGTATTATATTACCCGAGCCAAGATTAGCGCTAGCTCCTGAAATGCCTTTTGCCTTGCTCGAAGATGAAGCGTTCGTTATACTCATTTTACCTCCATGTGGTTTTTGATCATCTCATTTACTACATTGGTTGTGGACCACCTTACGTGCTTAGTTTGACGACCCAGACACGTATGGTGGTTTTCTTATTTATTACATAGTTTTGCCAGTAAGTACCTTTTAAAGTTTGGTAACTCCAGAAGATCCTAGTTAAATTAGATTGATTGCGTATATATCATCTAATACTGAGGATAGAGTACTTTTATATATTAATGTTGTCAATATGTATTTTCTATATAAAATAGAAAGTGCTTTATGATTATTAAAAGCGTAGTTTGAAAAAGGTAGAAGGTTGATGTCAGCCGAGATAATTAAAAAAAATATCATCAGAATCTTAGACGAAAGAGATTGGAGTTTACCAGAATTAGAAAAAAAAGCTGGAACTAATCGTAATATTTATGAATTAATTCGTGGAAGAAATACAAATCCCTCTGCTCAGCTTGTTAGGCAAGTTGCTCATACGTTAAACGTAGATTACAAAGAGCTTTTAGAGGATTATAATGAGGAAGAATACATAAAAGATTATTCTTTATTAGCCGAAGCATACGTACTAATCATTGAAGAACTAGCACTTCTCCCTTCGAATGTTAACGTAAGCTATTCGTCTTTTAATTTATTGGTTCAGGAAGTGTGTTCTTATGCAACACAACTTGGAAATAAAAATATTGATAGACAATTTGTGAAGTGGTCAATCATGAAATATTATTCCATAGATAAAAAATAAATCACTTCTTTCCTAATAGTTTTATTCGACTTAGTTTTTATTACAAAATTCTACTGTATCGACAACTCTAAAATGTTCATTATCAAAGTTAGCGATTAACTGGTTGTAAAAATGGTTTTTCCAAAAAACACTTTTACTTACACAAGCCACTTTAGAACCTTGAGACATTAAGTAAGAAATATCATCCATGTAACGAAAATTATCTCCATATATTCTAAAATAAATAGCCTCTGCTTCGTTATAAACTTCTAATGATTTATCAAATTCATTTTTTTTATACAGCGCGTCTCCTTTAGCGACTAGAGCAGCAGCAAATTCCGGATTCATAGTCGCAACGATATTGTACTTATCTATCTCTTTTTGGAAAATATCACAAGCCTTAGTAGAATGATCTAAGGCTTCATCTACTAATTCTACCCCTAACTCAGCTCTAGATAATTGAGTAAGTATTCTAGCGTATATTTCATGTTCAGTATTATTATTAGATTGTTCTTTTTGCTCTAACTTCTTTATAATCTTGTAACTATTCTGATAATCTTTTGCATAATTTAATATCTCAGATTTAACCACATATGTTGGCTCAGTAAAAGTACCTTGTGGCAAATGAGCTTCTGCTTTTATATTATTATCTATAGCACTTAAAGCTATATCATATTTACCTTTTGCTAAGGCAATTCTAGCCTGTAAAAACCAGTATAACCCCATATCAAAATCAGCCTTTGGATGTTTACTTATTATATTATCCACCTTAGACATATTTTGTTCTGCGTTTATAACATCTCCGCTATAAATTTGAGTTTGAGCTGTTTGAAATAAAATTGTAGATTCAAGTTCTGGTATATCTTTAATATTCTCGATTAGACTTTTCGCTTTATTAAGGTATGACAAAGAACTGGCAAATTTAGCTTTAGCAAAGTGCTCATAAATGCCTATATCAGTTAAATACCAACTATAATTTGTCTTTTGTATAGTGGTCAGATTTGTAGAAAACACTTTATTTTTTTCTTTTTGTTCTAACCAATCTTTCATTTTCTCTATGTTGTAATAGTCTAGAGAGGTGGTATAATAATTGATAAGATTTTTTCTTAGCTCAAGAATTTTAAATATATCAACTTTATATTTTTCTGCATTGTTTAGTAAGATTTCTAAATTGGATTTTATTGTTGAATCGCTTGTAATAAATTCATATCTGCTAGTGACTCCTTGAGACATTAAAGAATTTAGCTTACTAATTATCTTAGTAACTTCCTCATTAATTTGCTCTTCAGTAAAATTTTGTAAAACGCCCTCTTTTATAGAGTCATGCATTTCAAATAAATTCATGTCATTTTGATTTTCTGTATTTTTTACTAAACCAAAACGATTAAGATTATATAATCCTTCACCTATGTTATCCCTATCATTAAACAATAAATTGAGAAGTTTTTTAGAAAAATTTTGGTTATTTAGTACTGCTATTGAAAGTAATAATTTCTTATCATTATCATCTAATAAATTTAATACAAGTTTCATATGTGTTTTTACCGGGTCAGAAGATTTGGATAAAATGTTTTTATATTCATCAATAGAAAGATATTTATGTTCTTTTAATAAAAAAGCCCCCTGCACTATCGGACCGGGATATCCTTGGAATATTTCCACTAACGATTCTAAAAAGTCTTTGTTCTTTAACTCACTTCCTAATATTTTTTGTAAAAGAATTAAAGCATTTTCTTTGTCCAATTTATGGATATATATTTTTTGTGGTAAATCTTTCGCATCTTGAGAACATATAATAACGTGCCCATTGTGGTTCCAATTTATAATTTTTTTTAATTTCTCGTTTTCCCATAATCCCAAATTATCAAATACTAACAACCAATTTTTTCTTTCTGTTAAAAATTTTATAGTTTGTTTTTGAGCTTTAGCAGTATCTTCTGATATTTTATCATCATTTTTAAATAAAATAGATTCATTAATTTTTTTAGCTAAAGAAACGAACTGTTCGTTTAAATCTAAATTAGAATCAAAAAACCATATTAATTCATATCTATCTTGATTCAGTAAGGCATATTGTCTAGCAAGTTCAGTTTTACCAACACTTGTTACACCTACCAAACTAACAATTTTATGTAACTCTAGATTTTGTAAAATTTCTTTGGTTTGATCTACACGATCAACAAAAAAAGACACTGGGTTTATTCTTGCATCAACTACGTTATCATTAGACAAGGCCTTACTATTTAATGAAATTACAAACAACAGGAACCATAATTTATTTATTCTTATAAAAGTTAACAACACGCCCCATATCCTCATTTTGATTTAAAAAAATAATTATTTCATTACTACCTGGTTTAGGTCTGATTTCGTAGCTTAATCCACAATTTTTAATTAATTGGAAGATTCCTTCACACTTTAGAATATATGGATTTCCTATATGCTGGAATAGTTCACCCGACCATTTACACATATGTTGTTCATTCGCTGCAAAAGAGTCATAGATCATAACAATTCTATCTTTTTGAAATTCTATAGAGAACTGTTTCGTATGCTCACCTCCTCTCATAAAATACAAAATATTATACAATAAACTAAGAATAATTTGTCTAAATATTATTATGTCATATTTAACTTTTATATTAGAAATTAATGATACTAACCGTAGTTCAAATTTATAGCCAAATTTTGCGGTATAAACATAAACCAAAGCCTTAATCTCTTCTACTATATCAGAAATTTTAATATCGTTTGTGTGAGTGCCTATAACAGGAAGAATGGTAGTAATATTTTCTTCTCTTATAAAATATACGCAATTTTTAATGTAGTCCATATTAAGATCTAAGCTTTTTTCCATTGAAAATAGCTTGTCAGTTAACCTAACGTAATTTATTCTTTTGTATAGCAAATAAATTACAAGTAGACTTAGGAAGAAAAATAGTGATACAGATATTATGATAAGTGTTAGTAGTTGATTTTTAAAAATTGCCTCATGATTTTGTATAAAATTAGAATTTATTTTGGGTGTGAGTTTAATCGTCAAGAAATTCTCTTCGTTTACTTGGTATTCTTTTATATAAAAAAACGCCGTTTCTTCTGCATTGCTAATTAATACTGTATTATTTAAAGTAATTTGGTAATAAAAGCTCTGCTTTAAAATAGAATCGACTAAAAATATAAGAGGTTGTAGATCAAAAATTAAAGTGTCTCTACCTCTATTTATATAAAAAACTGTGCCTATTACTTTATTTTTTTCTTTTAAGGAGCTACTATACGAATAATTCTTAAGTATAGATACTTGGTTAAGGTCAGAAAATTGGTTTAAAATTAATTTGAAGTCTGCAAGTATAAGATTTTTAATACTTACTTCATTTCCTTCTATATAAGCACTGTTTTTATCTTCTTTAGCAAAAAATAAGTATTGATATAGGCAAATATATAAAACTACAACTAAAGTTAAAACCGCGCTAATACCTAGATAATAAGTTGAATAGCTTGTACTAGTATTATTTATGATTTCTTCTACCTTACTCTCTTGTTCAGGCTTTTCTTCTATTTTGGTCTTATTTATAGCTGTGATGAGATGTATCGGTAAATCTAATTTCATATTTAATTCTATATTAAAAACTTTTGATAATGTAACAACTATTTATTAAGAAATAATTAATTTATTACAAAAATATCACTTCTTATTCCTCTGGTATGATTTTATTTTAGTTTTTCAACCACGGTTAACATTTTATCAACTTTTTTTGTCTATAGTTTTTTCTTTTTTCAATGGTTTCGATTTTTTTCTTGTTATCCACAAATATTGTGGATAATTCTGTGCATCAGAAGCTACTTCATTATTGTTTGTTTGTTACCTAGCTCATGCCTCAATTTTCAGCACTCAAAACCCTTAATTCTTATTCCCATAGCCTCTGCTGCTTGTTCGATTGCTTGTTCGTAGTTCCTCTCAATCCAATCCTTGATAAACTCGCTTGAGGCTTTTAATTTTATTGCTTTTTCTTCTGTATTCTCGGTTGCTTCAAGTTTGCTGAACCAGCTTATGTCTATTGCCTCGCCATATATCCCTATTAAAACGCTACGCACCCTGCCCCATAAAGTATTTGGTAATTTCTCTAGTTTTGAGTTAGTTTTATCAGAATTTTGGTTCCTGTTTGCTACTGTTGGCATAATTAATTCTATTTTTTGAATTGGGTTATATTCCCCATTTTCAAACCTCTCATGCGTTGCTTTTACTTGCGATAATACTTGCTCTAGCTCAAGTTGTGATAACTGGATTGGCTTATATAAATGTATTTTTGCCTTGTCTCCTTCTATAGCAATTGATCTATAGGCTTTAAGGAAATTATAGGCTTTTGTAGATTCTAATACCGAGGCTAGTTTTTTCTTCAAATGCCACTCAGGAGTTACTTGTCGGTTATTTTCTATTTCGCTTAGGTAGTTTTCTATCTCACCTGCCCTACTCTCCTCCAGATTCAAATTAGCTTTGATTTTAAAATTCTCGTTACTGATTTTAACCGCATCACGCATTTCATAAGCAAATGCTTTGGCCATATAACTTAAGAACCCTTTCTTTGTTTTAAACTCGGGGTCAGTTAATTTCTTTGACATATCACGTAATATCTCGTTCATCGCATTTAAGCTGAAGTCACGACCTGACAGTTTTTGCAGCTCATTACAATCTGTGATGTTCAATGGATAGAAATCCCCTAACTTTCTTGATTTCTTATCGATGCTTGGTTTTTTAACTTGAGAAGAAAATTGGTTATCAGGATTTAAATTGACGTTAGCTTCAGATAAAATTTGTAATGCTAATGCATTATTATTTTTATCAACGTTACTAGCGCTTAGTTCTAAAAAATTAGATCCAAATGAAGCTTCGTAAGAAGCGTAATCCATAGATCTATCTTTCTTAATCTTATTCTTCTTACTTATATGGTCTCCTTGAATTTGAGGAGACGGTGCCAAAGTTTGCGTGGGGGCTAGCCTAATATCTAATTCAGGATTTAAAAAACAAGAATCAAAGAAGTTTGTCTCAATTGATAAAAATAGTTTATTGTTTCTAGATCCATCCTCAAGCACTACATTCCGAACTTGACGAAAAAGAACGTTTAGTTGTTCCAGTCTAACAAAAGCTTTTCTAATTCTTTCTTTAGAAACAAAGAACTTGTTTTCGAAATAGTCGTATGAAACAGCTAAACAATCTTCAACCAGTTCTGGAAGACAATTACTATTTGAATTATAAGAAAAGTTATTTCTAAAGCAGGCGACAACATCGGCAAGAATTAACATTCCCAGAAAATCTGGGTTGCCCCGTTCATCTTTAATCTTGCTGTACCACAAATGAGGTACAATATTACCCGCTAGTAGGTGTTTTCTGGTACTATTACATTGCTTGATTGCAACAGAATGCTTGTTTCTAGTCATTATCCTTATATTCTCCTATTTTTCAGGAGTTAAAGACAACAAAACCTTGCTTTTTACCAAGAATTGATTTAGAATACAGGTAATAAGAGACGGCAAAATTTCTTATTTTGGATCCAAAAGATCTAAATTATTCTAGGTGTTAAGGGCTTTATGTCTTTAGCACCTTTTTTAATTACAGTTTATTTTTCGTTTTGCTCCTTTTTTATTAAAGCTAATTTATCCATAATTGCACTTGTTATCCAACTTGATCTATCGCGCTTACTTTCTTTACGTATTAAATCTAGCTCAGTTAATAACCTCTCTGGTATGTTAACTGATATTTTAACCTTACCATCTGGTGTTTGTGTACTCATTTAACGTATAACTAATAAATTTCATAAACTACATGCTTATACACTAACTAATACATGCTATAAGTATGCAATGCAACAAATAATATTACACAGCGGAAATAAATAATATTATTTTTTAAAATAGTAATATTTTTACATGCCAATAAGTATTATCGTTGATGAACATAAAGAAAAAATTTTAGCATAGTGTAAAATTAATAATCCCACTAAATATAATTAAAAGTATTAGAATAAGCATAGATTTGTAACACATATGTAATACATGTGTATTATAAATCTAACATACAGTCTTTTACGAAGAAGACTTTATATAAGGCATTGCTTTCGTAATATGATTATCAGCATTTTCTGAAAAATAATTTATCAGTCCTCTGATAATTTGAGAGTCAGAGTATTTCATTCTATCATTTTTGTTATTTACGTAAGATACTATATTCTCTAGGTTTGCAACATCGGCTTCCCTAAGTCTAAAAGATTTAGTTTTAAAAAGAGAACTTTTTTTTGTTTCTACTAAAAAGCCAGTTTTAATAGACGTTTGATCCGTAGTAATTCGGTTGAGCGCTTTTGTTAGTTTTGATTCAGCAACTCCTTTTAATTTTTTACTAAGCATTATGTATAACCTCTTCTGTAAGTAAATCAAAATCTTGCGCTCCTTTTGAAGCAGGGTTAAACACTTGCACAGGCAGATTTGTAATTTGAGCTTGGTTTATGGCTTCATTTTTACGTATAGTAGTTGCAAATGTATTTTCTTTCAAAGATTCAAGCTGTTCGTTGACATACTTATTGGTTTGAGAATTTCGTTTCTCGTATAAGTTTTTTAAAACAAAAAAGTTATAGTTTTGTCCTTCCTTTATTTCTTTTACTGCTCCTAACAAGTCGGCCATGCCATCTAATGAATATCTTCCATAACTAGTAGGTACAATTATAGAATTTGCACAAAAGATAGCATTTATCGCTAGAATTCCTAAAGTAGGAGGGCAATCTAAGATTATGTAATCATAAGAGTCACTTACCTTGTCTAAATGATTCTTTAAAATTTTCTCTCTATAAAGAGTGCCGCTTATTTGCTCAATAACGGTTGCTAATTTTATATTAGAAGGAATTATATTAAGAGTTCCGATTACTTCATTTGCTACTTCTGCATCCATGATAATACTTTTTAGGTTTAATTTTTTATCAGTAAAAGCTAGTGCTATAGTATTTGTGTGGGGTATTTCAGGACAATAAATACAACTTGAGTGAGCCTGAGGATCAAGGTCTATAAGAAGCACTTTCTTTTTTTTTAAATGTAGACCATAAGCTAAATTAACAGAAATAGTTGATTTACCCACCCCCCCCTTTTGGTTAATAATTGCTAAAATTTTTGCTGCCATTTTATATCCTTCTTTATAATTAATGTATTACATCCTTAATACAAATGTAAGACCACATCGCTATTTAAGCAATTTATAATAAAATAGGCAACTTAAATACTTATATTCATAGTATTTTGCTATATAAACTAACAGCTGTGGGTTAAATATGACATAGCTAATATAATACGCATGTAATACACACGTAATAAAACCTATGATTTTGTTAGTTCGTTCAATAGTGTTGCATACGTGTGACGATAGTAATACGTATGTAATACTTACGTACTACAATCCGTTATGTCTAGAGGTGATATTAATTTGCTTTTTACCCCGATGAGCAAATATGGAAGGTTTTATTACGTGTGTATTACATGCGTATTACTATAGTTGTGATTATACTGTTATTTGAGCGTTACTAGATGCGTGCTCTGGGCACATTTTCAGTGTTAACTCAGATTTTTGCTACTTACACAACAGAAATAATAAGTAGCTTTTACAAAGAGAGCACAAAAAGCATATAGCCTTATCGGATAAAAATAGAAACCATAGTGAGATCTCAACAGCCCCGGGGTAAACTTATAATAATAATTATAAATAACAGTAACAGTGGTGTTTTCTCCTAATTTAGCTACTTATTATTTTATGTAGTGAAACCTACAATTATAGATTATGATTTGACCTGAGTTTACTGAGTATATTAATCGATGTTCGTGATTGATTCTTCTTGACCACAACCCGGCCAAAGAATGCTTTAAAGGCTCAGGCTTACCTATTCCTGTAAATGGTGATTCTTCAATGTTTTTTATCAGTAGCTTGATACGTTCATATTTTTTTGCATCGTGCTTTTTCCAATAAGCTATATCTTCTGCGGCATTCAAGGTCCATTGAATTTTAGTCATCTAAATCAACATGAGTAAATTCAGCTTTTGTTGCCTGCTCTATAGATTCTTTTATTCGACTAGCATTAATTGGGTTAGATAGTAAATATAGTGTCTCCTGGGTAGATTCATAATCTTCCTCGGTTAGGAGAATCATATTTTTATGGTTCTTTCTTATTATATGATATGGAATATGGTCTTTCTCTACTGTATCTAATACAGAGCTTAAATTTTTTCTGAGAGAAGTATAGCTAATTGATTTCATAATTCCTCTAATGTACAGGTAATATGTACATACTAAGTCAAGTTTTGAGTGATTGCAAGAGTTTTATTCAAATGCTGACGTTTAAACATATATATGTCTGGGGACGATAGCCCTATAGAGAGTTTCTAGGCTGCTCAAGAGGTACTATTACTAAATTCAACTTGTTTTTTGAGTTATGTAATTTACGGATTACGTTTAGCTACTTTAGCAATAGTACCTCTTGAACAACTTATTAAATGCATAATAGTTGTGTAGGATTTACCTTCTTGAAGCAACATTTCGATTTTCTTATGTAAGTCAGTATTTTCTCTTCTGCCTTTGTATAGCCCTCCAGTTTTTGCTTTAGCTATTCCTTCTGTTTGCCTACGCCTTCGATCTTGATGATCTTTACGGGCTATTGCG
>Ga0105050_10010002_pt1 | contig 10488 bp, 9 predicted proteins | sample FRY01_FD_78088 | JGI IMG/M metagenome (GOLD analysis project Ga0105050, IMG submission 78088) | Freshwater microbial communities from Lake Fryxell liftoff mats and glacier meltwater in Antarctica - FRY-01 | ecosystem: Environmental > Aquatic > Freshwater > Ice > Glacier meltwater ... | reverse complement strand
CTAACGTAGCGCGCAGACCAAAAGTCATCCGACCGCAACCCTCGTCAGAACCGGGACCGGCCTTGAGCGCAGGACATCTTCACCGCATCGCCCTGCTGGCATTCGGGGCGCTTTTGCCCGCCGGTTGCAGCAGCACGGCCGGGACAGCGCCTACGCCCGGCGGCCAGCCCGCCATCTTTGGACTGCCCGCCATCGAAACCGATGCCGCAGGGCGCTGCTTTGGGCGCGACATCACCCCCGCCGTGATCGAGACGGTGACCGCACAAGAGCTTGAGCGGCCCGCCGTCATCGACGCTGACGGCAATGTCACTTCCCCCGCCGCCTACCGGACGGTGACGCGGCAACAGATCGTGCGGGACCGGAGCGAAGTGCAGTTCGAAACGCTCTGCCCGCCCGCCTTCACGGACGAATTCGTGGCCAGCCTGCAGCGGGCGCTGATCACACGCGGGTTCTACCGGGGGACGATCAGCGGCATCCTAGACGCGGCCACCGGACGAGCGGTGCAGGATTTCCAGCGCAGCGACGGACCAGACAGCCCGCTGCTCTCCATCGACGCGGCGCGCAGACTGGGGCTTGTGGCGCTCGGGGCAGAGCAACTGGGCGGCTGACGACAACGCAAAAGGGCGCCCGAAGGCGCCCTTTCCGTCCCGTATATCGGTCGGGTTACTCTTCCAGCACCAGCGCGACAAAGCGGGGATCGCCGCCACGGCGCACCAGCAACAGCAGGGATTTGCGGCCCGCTTCGGTAGCCTCTTCGATCCGGGCGGTGAAATCATCCACCGTGGCCACCGGCTGCTGGCCGGCTTCCGTGATCAGATCGCCGGGCAGAATGCCCTTCATCGATGCATCCGACAGCGGATCAATCGCGGTGATGACCAGACCAGAGGCGGACGCATCGAGCGCGAATTGCTCGGTCAGTTCCGGGGTGATTTCGGACAGGGTCAGGCCCAGCATTTCCGACACTTCCGGCTCCGGTGCTTGGATGACAGCAGGCACAGCGGCAGCCTCGGCCTCTTCACGGCGGGCGAGAACGACGGTCAGTTCCTCCATCTGGCCAGCACGCAGCACCTGCACAGGAACTGCCTTGCCCACCGGCGAATTGCCCACCATCCGGACCAGTTCGCGGGTATCAGGCACGTCGATCCCGTCAAAGGTCACGATGACATCGCCTGACAGCATCCCGGCATCCAGCGCCGGGCCTTCGGGCACATCGGTCACCAGCGCACCGCGCGCCACTTCCAGACCGTCAATCGCATCGACCATATCCGGGGTCACATCCTGAATACGGACCCCGAGCCAACCGCGACGGGTCTCGCCAAATTCGCGCAACTGATCGACAACATCGGTGACCACGGCGGCAGACATGGCAAACCCGATCCCGATCGAGCCGCCGTTGGGCGACAGGATCGCGGTATTCACCCCGATGACGGCACCGTCCATGTTGAACAGCGGACCACCCGAGTTGCCACGGTTGATGGCGGGATCGGTCTGGATATAATCGTCATACGTACCGGAAAGGGCGCGATTGCGGGCGGACACGATCCCGGCAGATACCGAAAATCCCTGTCCGAGCGGGTTGCCCATGGCCATCACCCAATCGCCGACGCGGCTGCCGGGACCATCACTGTCACCAAACGAGACAAAGGGCAGGTCGATGGCTTCGACCTTCAACAATGCGATATCTGTGTTGGGATCGGTGCCCACAACGATCGCGGGCAATTCGCCACCGGTGAAGAACTCGATCAGGATCTCGTCAGCACCCTCGATCACATGGTTATTGGTGACGACATAGCCATCCGCCGAAATGACAAAGCCAGAGCCAAGGGCCGATGAACGGCGGGGCGAGCCATCATCGCGATTGCCGAAATCGTCAAAGAAATCCTCGAACGGCGATCCCTCGGGGACAATGCCCTGCGGACCGGTATTGCCGGCAACCGTCGTCGATGTGGTGATATTGACGACCGAAGGGCTGACCTGTTCGGCCAGATCGGCAAAGCTCATCGGGCGGTTTTCCTGAGCGGGGGCAGGCAGCGCCGCCGCAGTCGCCAGCGCCAGCCCGATCACCAGCGCGCCAATCGCACGGAACTGGGCCTGCGCCGGCAGGGCAAGCGACATTACATTTGTCTTGGTGGTCACGACAAACTCCCTTGTGTCATGAATGACGCGCGTCTCGTGGCGCGCGGTGCGGTGAACCTGAATGTAGGGCGCGACAAGTGCAACGCAAAGCCCCATCGCGCGGTCTCAATTGCATGTGATGCAAAAAGCGGGGTGGGTTGAAACCCACCTTACGTCAAACACCCAGCGCGCGGGCAATCCAGACCAGCAACACGCCCAGCGCAATGGCGCCAAGCCCGATCCAGCGGCGCAGCGGTACCGGCATCGCACGCAGCACCGCCAGCATCTGCTCGACAAGCGATGGGGCCAGCGCATAGGCCAGCCCCTCCAAAATCAGCACCAGCCCAAGGGCCAGAACAATCGTTGCAATCATTCCGTGGCAGGCGCCGCTGCCTCCGGATCTGCCGCATCAGCAGGCGGCAGGTCATCTTCGACAGCCGAAGCCGGTTCTGGAGCCGGTTCAATAGCCGGTTCTGGCGCAGCAGCGTCTGGCGCCGAAGCAGCCGACACCGCACCAGAGCCCGTCGAAGAATAAAGATAGTCAAAGAACGCCGCATCCGGGGTCAGCACCATGGTCGAATTGCTGCCCTGAAGCGATGTCTCATAGGCCTGCATGGAGCGGTAGAAGTTAAAGAACTCCGGATCGGCACCATAAGCTGCGGCAAAGATCGCACTGGCTTCGGCATCGGCCTCACCGCGGGTGATCTGCGCCTCACGCTCAGCCTCCGACAATGTCTCGACCACGGTCCGGTCAGCCAGCGCGCGCACCCTTTGCGCCGCCTCGTTACCGCGCGCCACCTCGTCAGCGGCCTCACGTTCCCGCTCTGCCCGCATCCGGGCAAAGGTCGCGTCAAGGTTCTGCGACGGCAGGTTGGTCTGCTTGAGCCGCACATCGACCACGTCCAGACCAAGGCTCAGCGCCTCCTGACGGGCATTGTCGCGGATGCGGTTCATCAGCACACGGCGGTCAGAAGACAGGATCGTGTCGGACGTCACCTGATCGGCACCCAGAACTTCTCGGATCGTGGCGTTCAGGATCGAGCCCAGCCGGTCTTCGGCGGTGCGGATGCCGCCCACGCCGACAGCCTGACGGAACTGCACCACATCGGCGATGCGGTAACGGGCAAAGGCATCCACCACCAACCGGCGGTCATCCGACGGGGTGACTTCGATGGTCTCGGTATCCAGCGACAGGATACGGTCGTCATATTTGACCACTTCCTGAATGAACGGCACCTTGAACCCGATCCCGGGCTCTTCCTGCACCTGACGGATCTGACCAAACTGCAGCACCAGCGCCTTTTCGCGTTCATCCACCACAAAGATGGACGAGCTGATCAGCACGATGATGACGACGAGGATCGGCAAAAGGAATGTTGACTTGCGCATGTTCAGTTCCCCTGCCCGGTTGACGCGGCCGCAGCGGCAGGTGCCGTGCGGAAAAGTTCGTTCAGCGGCAGGAACGGCACGACACCATTACCTCCCTCGCCGCCTGCAACGGTCGGGTCAAGAATGATCTTCGACACGGCACCCAGCACCCGCTCCATCGTCTCCAGATAGATACGTTCGCGGGTGACATCCTCGGCCTTGAGGAATTCGCCCAGAACGGCGGTAAACCGGCTCGCGGTTCCCAATGCATTGTTGACGGTGAAGGCGCGATAGCCTTCTGCCTGCTCGATCACCTGTGCGGCCTGACCACGGGCTTCGGCCAGCACGGTATTGGCATAGGCATCAGCCTGACGCTGCAACCGGTCCCGCTCCTGCTCCGCCGCCTGCACGGCGCGGAAACTGTCGATCACATCGGCGGGCGGATCGGCCTTTTGCAGGTTGATCCGGACGATGCTGATGCCGCTGTCATATTCGTCCAGTGCGGCCTGAATATTGGTGCGGGCATTATCCGCAATCACGCCACGGTCGCGGTTCAGGATCGGGGCAAGGTTCGATGCGGCGATAATCTCGCGCATCACCGATTCCGAAACGGCCTGCACAGTCTGCTGCGGGTCTGAAATGTTGAACAGCACCTTGGAGGGGTCATTGATGTTCCAGACCACCTGAAACGCGATATCGACGATATTCGCATCCGTCGTCAGCATCAGACCATTCTCGTTGCGCGCGACTTCGGTCGATCCGATCGTCTCGGTCCGCTCCGACGTCACGTTGACCACGTCATAGGTGACGACGGGCCATGGGGCAAAGTTCAGGCCCGGCTCGCCAATGCTGGAAAATGAGCCCAGAAACAACTCGACCGATTTTTCCTCCGGGCGGACGGTATAAACCGACATGAAGCCCCAAAGCACTACAGCCGCCAAGGCGGCCAGACCCACGGTGCCACGGGTGATCTTGAACCCGCCGCCCCCGGTGCCGCCGCCATTCAGACCACCGCGATTGCCGCCCCCCATGAGCACGCGAAGCTGCTCGCGGCCCTTGTTCATCAGCTCGTCGATCTCGGGGATCTGCGGGCCCTCGCCGCCCGGTCTGCGTCCACCGGCAGGACGGCGGTCATCGTCATCGCCTGATCCGTTCCCGCCATTATTGCCGCGACCACCGCCGCCGCCCCAGGGGCCTCCGCTATTTCCAGCCATTCAGATTGTCTTCCCTACCTGCTACCCCGCTCCCGCGACGTATTCCCTATTCCATTTGTGCCCGAAAGCGCCGATTTCAACCCGACAACACCGGGTTAGAGCTGCTTTGAAGCACCCGTCAGCCGATGGTCCGCATCGGGCTGCGCATCGTGACCAATTCCTCGGCCATGGTCGGATGCACAGCAACCGTGCGGTCAAAATCCTCTTTCGTGGCCCCCATCTTGATCGCAATCGCGACAAGCTGGATCATTTCGCCGGCCTCAGGCGCGACAATATGACAGCCCAATACCTTACGGCTGGCCACGCTGACCACAAGTTTCATCAGCACCCGCGCCGGGGATCCGGCAAATGCGCTGCGCATCGGGCGAAACGACGTGCAATAAATCTCCACCGGTTCGATCTCGCACGCGGCCTCTTCGGTCAATCCGATTGACCCAAGCTCGGGCTGGGTGAACACCGCCGAGGGGATCAGATCATGATCCACCGGCGTCGGCACGCCCTCAAACACCGTGCGGACAAAGGCCATGCCTTCGCGGATCGCCACCGGCGTCAGATTGACCCGGCCCGTCACATCGCCGATGGCATAGACCGAGGGGACGGCGGTCTGCGAATATTCATCCACCACGATCTCGCCCCGGCGGCCAATCTGCACGCCCAGATTTTCGAGGCCCATACGCTCCGAATTCGGCTTTCGGCCAGTGGCATAGAGCACGCGGTCAAAGACCTGCTCATCGCCATTGGTCGCCTTCACTTTGGCCGCCCCACCCGGCATTTCTTCCATGCCGATGATATTGGTGCCGCAATGCAGGTTGATGCCGCGCGCGCGCATCGCCTCGGCCACCAGCCCGCGCGCCTCGTCGTCAAAGCCGCGCAAAATCTGCGCGCCACGGTAATATTGCGTCACCTTGACGCCCATGCCCTGCAACACGCCCGCGAATTCGCAAGCGATATAGCCGCCGCCGATGATCAGGACCGACCCCGGCAAGTCCTCCATGTCGAAAATGTCATCCGACACCATGCCATGCGCGGCATAGCTTTCCTGCGGCCGTTCCGGCCGCCCGCCCGCCGCGATCAGGATATGACGCGCGGTCAGGACATCACCCCCGGCCAGCCGCACCGTATGCGCATCGACCAGTTCCGCGCGATCATCATGAATGGTGACGCCCGAGGTCTCGAGCAGCTTGCGATAGACCCCCTCGAGCCGGTCGAGTTCCGCATGCAAACGCTTGCGGAACGCCTTCCAGTCAAATCTGCCATCCGGCACGTCCCAGCCATAGGCCCGCGCCTCGGCCATGACTTCGTCAAATCCGGCGGCAAAAACCATCAGCTTTTTCGGCACGCAGCCCCTGATCACACAGGTGCCGCCCATGCGGCTCTGCTCGGCCAGCGCGACATTGGCACCCGTCGCCGCCGCCATTCGGGCCGCGCGCACGCCACCCGATCCGCCGCCGATTACAAAGAGGTCGTAGTCAAAAGCCATGCCGCCGCCCGTCATAAGTCCGGTGCTCTATTCCACACCTGATCACAAAGTGCCAGTCAAACCGGGCAGGATCTACGCCCGGCGCGGGTCAGCCTTCTGTCCAGTGGACAGAAGGCCCGCGCCTTGCCAAAGGCGCAAGCCTGTAGGCAATCACTGCGGCATGGCGTTAAGACGTTGCAATCAGGGCGCGCCTGACTGGGCTGGCGCGGAAGCGCACCTACCGGGGGCAGGCAGGTGCGCCCTGATTTGTCACCCGCCAAATCAGGGAAGAAAGTAAAGAGCCGCTCCTAATCCGCAATCTCCGTAAACAGATTATCCGTCTCCAGAAACTCGAACCGGCTCTCCTCGACCGACCCCTTGTTGATGTCGCGGACCTCGACCCGGCCATCGCCATAGCCGATCACCACCACATCGCAGATATCGATGAACAACCCGTTCTCCACCACACCCGGAATCTGGTTGAGCACCAGCGACAACTGCCGCGGATGACCGATGCGATTGAGATGCAGGTCAAGGATATGGTTCCCCTCATCGGTGACATAAGGCACATCACCGTTCAGACGCAGGGTCGTGGTGCGGCCCAGCACATCCAGCCCGATCAGCGTCTCCTCGATCAGCGTCTTGGTGGTCTGCCAGCCAAACGGGATCACCTCGACCGGCAAAGGAAACGCGCCCAGCGTCTCGACCTGCTTGCCGATATCGGCGATCACCACCATCTGATCGCTCGCCGTGGCCACGATCTTTTCCTGCAACAGTGCGCCGCCGCCGCCCTTGATCAGGTTGAGGTTGCTGTCATATTCATCGGCCCCGTCGATGGTCAGATCAAGCCACTTCGCCTCGTCAAGCGAGATCACCTCGATCCCCACCTCACGCGCCAGTTGCGCCGTGCGGGCCGAGGTCGGCACGCCCTTGATCCTGAGGCCCTCATCGCGCACCATCTCGCCCAGACAGCGCACCAGCCACGCGGCGGTCGATCCGGTGCCAAGGCCCACCTTCATGCCCGACTGGACATAGCCCGTCGCACGCTTCGCCGCCGCGAACTTGGCCTTGTCGATGGGGGATAATTCGCCGCTCATGGCCGTCTCCGTTCAATCAGTCGCGCTGTTATAGAAAACAACTGGCAAGGGGGCGAGGGGGAAAAACAGGCTCAGGCGGCATGACGCAGATCGCGCCGACAGTCTCCGGGGCGCAGCAGCGGTCGGGCGGGTGCCCAAACTGCCGGACCCGCGCCAAACCCCGGCAGCAGCGCGCCACCTGCGGCAACAACGGGCCGAGCATGCGGGCCGCCTCCGGGCCGGGATACAGGGCTTTGACCGAGAACCAGCCGGGTACTCGACGCGATCGCGGTGATGTCGCTGTCAAACTGGAGGACATAGATGGTGATGTCGGTGCTGGAGTCAGTCGCACCCGCCGGGTGCAGCACATAAGAATATTCCCCCCTGATCGACGTCGCATCGGCAAAGGTAGTGCCATTATAGGTCTGGCTGCCCACGCTTTCCTGATCCGAATCGTCATCCAGAACCGGCCCGTCGGTATCCAACAGAACCAGTGGCTGCCAATGCGCATCGGGGTCAACCGTGATCACCGTGCCCTGATTGATGGCGCTCAAGTTGCGGCCTGAACCGCTGGCAAACGGGTCAGGCCCGCTCCATGACAAATCCGACAGGCCCAATGCGCCCAAGCTGTAGTTCATCGCCGCACCTCCACGCGCGGTTCTGCCACGTCCAGGGTAAAGGCGGTGTTAAGCGGATTCAGGCAACCATGTGTCGCATTCGCTCGGCGGGCCAATGCGGTTTTAGCCTTAGGTTCCGGTCATGACCCTGATCCTGCATTACGCACCCGACAATGCCTCGCTCTGCGTGCGGCTGGCGCTCGAGGAATTGGGGCTGCTCTATGAAACCACCCTCGTGGACCGGCGGCAGCAGGGACAAAAACTGCCCGGTTTTCTGGCGCTCAACCCCAACGGGCTGATCCCGGTGCTCGAAACCCCGGACGGGGCGCTCTATGAAACCGCGGCCATCCTGCTGTGGCTGGCTGACCGGCATGGGGGCGGACTGATGCCCGGCGTGCAGGACAGCAGGCGCGGGGCGGCGCTCAAATGGCTGTTCTGGCTGTCGAACACGTTGCACGCGCAGATGCGCCTGCTGTTCTACCCGGATCAATACATCGACGGCAGCGATCATGTCACAGCCCTGCTTTCGCGGACCCGGACGCGTCTGCGGGCGCAGTTCGACCTGCTGGCAAATGCGCAGGACGCGCCATGGCTCGACAGCGCGCAGCCCAGCGCCCAAGGCTGCTACCTTGCGGCACTGCTGCGCTGGCCCGCTCTGTACGGCGGCGCGACCGACTGGTTCCGGCTCGACGACTGGGAACGCCTGCGCAGCTTCGCCGAGCGGACCGAAGCGCGCCCGGCCAGCCAGCGCGCGGCAAGAGCCGAAGGATTGGGCGCCAGGCCATTTTCAATGCCAATGTCCGCCAGCCCGGACAACAACAGCGCCACCTGATACAAACCCCTCACCGCCGCTCAAATCAAGGCAGACCTGATGTTCCTTTCCGTTTTCGATATGTTCAAAGTGGGGATCGGCCCCTCCTCCTCGCATACGATCGGGCCGATGGTCGCGGGGGCGCGGTTTCTCGACCATTTGCGGGCCCAGCCCTTCCAAGTGGCCGGTCTGCGGGCCTCACTGCACGGCTCGCTCGCCTTCACCGGCAAGGGCCACGCGACCGACCGGGCCGTGATCCTCGGACTGGCCGGTTTCAGGGCCGATGATTACGATGCGGAACGGGCGGAACAGGAACTGGCGCGGATCGCGGCAGAACGGTCGGTGACACCAGAGGGGCTCCCCACCCTCCGCTTCGATCCGGCGCATGACCTCAACTTCGACTTCGGGCCCGCTCTGCCCGGGCATGCCAACGGGCTGATCATGACCGCGACCGACCCGCAGGGAGATGTGATCACGCAAATCACCTATTACTCCATCGGCGGCGGCTTTGTCCTCACCGCCGCAGAACTGGCCGAAGGGCGCGACAGCGACACCGGCCCGCCCGTGCCCTACCCATTCGACAAGGCGGCAAAGATGCTGGTCATGGCCCGCGCCTCCGGCAAATCCATTGCCCAGATGAAGCAGGCCAACGAGCTTTCCCGCATGCCCGGCGCGGATCTCGACCGCGGGCTGGCGCGGATCTGGGAGGTGATGAACGCCTGCATCGACCGGGGTCTGGTGACCGACGGCATCCTGCCCGGCGGTCTCAACGTGCGGCGGCGGGCCAAGGGCATCCATGACGCGCTGATCGCGGAACGCGGGATGAACCAGCAGGCCCCGCATACGATCAATGACTGGATGTCGACCTATGCGATGGCGGTGAACGAAGAGAACGCGGCCGGCGGGCAGGTGGTGACGGCACCCACCAATGGGGCGGCCGGTGTGGTGCCTGCAACGATCCGCTATTACCTCGACCATGTGCCGGGGGCGAGCATCAGCAAAGTCCCCGATTTCCTTCTCACCGCCGCCGCCATCGGCGGGCTGATCAAATTCAACGCCAGCATCTCAGGTGCCGAATGCGGCTGTCAGGCCGAAGTGGGCTCCGCCGCCGCCATGGCCGCCGCAGGGCTGGCTGCTGTGCTGGGTGGCACACCGGAACAGGTGGAAAACGCCGCTGAAATCGCACTTGAGCACCACCTCGGCATGACCTGCGACCCGATCCGCGGTCTGGTGCAGGTGCCGTGTATCGAACGCAACGGCCTTGGCGCGATCAAGGCCGTCTCTGCAGCCAGCCTCGCCCTGCGCGGCGACGGCGTGCATCTGGTCCCGCTCGATGCCGCGATCGAGACGATGCGGCAAACCGGGGCCGACATGAGCGAGAAATACAAGGAAACCGCGCTGGGCGGGCTTGCGGTGAACGTGCCGAATTGCTGAAGGAAGGGTGGGTTGAAACCCACCTTACCAGACTTTGGCGGGTGCGGATTCAGGCAGAGATACGCGCGCGGCGAAGATGACAAAAGTTGACGCTGGCCGAATGGCAGCTTCCAGAGTGCGACGCCGTCGGCCCGCATGGCCCTGCCGTACGGTCCTGCCTTGGCCTGCTGGACCGGCAAGCGGCTACTTGATCTTTTTCAGCTTTGCATCAACCACGTCGATGCGCTTGTAGACGGCTGCGATGCTCTTGTTGGCGGACTTGTCGTAATCACTATACCGCTTCTACTCCAAAACCCGAAAGTTCTCGTGGGTTATGACGCGGAAGTTGTCTGACACCTTGTCGCGGAATTTCGTCCATTCCTGCGGGATGGTTTCTCGCATGAACGCAAGAATG
>Ga0105050_10009999_pt1 | contig 10492 bp, 10 predicted proteins | sample FRY01_FD_78088 | JGI IMG/M metagenome (GOLD analysis project Ga0105050, IMG submission 78088) | Freshwater microbial communities from Lake Fryxell liftoff mats and glacier meltwater in Antarctica - FRY-01 | ecosystem: Environmental > Aquatic > Freshwater > Ice > Glacier meltwater ... | reverse complement strand
CTTTTTTATACTTAAATATACTGTTTTTGGCAATTTAACATAGCATTTTTAAGCCTTTTTTATCCACAAATTATTAACAATCATTTTTTTATAACATTTTTGGTTGACTAATTAATCGGGCTGGATTTCCGGCATAAACTCCTGGATAATGGATGTTTTTGGTAACTACGGCTCCTGCACCGATAATAACATTATCACAAATTTCTACTGGTAGAATCGTTGCGTTGGAACCTATGGAAACCTTGTTCCCGATTTTTGTGGACAACCAAAGCGATTTGTTTCCTTGGGCTGGACCTCCTTTGGAAAATAAATCATTTATAAACATAACACCATGACCTATAAAACAATCGTTCCCTATAGTGACTAACTCGCAGATAAACGCATGGGACTGAATCTTTGTATTGCATCCTATCGAAACGTCTTTTTGAATTTCGACAAACGGCCCAATGAAACAATCATCCATAATCGAACAGCCATATATATTTACGGGTTGCACAATTTTGACATTTTGGCCAAATTGAACATTTTTTATACCAGACTCGAATAGTATGGGTTCCATTAATTTAATGATTTTGCAGAAGTATATATTTTATCAATTATTTCAACGGTTTTCAGACCCTCGAAAGAATTTGCCGAAATAACCCCATTATTGGAAAGAACTTCTACAACATTCTCATATACTTTATCATGATTTGACATAGAACCTTGATACTGTCCGTAGTTATTCGCAGTATTCCCTTTGGGCAAATCTTTGAATTCAAATCCTTCAATATTTTGATATTCTAATTCATTCAAATATTGCCCTCCTATTTTTACGGTTCCTTTTTCTCCAAAAATAGTTAGGGAGCCCTCCATATTTTTGCCATAACTGTTAACCGTATAGTTGATGGTTCCTAATGCTCCATTATAAAACTCTAAAGCCACTACTCCTGTATCTTCAAATTCGATTGTGTCTTGGTGATTAAAATTCCCTGTAAGTGCATACGTTCTTTTTACATCCCCAATCATCCAATATAATAAATCGATGAAATGGCTAAATTGAGTAAATAGTGTTCCTCCGTCCAACGATGCAGTTCCTTTCCAGGAATTGGCGTAATAATCTGGATTTCTATTCCAAAAACAGCTTAATTGGACACTATATATTTTTCCTAAAACTCCATTTTCAATAGCTTCTTTAACCGCTGTAACGGGAGGATTATAGCGATTTTGTTTTATGGCAAAAAGTCTTTTATTGCTGGACTCCGCCGCTTTGATCATTTCTCCGCAATCATTGACATTGATGGCCAATGGTTTCTCGCATAAAACATGAAAACCTGCTTTTAAGGCTTTAATGCTGTGCTCGGCATGTAGACCATTAGGACTGCAAATGGCCACTAAATCAATGTCTTCGTTTTTCAACAAATCATCTATACTTTGATAAGCTTTGGCATTGTATTTAGAGGCAAGAGCATCTGCTTTACTTAAAACAATATCACAAACCGCTACAAGGACACCATTATTATTGATATGTTCAGCATGCCGTTGTGCTATTCTACCACATCCAATAATTGCGAATTTAATTTTTTTCATTTTTTATACGTTATTTTCATTTATTGTAAAATTCTTTTTGCCTTAAATAGTTTACAAAACGCTTCAATTTTATAATGACCGAAGCACTATTTGGATAATCCATAAACGATTTTGGTTTTTCGTTCATGATAGTATCAAACCTTTCTTTGTCAAAATCTAATTTTTTCATAACAAATTCTAGGTCTATGTTTTTCATTTGAGCATCATACCCTTCACCGCTCAATTCTTTTAATGCCTTTTCCCTGGAAAGCTGTCCGGAACGAATCAAATCAGATAAATGCCCTATTCTTTTGTCAATTTTAAATTTCGTGGGTAAAATATACCCTTGAAAGAACCTTGTATAAACGGATTCATAGTGTTTGCCACCATAATAGACCCAACCCAATTTGTCCTGAATAAGTTTCATCACTTTCTCTTTATCATACTCCAAATAATTCAATATGGTAACTACTTTTATCCGTTTGATGAATGTCCAATAAAATAAATTAAAAAAGGAAAAATGGGGGTAATTCCTTAAAGAGGAGGAGCCAAATTTACTATGTATTGCCTTAATGTATTTCCAATCTGAATGTCCATAAGCCCACATGCGAACCGCCATAGATTCAGTGGCAAAATTCATCCCGTTGATAATGTATTTTATTCCTCGCTTTGAAGCTTCTTTAAATAACAGGGCATTAATGGCATGATCTGTGGGTATTTCGCCATCTGGCGTAGATGCTTTTAAAAAAGACAACTGTAAATCTTTAAACTCTTCCCAATCTATAACATAGGTATATAAATCTATATTCAATCCGTCAAGTACCTTTTCAATGTTTGAGACAGCTAATGCAGAATTCCATCCATTATCAAAATGGACAGCTAAAGCTCTAAGTCCGAGTTCCTTTGTTAGATAAGCAACATAAGTACTATCTACGCCACCACTAACCCCTATAATACAATCGTATTCTTTACCCTTACCAGTTTGTTTTATATTTTGAACCATTTGTGCTAATTTTTCTTGGGCAATTTCACCCTGAAAAACCCTCTTTGGCAATTCTTCGTCATATCTATAACAATGGTTACAAACCCCTTTATCATCAAATGTGATTTCTGGATCGGACGTATCCATAATGCATTTGGTACAAGTAGTAAATTTTGATTGCATAAAATATTATTTGATTTTAAAATTAATTTGTAAAAAAAAGGTTAATTAGATGACTTTTCAAATATAAAAGTTGTTAAAAAAAGCAAAAAAATTAATCCATGAGTAACTAGCATAACCGTAAATTCCATTTCTATACTAGAAATGATCATTATACAGTAAATACCCACATACTCTTCTCTGATCTTTATTGACTTAATATAAAAAATAATTAATGCCATCAACATTGTGTAAAAAATCATTCCAAAAAAACCGAAATTCATATACCCATCAGCTATAAAGCCCGTATTTGCATTGATATCGCTATCACCAAACAAATAGTAACCTACTTGATATGTTGGGTAAATTTCATTAAATCCAGAAAATGATCTAAAAACACTATGCTGCAAAAACATCATTTTATCATTAAAAACATGAAAAAATCCATTTGTAATAATCGGATTAGTAAACATAGTTCTTCTTACTAATAAATCATTAACAACGTTTAGTGGTGTTTTTACATTTAAAAAAATTGCTAACATTAAAAATCCTAAAATTGAACCTACAAATGTCAACATTTTAACTCTCAATCCACCTCTTAATACAAAGAAAAGAAGCACGAACAAAAGATTTAAAAAAGTTGTTTTAAGTCCTGATACAAGACCTAAATATAGGCAAAATAAAACCCCAGCAAATGCCAATAATTTGTTCTTATTTTGAAAGCCATAAAAAATTAAAAATGGGCAGAAAACATTTGCAAAAGTTGAATATAAATATTTTGTAAGTACATTGCCTGCTAAATTATATTTATCTCTTTGATCATAAACATCCTCAATCCCTACACCTATATTAAAATTCAATTTAAAGGTAGCAAAGAATAATAAAACTCCGAAAAAGAAAAAAGTATAAATAAATACCTTCAAATGTTTATTCGGAACATTAACTCTAGTAACTTTTAAATTAAAAGTCGATAAAATATAATTAAAACTATAAAAACTCAGATGTCCAACAATTGGTAAATATAATCCGTCAGACATTCCATAATAAACTAATGTCGGTATTGTTGAAAAAATAAAAAACATTATTGATAATGCAAACACGAAATCATTACTCAGATACAGTTTATTCAGTATGATGATAAAAATTAAAAATGTAACAATTGAAATTAAAATTTTTTCTAGATTAAATTCAAAATTATAACCTAAATAAGAATATAACACTGTAATATTACTCTTATATAGATAAGAAACCGCAACATAAATTAAACTCAGAACCAAGCCAAAAAAAGAAAATTTCATTTAATTATAACAGTTTTTTAAATTTTCAGCTTCAACCTTCCAATTAATATTATTTTGCAACTCTTTTAATCGTGTTTTTTTACTTAAAATATCTGATTTGTTTGTAGAATTGACAATTGCTATTAAATTATCTATAGAAGGCTCTCTAGTCCACCCGCAATTATAGGTGTCAATAATGTTTTTAATTTCAGGGAAATCACTTGCTATAACAGGCAAATCACAATACAAATATTCAAACAACTTATTAGGTAAACACCAATAATAACTTAACCCAATATTCTCTACCATAAATAAACCAACATCAGCACCCGAAGTGTAAAGCGGAATTTCTTGCGGCTTTACTGCGGGCATAAAGTGAATATTGGCGTACCGTTTTGTAGCTTCAATTATTTTGTTTTCCAATGGTCCAAATCCCATAACTACTAAATGCTTGTTGTTGGCAACTTTACTAAAGGTCTCTATCATTATTTCAATGCCTCTTCCCTTGTTAATGATTCCTTGATATATGAATATTATGTCGTCATCCGGTATGTTAAATTCTTTTCGCAATAAATTCGATTTCACGGTTGCAACCGTGTTCAACAAAGGAACATTCCTGATCACATAAACATTGTTCAAATGGTATTCTTTTTTATACCATCCAGCAATTAAGTCTCCTACAACAATTGTATTGTCAACATATTTAATAAGCAATTTTTCAAGCATTTTTGCGATTTTTTGCTTTACTCCATAAAGACCTGCTCTTTCAGTTTCTAATTCATGGGCATCATAAATCAGTTTTGCTCCCGTGCTGTTTTTTAAGACAACACAAAGAGGTAAAACCCATAAACTATGGCAATTTATATGGCTTATCTTGTGATTTTTAAATTCAAAAAAAGTTTTAAAGTTAAAAAATAATGTACTTAATATTTTTGTTGTCAAATTCTTGGAAAAACTATCCAAACAGGTTTTAATTCTTCTAATTTGAATATTTTCAGACTGTTTTTCCTCCTCTTTCAAGCCAGAAGTCCAGGTTCCGGCAATGATGATCTTATCCGCTAACCGCATCTCAAGAATGCTGTTGACTTCTTTGTTGATGCGCGTTTCAAATTTATAAGGGCTAGGATATATGTGTAAATTTATCTTCTCCATTATTTTTACCATTTAAATGCTTCTTTCAGCTCCTGCTGTGAAGGGTAACTAATTAAGACCGCTTTGTGTTTACCGTGAAAAACAAACATGCTGCCGGCGGCTACGGCACTTGCATGCCCTTCTTTAACTGCTTTATAAAAATCGGAAACCGTATTTGCCCCACCACATGCTATTACAGGAATTTCTAGTTGTGATGCCACTTTAAAGATAAATTCGGTATCATAACCCTGCATCGTGCCATCTTTATCGATGAAATTCAGAATAATTTCCCCCGCTCCCAATTCTTGCATTTGTTTGGCCAATTGAATAGGGTTCTTTCCCGTATTTTTTTTTCCGCTATGAGAATATACTTCGTATTTACCTAAAAAACTTTTCTTGACATCAATACATACCACAACACTTTGAGCGCCATAATGTGAGGACAACTCGGTAATTAAGTTGGGATTGTTGTGAACAGCAGTACTAATTATAACTTTCTCGACGCCAATACTAAAAAGTTTTTTTGCTTGTTCAACATTTCTAATTCCGCCTCCATACGAAAGAGGCATAAAGCATTCACTGGCAATTTCAGCAATGGCTTTATAATTTGGCTCTCTATTTTCATTAGTCGCCGTGATGTCTAAAAAGCATAATTCGTCTACTTCTTTATCATTGAATATTTTAACCGCATTTATGGGATCCCCGAGGTATTTAGGATCTTTAAATTTAGTGGTTTTATATAATCCTTGACCCTTCAAAAGAAGTACGGGTATAACTCTTGTTCGTTGCATACTTATATATTCTCGATAAAATTCTTTAAAATCCTTATGCCAAACTTATGACTTTTCTCCGGATGAAACTGTAATCCCGTGATATTATCCCTTTCAAGCCCTGATACAAATTCGTAACCATATTTGCAGGTGGTCAGAATATCTGTTTTGTCTTCTGCCACTAAGTGATAGGAATGGACATAATAATACCGATACTCATCATCTCCTTTATTAAAAAATTTACTGTCTTTTTTAATAAAAGTGTCGTTCCAACCCATATGAGGAATTTTTAATCTCGAGTCTTCGTTTTTTAAATCAAATTTTACTGTTGTGGCATTGAACCATCCCAAACCAGGCAATATACCCTCTTCACTCCCATTTGTCATCAATTGAACACCTAGACATATCCCTAGTATTGGTGTTTTTTCAACCAATACTTTTTGATTCAATATAGCAATAACTCCTGATTCGATTAATTTACTCATCCCAAAATCAAAAGACCCGACACCAGGCAAAATAAGTTTTGATGCTTGTTCTATTATACGTGGATCAGATGAGGCTTGCGCTTGTGCTCCCAATCGTTTTAGCATATTAAGAATAGATCCTATATTTCCGGCACCATAATCAATAACTACAATCATTCTCGGTTTTTTATTAAATTTTTAAGATGCGTTTTACTTTCAATGCAAAATCCATTATGTTCTTGTTTGTCGGATATTCTTCGTGTTTTTTTGGGGGTAGATTAATAATTCTATCAAACTCTTCTCTTGAAATTTCCCACTTTTTGATAATATATTCAATATGCGTTTCTAAAATATTTTGGTCGTAAAGCGGACTTTCCAGTTCAATTAATGCCTCTTCTCTGGTTATTTGACCAGAACATATAAGAGAGGACAAATGAGCTTTCCTTTTGTCAAATTCAAATTTCTTGGGCAACACATAGGCTTGGAAAAACTGCGTAAATACCGATTCGTAGTGCTTCCCTCCATAATATTGCCATCCTACTTCTGCTTCAAGTGTCTTGATGGCATTTTCTTTAGAATAATCTATTAAATTTAATATGTTGACTTTTTTAACTTTTTTAATTAGCATATAATAAAAGTAATTTAGAAGTGTTAATTTTGGAAAAGTTTTAAATTTCTTTACCCCAAATATCTTTTGTATTCCTTTTATGTGTTTAAAATCACTTGCATCATAGCCCCAGGCTTTAGGTAGAATCCCTTCAGTAACAATATTACTTCCTGAAATTAAATACTCTATATTATATTGGTCAGCTATACGGTATAAAGTTGCAATAATTGCATGATCTGTTACCACCTCTATATTGGGCACTGATGCCTTAAAAAATGAAAGTTGAATATCTCTAAATTCTTCCCAATCAACAACCAACGTGTGAAGGTCAAAATTATATTTAGTTACCAGCTTTTTTATATTACTAACCGCTAGCTCACTGTTCCATCCATTATCAAAATGAACTATTAGTGCATTCAAACCCATTTCACCTGCAAGGTAAGCAATATAAGAACTGTCAACACCGCCACTGAGCCCTATTAAACAGTCGTATGTTTTACCTTTCCCGGAACCTTTAATCTCGTTCACAATTTTGTCAAATTGAGATTTTCTTTGTTCTAATGGTAAAAGTATTCTTTTTTCTAAATCTCTATATTCATAAACATGATTTGACACTCCCTTCTCGTCAAATCTAATTTCTGGATCCGATGTGTCCATAACGGTCAGTGAACATCTTTTAAATTCTTTATTGTTTAGCATAAGTATTGCCTTTACTATATTTTAATGAAAATAGAAATTCAATTATGTACTTTAAACTATATACAATAGAATAAAAAATAATTGCTAGGGTTGCGTTGTTAAAAAAATATTTAGCTGACCAAAAAACCGCTAAACACAGTACAAATAATATAATATTATTAATCATATCGACATGCTGTTTTTCAGCTATAATAAACATACTGGAAAGAGGAGATAATATAAATTGCAAAAAAAACATAACACACATAATCTCGCTATAAAACCCAGCCTGCTTCCAATTATCACCAAAAACTGGTATAAAAAGAAATTTGATAATTACAAATCCCAATATAAAACTAGGCACGCCAATCAGAGATAATTTTTTAAAGGTGTTTAAGAAAATTTCGTGACAATTTCCGGTTTTTGAATACGATTCACTTGCCTCCTGTCTAAAAACATCGCCAATGGATATGGCAACCAATGCGACAGGTGCAGAAATCACTCTTAATGCAAGGGCAAAAAAACCTGCATCGGTTGACGAAAATAAGATTGTCAATAAAATAATGGGGGCATTCCCCGATGCTTTTTCAAACAATCCGGATAATACGTGATATTGTGGGAAACGTTTATATCTATGTGCAGCTTTTTTTATTTCTGCAATTGAAATGAATTGATGGAACTGAGTTGTTTGTTTCCATATTTTATGAAACAAATAAAAACAGGAAATGATCTGACCTATTAAATCTGCAAGAATTAACCCGCTTTTTTTTAATGAAGAAACTCCAAATGTCATCCCAGAAACTGATGCAGATAAACTTCTTGAAACTCTACTGATAGATAATTGATGATATTGTTTTTTCCGGTTTGCCCAATAATTCAAAGGTTGAAAAATACCGATCAAAAAAACAGATAATGGGATAAAAATAAGTAGTGGTTTAATTGATGGATTATTTAATATTTCTGTAAACCAATCTTTCCATATTAAAACCGCCACAAACAATAATCCTGTAATACTTAAGGCAATTAAAAAACACAACATTAATACATTAATACGATCCTCGTCTCTGTCAGGCAATAAAATGGCCATTTCGTATCTGCCACAAATTAAAACACTCAATACCATTGTACAACTAAAATAAAGTCCATAAACTCCAAACTGCTCAGGAGAATATAATCTTGTCAAAATTGGAGAAATCAAGACTGGGATAAGTTGTGCTAAAGCAGTGCCGGCAGAAAGTGTAAAAACATTCTTCCAGAAATTACTTTTGGGTAAAATCCTCATTTTTATTATTTTGAAGCGTATATTCTCTCAATAATATCAACCACTTTCATACCTTCTAAAGCATTGGTGGAAATACTGGCTTTACCCGCTATCACATTGGCAATATTCTCGTAAACATAGTGATGGTTTGCTGCTGACCCTTTGTATTGCCCGTAATCATTTGGAGGATTACTTTCAGCAAGAATTGGCATTTCATAGTCCTTAATATGACAATATTCTACCTCGTTCATATACTGCCCCCCTACCTTAACGGAACCCTTTTCGGCTACAATAGTGATGGAACTTTCTAAATTTTTGCCCCAAACAGCTGTTGAATAATTCAAATTCCCTATTCCTCCTTCTAAAAAATCAAAAGTCACAAATCCTGAATCTTCAAAATCCGTGCTGTTTTTGTGTGCAAAATCATTTAGTCTCGAATTGATATGGGTTACATCACCAAAATACCAATACATCAAATCTATAAAGTGTGAAAATTGGGTGAATAGTGTTCCTCCATCCAATTCTTTTGTACCATGCCAGGATGTGGGTTTACCTGTTTTACTATCCGGTTTATAATAACGGTCGTCACGATTCCAATAACAATTAATTTGAACCATGAAAATTTTGCCTAAAATTCCAGCTTCCAAAACCTCCTTCAACCAAACTGAAGGTGGTGAATACCTGTTTTGCATAACACAAAATACTTGCTTGTGTTTTTGAAGCGCCTTAAAAATAATATGTTCACAGCCAGTTTTGGTCAATGCCATCGGTTTTTCTAAAACCACATGCCAATTATTTTCCAAAACCTTTAGGGCTTGTTGTTCGTGATAACCATTAGGGGTTGCAATGGCAACAGCATCAATCTCGATTCCAGATTGAATCAAGGCTTCTAAAGAATTGAAAAATTTTGCTTGAGAATCATTTTCCAACCCTAATTCTTCTCTTTTTTTGATATCGCACAATGCTACCAACTCGAAATCAGAATTCCCAAGAATCATACTCGCATGCCTTTTTCCTATATGACCGCAACCAATAACTGCAAATTTTATTTTTTTCATTTTATTTTAAAATATTCTATTTACTATATTATTTTCTAATCTATATTTTTGTTGACTCTCGGGACATTCGGCAATTCCTCCATCATTGAATTCCAATCCGTGTCCATATTCGCCTACCCACCCAATTTGTTTTGCTGGATTTCCAACCACAAGTGCATAGCAAGGCACGTTTTTGGTCACTACCGCTCCTGCTCCAATAAATGCATATTCGCCAATATCGTGACCACAAACTATAGTGGCATTAGCACCAATACTTGCCCCTTTACCCACATGCGTTTTTGCAAATTGTTCTTTTCTGATTATGGCACTTCTTGGATTAATCACATTGGTAAATACCATTGACGGTCCTAAAAAAACATCATCATCACAAGTTACACCAGTATAGATGGAAACGTTGTTTTGAACCTTGACATTATTACCCAATACAACTTCAGGAGATACAACCACATTTTGTCCAATGTTACATCTTTCACCGAGAATACAATTACTCATAATATGTGAAAAGTGCCATATTTTAGTTCCATTGCCAATGGTACATCCTGAATCTACAATGGCTG
>Ga0105050_10009995_pt1 | contig 10493 bp, 6 predicted proteins | sample FRY01_FD_78088 | JGI IMG/M metagenome (GOLD analysis project Ga0105050, IMG submission 78088) | Freshwater microbial communities from Lake Fryxell liftoff mats and glacier meltwater in Antarctica - FRY-01 | ecosystem: Environmental > Aquatic > Freshwater > Ice > Glacier meltwater ... | reverse complement strand
GTGATCACAAATCTGCAGCAATACTGGAATGTCATGGTAAACCTCGACGCCAGAAAATCCGTCCGATTGCTCGTCCTGTGTATGACGCGCTTTGGGTTCCTTTCTTCTTACAATCTTTCTGAGAGTGTGCTAGACGATATCCAAGAGCGTGAGCAGGTTGCGGGCAACAAAAAGCTCTTTAGCATGTCCAAACTGTGTCAACGTCACTTCCTGACTACGTTCATGTGCATGGCTCGGGACGCCGCCATTGCGTACAACAGTGTAGCAGTGCAGCTGGACATGATGCCCTCCGACCGAATGAGTTTTTTTGTACTGCAACAGATTTCGATGGCGGCCACGAAACTACCTGCCCACATCCATCCGTCGATAGAGTCGTGCTTTACCAAAATCCAAAAAAATCGATCAGCATCTAATATGCAAGACGACACGGCCAACACGACCAAAAACATAAAGCTGTCTCCAGAGAAACTGTGGGAATACCTCTCACAGCATCTTGGCGACTACAGCATGGGCGAGGCCCCCCGCAAAATGTCGGACGTACTGGAGACACTCTTACGCGACGTTGTTGTGTCAATTTCGGCGGAGTTTGATTCCGTCGACAACAACGTGGTGTCGGGATCGTGCATCAACATTCTAAAGACGGCACTCGAATTCTTTTACGTGGTGCCTTCGGCCGAAAAGTTTCGCGAAATAAATCTCAAGCAGGAGGTATGTGCAGGGCAGCGGCTCAACTACGCTTTTGAATACATGCATTTCGACACAGGCCAGGTGTCGCAGGTCGTGTATCTCCACAACCTAGAATTCAAAGCCGAACCCCCTCCTACTACGATTGAAGACTGGAAAAAAGACGCGGTAGCAGGGCCAATTTCTGCCTTTTTGCAGCTCGTTCCCGATCTGCAAATCTGGTTCTCGGACTCGGACGATCCTTTGGGCATGTTGGGGGATACCGAACAAATCACACGGCCCTCGCTTGCGAAACACGGAGACGACACACAAACTCTCTCGAGTCCTGTACAGGAATACAATAAACGCTGGGCGGTGATAGTCAACAAAATTGACGCATTTTTAATTGATCGACAGGAACGCCACATCTACCAGTCCCCTGCGGTCATACCCGACTCCAAAAACCACCCAGTTTTTACACTGCTTGTCCTATACCTCCGCAAAAACAACCTGATCAAGGGCATTTGCACACTGGCTATCAACGGTCTCAAGTTGAACAAATAAAACAATGCTCAGTGTGACTGGCATAATTGTATACATCTCTATCACCTGTGCTAATTCATATTCGCGACGTGAGTTGAAAAAACATGGATCAGCGCATCAATACTGTTTGGATCCATTCCTGGCGGCATCAGGTGATCACTGCTCGAAGCACCATTCGATGCTGTCCACTCGCCTGCACCAGGCATATTGTTCTGTACAGATGGAACTCGAACCGGTACATCGGAGGGTGCCGGCGATTGCGGCAATGATAGCATCAGTCGGTTGTTCACGGCCACTGACGTTTGGTATTTCGCCTTTAGTGCGCTGTAGATTTGAGACTGTTCTTCGTGTTTTTTGAACAGCACACCCAGCTGTGTTGAGTCTAATTGTATATCATCCATGCATTTCTGTAACTGTATGCTATATTTGTTTGCACTCTCTACGTCTTCGTTGGTGTTTGCTGATGTCTGTAGTTTTTGTAACATCTCGGCGTGTTCTTTGTGAGACCTGGCCCGCACAGTGAGTTTGTGGATGTCCTTTTCCGATTGAAGGATCATGTTTTGACACGATTCCATTTTCATCTGGTAAAAGTTTCCCTCTCTTTCTTTGTTTTCGCGTGAAAGCAAACCACCCTGCGCAGCGCCGCCAAAAGCAGCACCCTGCGCAGCGCCTCCGAGTGCATTTGGTAGAGGTGATGAACTAAAAAACATATTGTTGTCTTGCGGAACGGACAGCAAAGATGCCGGACGTGTGTGCTCGCCAGCGGGCAGTGTAGCCCGCTGTTTCTGTCGTACAAAGGTTGGAGCTTGTTTTGTGCTTGCTGTTGGAACAGTCGGCTGTGCTTTTTTCCTCGGCGATTGCATCGAATCCGACGGGCTAGGATCAGGATATCGTGTTTGCCAAAAATTTTGCGACGGCATAGCCACCGACAGATCGGAAAGGCCTGATGTTTGTGGGATGCTCGCAGCGGCGGACGGCATGTCACTAAACAAGGGAAATTCTGTGGAAAATTGTGCATCATCGGGCTTCGCCCGCTTACCCGATGGAACTTTCGGAGGAATATCTGGAAGTGGCTTGTTGTTCTGGACAGAAAAGTCGTTGCAGAATTTTGCGACAATGTGCGCGCCCACTTGTGCAACCATGGATTTTCCGAACTTGTACAGCGCAGCGTACAACATTGTTTCGCGACTGACCACCATCTCAGAAAATTGGTCATATGTAAAGGCGTACAACCACGGATTACCCTCGTTGCGGGCATTTTTTACCTTCAGAAATCTTATCGCGTCTTGGTACAGGCCGATGTTTATGTTGATATAGTCGTTAATCTCGCATTTCACCTCAGTCTGTGTTTCCTCGTCAAACTGGTAGTTCAGCATGCAATTGAATGCGCAAAGATTGCGGAATTGGTTGAAGTTGAGCATTTTTGTCCTACATGTTTTCGTGTCAGGCGGATTTTGCACGATTCCTTCTTTACGATACAGCTTGACCGCAGTCCAGAAAGTATGCCAATCGCCCATCGCGTGGTCAGCCCGCACAGTGTGCATATCCTTAGCAGTGGCGTCATTCTTGAAAAGGACTGGGTTTTTGTAGCCGATATCAATTTCTTTGTTGTCGCTAGTGAGAACCTGTTTCTCGAAACGAGTAAATGGACATGTCTTGTCACAAAAATACAGTTTCATCTTACAAACCTTATTGTCAGGGACAACACATTGCTCGCCTTCCTGCGATACTACAATGCAACTCTGGATATAGTCCTCGCGTTCTGCATGGTCCATATTACCATAGTAATTATTCAGATGCTGCCCATAGGCACTGGTGCCAGGGAGCTTTCCAAGACTTCCTTTTGGACAATTATGAACGCATCCGTAACACGACGAATTCGGGCCTCTCCAAGTATTGTCCAGTTTTGGATTGAGTATCTTAACAACATCATTGACGCCTTTATTTGCAGCAACCACATCAACGACTGTGAGGTGTGAATTATATTTCAACCAAGCCGCCTCGCGGTCAGCATTTCGTGCAGCTGCACTTCTTTTTGCGTATGATGCAGTTGTGGAAGATGTAGTCTGTTCGCCGCCAGAAAGTACTACTTCATACCCTTCCATGATACCACTAGTACCACCTGTGTTTAAAACATCCTGATCGTTCTTATATACAATGCACTTCACTAAATTATGCCAAAACCTACACCAGCAGTCCTGATGTAAAAGTCTTTATTTTGCAAATTTTGTTGTGCACATGTCGCTGGTTCGCCCACACCGCCCAGCCATCGCCATTGTAAAACGTCTGCATTCAAAGACCATTCGATGTTTTCGCACAAAGACCCCCCCGTTTTTACCCAGCGTATCTGTGAAGGAAATCTGCCAGAAAACTCGTACTGCTCGGAACTCTCTGTTGTCTCGATAGTCATCCTGCACGGTGTGTGATCGGCCATATTTCCACAAACACGTTTTTTGCGGTTCGTTTTGACAAAAACACTCAGGATGTGGAAATTGGGCAAACATGTGTTTTGACACTGCTGTTCGGTATATATGAGCGTTTTTTTCTGCGAGCTGGAATCATGTACACAGCATATGAAAATAATTCAAACACTCGTAATTGGGATTTGGGAAGCATAAATCTCTCGCAAGGTACGATGTGGCAGCCTATGTACAAACATATCTACGCAACTGTGTCCCCGCACGAAAACCGAGTCTTTGGAGCACGTGTGGACCCAACTCAATCGGAAACTGACGTTGGAAAATTGCACGAGGAAAATAGATTGCTTAAATATCATATTGAACACAGGAAGTATCAACATGAAGTGAACATTGAGTTTTACCAAAAACACTTTCGAAAAAAAGATAGAGAAATTTGCCAACTGAATGAAGAAATTCAGAATCTCAAATCACAGCTGGCGGAGCTTCAGAAAAAATGCGACGGAAAAAATTTGTACATTAGTGACCTACTCGAATCTGTGCCAATGGGTCGACAACTCAAACACAGGTAAAGATCGGATGGATTCCAATATTGGATTGTATCAAGTGTTTTAATAAAAACAAAATTTAACCCTGTACCATCAGTGTCGAAAACGAGCAACGTTGACACGCCCTGCAGTAGTTTCGCACACCCCCGGATTCGCCCACACTGTGTGTGTCGCAAGCTTTCCCCATGGACCTCCCTCCCTCCGCAGCCCGAGCAGAAAATGGTTGTTCGTGGGTTCCGTGCCGGTTCCGGTCAAAATTTGTGTCCGGAGAAAATATTTTGGTCTCCGGAGCAAATATTCGTCGAAAACGAAAATTTCGGGGTGTCGAACCCCGGCTGTCCAAAATCCATCGTTGGAAAAAACCATCGACGAAAACAGTGAGTGCACCATGGCTGCGGTGCAGCAGGGTGGATGGAGCCAGAGTGACGGCAGCGTCGGTGCTGAGGCTGCTATGGCAACCACTGCAGAGGTCTTGTGTCCGGTTGGAAACATGGTGTCTGTGATGACTAGCACTGACCTTCTCAGACGGATTCTGTGTTCATACGAGGCCAGTCAGGCTACCATTGAAACGCTGCTTTGGATGAAATGTGTGTCGAAGCTGTGGCCGGGCGTTGTGAAATTCATGCTGGCAGATGCACAGTGGATGGCTCCTTTGACTCGGTCCGGCCAGACTTTTGTCGATGGCTTCCATTTTAAGAGATGGAACATTGTAGAACAAGGTGCTGAAGGCGTTGCATTTGCCCAAGTCGACTTGAGCGACTTTCTGGAGAAAATGAGGCTGCATACCTGGCATGAGGCATCTCAGCATCATGGTCTTGTAGCTCTCTTCAAGCACATTCCAAAGGACAATTTGGCATACTTTGCAAATGTGTATTATGAACGTCTTCTTAAAATCAGCAACGATGCTATGGCCACACATCCAAACAGTTTGCGTGTGCAAAAAGCTGGAGTATCCCTGCAGGGTGCATTGTTTCCACTTCAAGATCCGTTCACGTTCTCATTTGAACATTTTCGTGCTGCCGATGTGCTGACTAATGCATTGGGGAAATTCTGCAGTCTGACTCACGAAACCGATTTCGTCGAAAGCATGCTTTCGAATATGCAGGACATGTTGGGTCAGCACAGGAGTTTCTCACAGATTTTCCGGGACATGGGTGCGATTGAAATTGTAATCAAGTGCATGAAAGATTTCGACCACTCATATGATGTTGTATGTAAGTGTGACCAGGTTATTTTTGGATTTCCTGTCAAGCACATTCCTTTTATGCTCAGCTGTGGGATCGAGCGTGTTATTTTCACCAGCATGCAGAAGCATCAGGACGACTGTCGCCTTCAATCGGATTCCATTGCATCCCTTGCCTTGTTGTATCGGCATGGCCCTCATTCGTTCGACTCGTTGCAGGACCTTACTCCGTTTGACCTCTTGTTCGACGCTACTAAGAAATTCATGCACGATGACGTCTTTTTCAGAGCTGCCGTGTTCATTTTCAGCATTCTCATGGTGGACGTGAATCTGTTTGAAATTCACAATCGTTTCGTGCTGGAGGGACTCGTCAAGGTAATTGTCCGTGGCATGTCTTTTATTCTGCAATGCACCCCGAGGGTTGAACGAGAAGAGGTTTTGTACTCAAAATGCACGCAAATCTTGTTCAACATCGCAATGTTTGAACCCTTACGCATACATTTGGCATGCCCAGCCATTAAGATTTTGCTCGAAGCAGGCATGGTTGTGTTTACACTCAATGTGAAGATGTTTATCCAGACGTGCCATCTTTTCAGGGTTGTGTTTTTCCTGCCGTCAGAAGCTCGACGCCTCTCTCCGTCCCTCCGATTAGTGACCATGGTCTTGGACGCAATGAGCGACAATTTCAACGAGCATTTGTTGCACGTGGAATGCATGTTGACATTGAATATGCTGATGACTTCACGGCAGGTCTTGAATTTTGTGGGGCAGCAGGATGGATTCAAAAAAATCACCTGCTCACTCGACTACATCATCGGAGCAGATTGCATTTCGAGAGCGAGAATCAAAATGGGCTTGAAATTTCCACACACTGTGCAGAGCGAATTTGTCATGGCCAGTCTTTCTTTGCTGTGCAAATTGCCCCTGCGCAGAAACCTCACAGCACCGTCTCTTGTCAGCTCCAGCAACCGCCTTGCCAGAGTTGTTTTTCATATTATGCGCCAGCATGACACACAGATTGGAGTACAGAGTTTGGCGTTGTGTGTCCTCGACAAATACATGCTTCCGTATCCAGCATCGTGTTGCATTTTTCGCTTTGGGATTGGTATGGCGCTTCTGCACAGCGCAATGAACTTGCCGGATTTGAGCTCTGAATCGCATGTGATTGCCCAGAAACTTATCCGTGTATGCTCTACCTAACTTTGTGTGCCAAGACAGTGAATTTTCTCATAGCGTGGACATTCTTCGACCAGCTACCCGCTCGCAAGCACAGGCCGTGATGATTCTCCTGACAGCCGTTTGTTTTCGATTTCCTTCTCACATGCATGCAATAAGCCGGGAGTTTTGTTTCATCTTTGTCCACTGTCAAACATTTGACCTGCGTGTATATACATGTGGAAGAATATGTCTACATCACCCAAGATTTTAGTTTGAATCTTCTTCTGCCAATATTTCAGATACATAAGTACCCGCGACTCTCTCTCACTCTCTCTTTACATACACCCGTGTGATTAATTTGTTGTATATTTTCAAACTGTGGAATTTCCTCCGGAAAGACAACAATATGCCTACATTACCCTAGCCGGATTTCAGTCTGAATCTTCTTCTGCCACTATTTCAGATACACAAGTACACGGGACACTCTCGCACCCTCTCTCTCTCTGTCACTCTACATACACCCGTGTATTTACTGTGTTGTATATTTCCAACTGTATATTTCCTCCGGAGAGACAGCAAGATTTTGCATCGATTGGGGGTTTACTTTCTATACTGCATAATGTATTTGGATTCGAGTTTTGAATAAAATCGATTGCTTGTCATCTTAGAGCAGGCTGTCTTGATCACCATAAACATGTCCAATTGGCGGTATACCACTGTGTTCAAAGCCTGCTTTTTTTCTGTGTGTATGGTCACCATTATATGTCGCGTCTTCTTTTCGAACGTGAATAGTATATACGTACACCCACGAAATACGGCATCCTTTTCAACCATGAATCGATCTTTGATAGACTTGAATGGCGACCATCTTCAAAGTATCGACAAGTTCTTGGACCTTCCAGGTAAAACACAGTTTCGCCAAGTGAGCCGTGGTATAAATATGGGAATGAACCAATTGTACATTAAGGACACGCGTATGTCTGTAGAACTTATCGAACACATGCGGGAACAGAGTGCTGGTATCACACTTGAAACGATCCGTGCAAGACACAATGCTGCCAATACAGATGCAAAACGCGTCGCAGAGTTTGAAACAACCAAGGATATGTTCAACAAGTACTACATGATCAAGCGCGTGGCTGTGGATATTATAGACTATTTCGACACAGCAAATAATTTCTACCAGTATGCGACAAGCCCTCAAGCCACTGCGCGGAGGCTCCCAACTCTGTGCACAGAGTCGTCTTTTGTGCGTTCTCTTGTGCTGGCCATGCGTTACCACGTGACCGACGTTGATTTGCAAATAAAAGGAGTGCGAATCCTGGCCAGAATCCTCAATTACATACCCATGCAACCATGCCATGTATTGTATGAGTGCATGGAGGGGATCATTATGGCAAACGGAGAACGCAAAGCAATAATCCGTGACATTCTCGAGTACATGTCAAAAGCGGAAGAGAGTATACAACACAATCCTGCAGCGGCCTCATGTATGGTCCGTACCAAGTTTATTATGGTAGTGTTGAGCTGTGTCGAGAAATTCAGGTTCAGAGGAATCATGGCGCCTGAATTATACGACGCCAAAATTATGAATGCAGCAGTGGGTGTTGTTGCGAGTATGATACGCTATGCTGATTACACAGAGGCGTTGACTTCGGCAATGCTTCGTGTCATTTTCTGTTGCCTCACCGAGAAAAATATTCATCTGGGTTCAATGAATGCTCAATGGTCGGGAATGTGCAATATATTCGCGGAGGGTCTCAAAGGTATGCTGCAGAAAGTACAGTCCACCTTTCAACAGAGCCAAAATCAGGCGGACCTGTTTCCAATGAAGCTCTTCATCGAGAGCAGGGTATTGTACAATTTGAATTACAAGAACCAAATGATCTGGATGTTCTACAACGACCAGAAGATAAACAAATTACATGAAGAACTATGTCTTTTCACACCCCTTCTCGAATGTGGGTTTCGAAGCCATATCGATTTCCAGCACATTGTGAGAAAAAGTTTCAATTTACTACAACACACGGTACTGGCACTGCATTCTCCCAGCCACAAAACGTGGGACATCGCTGCTAAGTTGCGATCTTTTATGGTCATATCGAACAGAACCGTGGATGCCGAAATATTTGTGACAGAAGCGGACATTAATTTGCAAACTCTGTTCGGACAGACTGGTTTTGTTTCCCTCGCCATGAACAAAATTTCAGCGTATTCTGGATACAAGAAAGAAACCGACGAGACCTATAATCACCAAGATATGATGCTTCATTGGACTTTCTTTCTTGGCGTACTGTTGTACAAGCACAGAAAAAACCAGAGCCTGTTTATCAGCGGCTTTGGAATGGAGAACCTGTTTTTGATCGCCCTCCAAAGCAGTGTCGAAATCCGAGTACAAATCCTGACTGTGCTGTGTACGACTCTGCGTGATAACGAAGTCGCCGTGCGCGCACATTGTCCCTTCTTTTTGACCCAACAAGTGGAACCACTTCCCAATCGCGAAAGTGACACGACATTTGCAAAAACAATGGCCGAAATAGCCAACACCGATTTCACGGGGGTGGCAAGCACCACTGCCCTCCTGCAGATCTACAAAATGTATACGGATAGCAGTCCGTATCCTGCAGTATAGTCTCGAGTCTGCACTGCTGCCGGTCGCCTGTTGTCAAATATCATGGTTACTACTGTATATAAACATACCGATCAAGAGTTTTCATCGCGTTTGCATGGCTCCCCATCACCTTAAAATATGCGTATGGATAGCAGTGTGTCATACTGCACGGTCAATTTCTACGCAGAGGTAGATGGGACTTGCATTGCGTGTCCTGAGAATAGCAGCAGCATCTATAATAGCATATCTCTCAGTGCGTGTGTTTGTAACAAAGGGGGTCTCGCAAAAAACCCGCCCACTCCGGCAAAAGACATGGTCTGGACAGAGACGCATGGGCGCGCCGGCATTGTGGTATAATGTAAACTCCGAATCGTCGGACATATAAGTGCTGTGTTATAAAGACCACAGTGCTTCTCTGTGTGCTGCAATGAAACGCAAAGTGTCGTGTGGGTTTATTTTTGGCGTTTTCGCAACACTGGCATGCTATGCTTTTGTGTATGTGTCGATCCTCCGATCCATGTTTTCGAGACCCGAAGCACGTGCCGGGTATGCACACCACCGGTACGGTATTCCCGATCCTGTTACCGTCCAAACGCAAAATCATACAGCGAAACACAACTACTCGCATCCGAGCGGGACAGGTACTGTGCATAGCACCGCAACGAGCCTTGATGCGCCGGAGCCAACAGCACGGAGGAGTGTCATTATGGCTTTTCCGATGAGCACGGAACTCGACATCGTACACGCCAAGTTGGATCTCCTGTACGAGCACATTGATGTCATGATTTTATGCGAATGTAAGTTTGCTATGAATGGATCGCCAAAGGTGCTGCACTATGACACCCACAAAAACGAGCCGCGCTTCGCAAAGTACCACCGCAAACTGGTCCATCTCATAGACGAAAAGAATCCCCACAAGACGGGGCCGGCACTGGGATGGGAGCAAGAGAAACGCCCCAAAATTGTGCTGGGCACTTATATTTTGCAAAACGCACACAAGTGGCACCCGGGCTCCATTGTTTTTATGGCGGACATGGACGAATTCCCAGCCGTTGACACCTTGCTGTGGGCGCGCGATCACGTCAAGCAGGGCCAGACTGCCGTTTTCGACACGCGGTATTTCCTGTACAACTTTTGCTGGTTACTCGCGCCAGTTTCAAGGGCGCAAATGACGGCGCGACAACTCGTGGACGAAACGCTCTACTGGACCCATCGAAACACAGCAGGGAGCGGTCCGTTTGCCCAGGAACTGATTTCACCTCCAGATACCATACACCCCGGATATCACTGTGGCTATTGTCAAACGTCCGACCTCAACGTACTCAAACTACGATACTCCAACGTCATTGACGGTCCCCCCTTTCTGACCG
>Ga0105050_10009992_pt1 | contig 10498 bp, 9 predicted proteins | sample FRY01_FD_78088 | JGI IMG/M metagenome (GOLD analysis project Ga0105050, IMG submission 78088) | Freshwater microbial communities from Lake Fryxell liftoff mats and glacier meltwater in Antarctica - FRY-01 | ecosystem: Environmental > Aquatic > Freshwater > Ice > Glacier meltwater ... | reverse complement strand
TCCAGATCATTTTTCCACCTGATGATTTATAGGGCTTGATATCTTGGGGCTTGGAAGTCTCGTCAGCAGGCTTGCTTTGTCGGAAGTCATAGGGGAAGTCAAACTGCACAAACCAATACTCATATAGCAACTTCGCCATCTGCTCCAGTTCAGAATTGATGCGATTGTTCAGTTCGATTTTATCATCTAAGGCTGATAAAACTGAGGCGATTTTTTTCTGGGTCGTTAAATCTGGAAGTTGAATCTTTAAATCGTAATAAGAGCTAAAAGTCATACTTGGAACTCCCGTACCGGAATTTAGATTGCTCAAGTCCATGCTTCGCAAATAATTAAACAAGTAAAAAGGGCTTACTTTTTCTTTATTTACAATAGTATAATAAAGAGTATCTACTGTCCAAAATGGCTGGTTAGCAAATTGTATATTAACTAATGAACCCTTTCGTGGTAACAGAATACTTTCATGTTTATAAATAGCTTTATTTACGTAACGCATTAAACCTCCACTTCCAAATACAGGAATTAACCCGTCGTCTAAACTTTGATGGTCTCTACCATTTTTAATTACAAGTAATTCGCTCAGTAAAAATTCATTCATATCTAAGCCCCTTTAATTGTTTCTTCACTTCTATATCCAAGCGATTACCATCGGCAAACAAGCCATTGAGTCGATGTTCAAAGCCTTGCATTTTCATCTGAAACTCACCTGCTGTAATATCCACATAGTCGATCTTTACTTCAAAGTATTGCCCTGCGCTAAAGCTGAAGTTTTTCTCTGTAATCTCATCCTTACTGACCACTACAGATAGCTCTTCTACTGCTATCTGACTATTAAAGGCCTCAATAATTTGGCTTTCCTCTTCCCGAGAAAGAACTGTTCGCTGATTCTTTCCCTCCTTTACTGTTTTTCCCAGTTTGGAAGCGTCCATTAGCACGATTTTACTATCTGCATTTTTATCGAGGAAGAGCACCGACACATTAGTCCCGGTACTTGCGAAGATATTGCTTGGCATACTGACTACTCCACGTAGCCAGCCTTGCTTGACCAGCTTTTCACGGATCTTTTTTTCTATCCCGCTTTGTGCGGTGATAAATCCTGTAGGAACCACGATGGCGGCTTTTCCATTTTCACTCAGGCTGTGCATGATATGCTGGATAAAGAGCAGATAGATCGCCATGGATTCTTTTTTGGTTTTGGCGACCTTAGGGATGCCTGCAAAAAATCTATCCTTGAACATATCCTTCTCCAGGTCATCCCGAAAATCCGAAAAGTCCAACTTAAAAGGCGGATTCGAAACAATGAAATCAAACTTCTGGGTGAGGTAATAGGGTTGCGCTATTGTATTGGTCTTGATGATATTTGGGATACTGTGCGTCAGTCCGTTCAAGACCAAATTCAATCGCAGCATGGAACTTGATTTTTGGGAAATATCCTCTGAGTAGATGCTACAGTTTTGCTCCCCGATCTGATGCGCCAGACTCATCAGCAAAGTCCCCGATCCCGCGCTTGGATCGTAGCATCGTACTCCTTTGATCGGCTCGGGAACCATAATCGCCGCCATAATCCGGGCTACTGCATGGGGAGTGTAATACTCCGCATATTTCCCTCCACTGTCACTGTTGTAATCCTTGATCAGATATTCGAAAATCGTAGCAAAGAAATCATATTTCTCCTCAAACATTTCTTCAAAACTAAACTCGAAGAGTTTGTTAATCAGCGCTCTGGCAAAAGCATCCCGCTGGGAAGAATCAGATATATATTGGCTTAATTCATCAAACAGCGAATCCTTTGCACCAGAAAAAGCCTTTATTGAGAACACCTCGGCATTTTCAATGCTGATTTGGCGAAGGGTATCGTCAAAGGTTTTCGCAAAATCTCCCTGATTTTGGTTATTGTATAGATGGGATATCAGTTGATGAGATTGTAACCTTGGGATATTTGCATCCAGCGAATCCACCAGAAAGAGGTAATCATCTTCAGGCATGTCATGCAGCGCAGCTGAGAAATCCTCCACCGCCGCGAGGTCAGGCTTCACCTTTTTCACTTCGTAGCGAAACTTATCATTCAGAAACTTATAGAGAAATACCTGAGTAATAATCTTAAACTCGTTGCCATCATTGCCTAAGCCATAATTTGCACAGACACTTTTCAGATTGTCAATGAGGTCCTTGGTCTTGGTAATAAAATTTAAATCTTGGGTCATCTTAAGGATGAAGAGTGATATTGTTGTATATATTCATTGACAATCAACTGATTGATTCCTTGCGTAGTCGGGTGGTCAATCGCCATTTTTTGTTCGTTTTTGAATTCCTTAATCACCAGCTGCATCATGTAGCGCTTGAAGAAAGCCTCATTGCCCATAATATCCTTACTGTTTTGGATAGATTCATCTGCCTGTGACTTGACTTTTAATAAAGCAGCTTGCAACTGAATCTGTTTTTTGGTCATCCCGCCTTTTTCCATCAGACGCTTATGAACCCGAGCAAACTTCTCATCCTGGCTGTATTTTGATTTAAGGTTTCCATTTTCCCGATTCAGTTCTTTTGCCTTTTCATGGATTTTTTTGAGCAAAGGCATGTTTTCTGCCAAATCTTGCTGCGTGACCTCGCTGAGATTTTTCTTTTTGAAGATTCTTTCCAGTTCCTCCCTCAAACTTACAAAGTCCGAGTCCTGTTGGTCAAAATTGTCCCGTAAAGTTTCCCGGGTTTTTCGCAGGATATCTTTGAACGCATCTGCCAGGACAAGCTCACTTTCGGAGACTTTGATAAATTGAAAAACGATTTCCTCCAGCGCGGTATTGATGATATTGGTGGTAGAATCTTCATTCCCGAGGTTTTCTACATAATTGATGTTATCCAGTCTATTCTGAGCTTCAATCAATAAGCGATTCCAGACCTCAAAATCCACCTCACCATCCAATGCCTCGTAGCCATTGAGCGCAATCAGGTTTTTAAGCTCTTTTGCGGTACGAAGGGCTTTTACCAGTTGGATCAATGTTCCCTTATCGGTGATTTGGCTGATTTGCTGAGAGAATATTTCCTTATTTTGAGTATCAAACTGAAAAAGGATTTCTTTAATCTCCTGAATCTCCTGCTGTATTTCCTCTGGTGTTTTAAACAGGTTGGAATACAACTCCATTTCATCTCCCAACTGCTCTTGGAGTTCGTCAAAATAGAGCTTATTGGTTCGGTTGAATGCCTTTGAGATATCCGCAAAATCAACTACATAGCCATATTTGTATTTCTTGTACGGTCTGTTGACACGGGTTAAAGTCTGCAGGAGATTGTGATCTTGGATCACACGAGCCAAATACAATTTCTTGAGCCGCTTCGCATCAAATCCTGTCAACAGCATATTGTAGACAAAGAGCAAGTCAATATTTCCTTTTTTATAGACTTTTACCAAGTCTTTTCGGATTCCCTTATTATTCTCATCGTGCAAAATCAAAGCAGCTTTCAGAGTTGGAATATCATGAGTCCTATATATCCTAGGCGGTTCTGCGGCTAGTAATACCCCAGCATCTAGTTCTTGCTCGCCGAATCGTACTTCAAAAAGCCTGAAAAGTTCCTTTGCCTGCTGGGAGGAGTCGCAAACCACCATCCCTCCCAAAGTAGCATCCTGCTGATCTCTCCTAAACTGGATCAAATCTTCTACAATGTAATCGAGTAAGGGTTCAGCAAATTTGGGGTGAGCGTATATTTTCGCTTTTGGGATTTCCCCGTGAAGGACCTTGATCTGCTCCATCAGCTCCTTCATTTCCATCTTGAATTTCCCCTCGATCTCTTCTCGTATCAGTCTAAGGGTATAGCCATCGGCTATGGACATATTGTAATAGTACTTGTGTATATAATTTCCAAATAGCGCTTTGGAATCATAATCCCCGGCTACTTCCCGTAGTAATGGCGTGCCTGTTAACGCAATTTTAACAGCTTTTTTATCCGAGTTGATCAAGTTGGCCAAGTAATTTCCTTTGGGATTATAGCTTCGATGAGCTTCATCCAAGAAAAATACGCGCTGAATACGGATGTCATAATCCAATGAGGTAGCAACAGTAGAGTCCAAGCTGAATTTTTGGATGTTAACCACCGTGATTTCCGGAAGTCCAGAATCATTGTGAATGGCACCAATTACTTTTAAATCGGCTACAAACTCCTGACGGGAGTTCACCTGATTTACTTTCAGCCCTCTATTACTGAATTCCGTGGAAGCCTGAATCAATAAATCCATCCGATCCACCACAAAGTAAAACTTTGCAATTACTTGCTGCTTTTGATAGAAATCAGTGAGGTACTTGACATTGTAATAAGCTAGTGCCGTCTTCCCGCTTCCTTGCGTATGCCAAATGATTCCTTTGGTCCTTCCTTCGCTCAGCTTCTGTCCTATCGCCAGTGTGGCAAATAGCTGCGGATAGCGCATGATATGCTTTTCCAGACCAGTTTCTTCTTCGACATAAGCCAAGGCATATTTCAGGATAAAGGATAATCGCTCTCGACTGAATAAAGAAGTAAGAATGCGATGGGTTGGGGTGTATTCCGATTTATTGGTGTTGAACTCAGGACTGTGCTTGATCACCATCAAATTCGTGTCTTTCAAAATTGCATTTTCTTGCTCTTCCGAAATTGACTTCAATCCCTGTTTCACCGGATATTCTGCATCCTCTCTAAAATAATTGAACTGCAGATCCTTGTAGGCTGCGGTGGTATAGAAAGCTCCAAAAACAGGATCCACTATTCCATCTTCATACTCCATATTGTTTGAGAAAACCATCAATTGGGTGATGTTCGCAAATCGTCGAAAGTGTTCTTTCTTGAAGCGATCATTTATTCTAGTCCGCTCGGCAATGACTCCCTCCTTATTATGTGGCTTTTTTACTTCTATAAATGCCAGTGGCATTCCATTGATTAGAATCGTAATGTCAGGGCGGAATTCCTCATCCCCGTTTTTGCAGGTAAGCTCAGTAGTGACATGAAAGGAATTATTCGCGAAATTTTGGAAATCAATCAGTTTATTCCCCGAATCTGAAATAAGACGTTCGAAGAATTTTCTTCCCAAATCTTCAAAATCCAATTCTAGTGTAACTTCATCAAGGATTCTTTTGACATCATGCCCATTCAGATGCGGATTTATCTTTAGAATACTTTCATTGAAGATCCCTTCAAAAATATTGGTTTCCTCCCGCCGATACTGTTGGCTTTGAGGAATATAAGTAAAGCCTAAGCGTATTAAATGTAAAATTGCGGGAATTTTGACCCTAGAATCTTCGTTAAAAGCCATCGAAATTGAAACTATAAAAATTAACTATTTATCAATATGGGGAATTCAGAGGATTCTGGCAATCTGTTTTTTTTGAAAATCAAAAAAACCAAAGCCCTTTCCTTTTCAGAATCCCTCTTCTACTTGTAAAGAAAGTAAATCTAAATAGGTAATGGAAAATCTATAATAACCATTCCCTCTCGTAATTTTTTTGACTTTAAACCAGATTGAACCAAGTTAAAACTTAAGAACTTGCTGTTTTATCCGATTTGATTTTTACCAAAAGAAGCTAAGATTTGAGATAGCAATACATATCAGCTCACTTTAATTGCCTGTGATATCACTGGAATTTTTACTTTTATTCTTTAAGATCATATCGTTTAAAAATTTCCCGTGCACAAAATCCTCTACCTTTTCCTCTTCCTCCCATTTTTCTCAAAAGCCCAGACCGTATGCACCCCAGAAAGTCGGCAAAAGCTGGAGCAAAGTCTTGAGCGGATTTCATCATTGGACAGTACAAATAAAACCAGCGGTGAGCTTGCCGCGGAGATTGGTCAGTGGTTTATCGGGACGCCGTATGTCGCTAAGACCTTGGAACTGCCGGGTGAGGAGCAGTTGGTGATTGATCTGATGGGTGTGGATTGTACCACGTATTTGGAGAGCGTCATTGCTTTGGTGCAATTGGCGCAAAAGGGTGAGACGAGTATGGAGGCATTTGAGCGGGAACTGGAACTCATTCGCTATCGGGATGGCAGCAACCAGGGCTATCCCTCAAGGCTGCATTACTTCTCCGACTGGATGTTTGCGAATGGCGAAAAGGAACTTTTCCGAGATATTACAGCAGAGATTGGCGGGGTAGCCTATCCGAACCAACCTACATTCATGTCGGAAAACCCAAAATTCTACCCACAACTCGCAGATCTAAAGAATCTTACTGCTATCAAGGCAACTGAAGCTACGCTAGCTACTCGAAGCTATTTTTTCGTCCCAAATCAAAACATCTCTAATCTGGAAAAATCTATCCAAACTGGGGATATTATTGCGATCACCACGTCGCTCGATAATCTCGATATGGTGCATGTAGGATTTGCTTTCGAAAAAAATGGACGCATTCATCTGCTGCATGCAAGCTCCAAAAATAAGGAAGTAGAGATCTCCACCCTTCCCCTCAGCGAGTATCTGGCTGGAAATAAATCCCAATCAGGAATCATGGTTTCTCGACTTTTAGACACTTCTCATTAAGGTTTTATTTGAAAGGAATTCGGATTTAACTTCCGTAGCCAAGAAGCCAGAAATAGCCTCTATTGCTTCTAATAAGCAATTTTAACTGATCCCCTTTTACAAAATTTAAGCTTGCTTTATTAAGATTTTTATTCATTATCAGCACCACTTTTTATCCTAATAGAAATCTGGTTTTTGGAAAAATATTTAAAGGATAACCCGGTCTCCTTTAGAAAAGCACGAGAGTGATCGAGTGCCTTACTTATCTTTCAAAACCCAAAAGCTTTTCTTTCAAATCTTCTCATTCATAATCCGACAGATGCTTGGCAGGCTTCTTGAAATTTTTCTTCAAAACTCAAGAAATCACGAAGCAAGAGATTCAAAGCATTTTAGTCATAGGAGCAAATGGTTCGACAGGAAAAATCATCTGCAACCTTCTCGAGGACTCTCCGGGCTATAGACCTGTAGCGATGATCCGTAAGGAATCTCAGAAAGAGAATTTTGAAAATCAAGGAATCCGAACTGTCATCGGAGATCTTGAAGGCGATTTTGAGCATGCCTTTGAAAATATCGACCGCGTGATATTCGCTGCCGGATCAGGAGGGTCAACCGGCAAAGAGAAAACAATTGCTGTAGATCAGGAAGGCGCGAAAAAAAGTATAGATTTTGCGAAAAAATACCATTGTCAGAAATTCGTGATGCTTAGTTCTATGGGAGCAGACAATCCAGATTCTAATTCGGAGATGCATGATTACCTCAAGGCCAAGCAAGAAGCAGACGAATACTTAAAATCCAGTGGTCTGGACTATACGGTCGTAATGCCGGGTGCGCTTACCGATAATCCAGCAACCGGAAGAATAGAAGCCGGAGAATCATTGGATAAAAAAGGAGAAATCTCTAGAGAAAATGTAGCCCTCACACTGATTGATGTGTTAGGTTCTGAAATCGCTGCAAATTCTATTTTTGAAATATTGGAGGGTGATAATCCAATTGGGGAGGAAATCACAGCTTTAGATCAAGCTATGAAATCACTTTAATTTCCATCTACTTGTTACAAGCTTCCCAAGTGGAAGCTTTTTTTTGAAAAAAAATGTAAATAAAACTTGACTTTTGTAAAGTCTTATTTACATTTGTAAAGTTAACTTTACATAAATATCATGGAAACAATGAAATTAGAACGAACCAAAAGAGTAAAAAAATTAGCTATCTGGACTTGGTCATGGGTAGCTACAATGGCAATCGCAACCTTTGGACCTGAGTTTATCTGGGACAATCATCCCTTCTTGACCACCTTCGCAATCCTTGTCAACCTAGCCAATGGCGTCCTGATGATCCTGGCCAATCGAGATCTATTCAATCATTTTGATGAATTGGAGAAAAAAATTCACCTCGAATCACTAGCCATTACACTTGGTTTGGCTGTCGTTGTTGGATTGACCTATTCACTGCTAGACACAACTAATATGATTGAGCAAAATGCTCAAATCAGTATGTTGGTTATGTTCATTGGCCTTACCTATCTTACCTCAGTCATCATTAGTACGCTTCGATATAAATGAAAAATCGAATCAGAGGTTTGAGAACAGAAAGAGGAATGACTCAGGAAGACCTGGCTGAAATCATCGGAGTATCCCGGCAAACCATCAATGCTATTGAAAAGGAAAAATTTGATCCGAGTCTACCGACGGCTTTTCGGTTAGCAAGACTATTTGACTTACAGATCGAGGAGCTGTTTAGCTATGAGCAGGGATAGGGATCGGAAAGCGTACTTATTCAAAGTTCTAGACCAAAATAAGACTGATTCCCGAGCTATTATTTAATTCAACCTACTTTTGGAATCAGTTCTTTCCTATCGGAATAAAATGAAATCCTTTCAGTTCCTCAGCACCACTTATCCAAGAGCTATTTTCTGATCGCTTAGCAAGATACAGTCGAATGAAACCCCAGAGTACTTAGTCCAAGTTCGCTCAGCAGCTATCGAACACTTCAGCTAATTTCTGCAAAGATCATAACGATAAAATCAACTAAAACGCTCCAATCTTCCCGTCCATCCAGCTCAGCCGATCACCGAGATACCCCGATAGGTTTTGAATAGATTGATCATAATTCACCCCAATTCCCTTATCCCATTTTGCATAGTTACGCTCAACTGCGCCATTGGATTGCAGCAGCGTAGCTGCATCATCGACTAGTTGCTGAACTGACGAATTACTCCAAGGACCTTGACGAAGCTCATTCCATCTTTTTCTTACAGCAGCCTTAAAAATCGGATCTTTAAGCATTCGTTCCCACCAGAACGGAATCATCCAGGGATCTCTGTCCACATAGGTATTATATCGAATGACCCAGTCATCTTTTGGAATTCGCCCGCCCTCATCAAAAGCTATATTCATATCCCAAACTGGACCCATTGAAAGCTTTCCGTCGCGATCTTTTTGAAGGAATGTACTCAATCGATATCCGTCTACATTCCTACTTAGCTCATTGATCAGAAAGTAATCTACAAATGAATTGACATCGATATAATCTGTGTAGGTACGAACTGAAGTGGAAAAATCGTCCTGAAGCAAGGCTTTTTCAAATAGCTCGACATAGTTGGCAATGTAATTTTTTTGGGCTGGAGTAATATTTTCAGCTTTTGGATACTCATAGGTAAAGTAAGTCTCCAAATACTGCTGAGGATGATATGGTGGGGAAAATGGTGAAAAAGCAATGGCATTTCCCAAAATATCATACTTACTTCTAAAGCTATTTTGCTCGGTATAGCGCGCATCATCATCCCAATTATTTTGGAAATACGACAATGGTTTCCCATCATGCTCTGGTCCGGAATCTGACTTATCAATCTTTAGAATATAGCCTCCACTGAGGTTGGTGGAGGTAGCATTAAGCGATTTGATATCAATCCTATTGGAATCTCTTTTCAATTTCTCACAGAAATAATAAACCCCCAGATACTCCCCATTGACTTCCAACTCGACAAACTTCCCCCTGCTTGCATATTTTCCCATTTTCCGAGAAAGCTCATAGCCCACATGGTTATAGATCATCGATCTATCCCAAACATATTTCTCATTGAGGTTCACTACATGACCAACCAGCCTCCAGTCTTCTTCTTCGGGCAAGCCAAAAAAAGAGACATCCATCCCTTCACCCGCAGGATCAATGGATTCGAAGTTGAAGCCTTTTTTATCCGAAAGTCGAAACGAGGTCTTCCCTCTGAATTCTACATCGATGCGCTGCTCTTGTACAAACTTCTTCTCCTGATAGATCCTCATATTGGCCACTACGCCCGGCTCATAAGGAATAACTGCTCCCTTTGTGTCAATGACGATATAGGGAATCTTACTCTCCTGCGTGTCGATGGCAAAAACAAATCCATCATCACCTGTGGATAAAAGGACTTCAGATGGTTCCTGGCAAGAAAGTATAATGAAAGCGATGCCCAAGAGTTTAAGGACCGACCAAGTTTTAGGAAAGGGATTCATTGACAAGTATTGTTTCCCTAAAAAAGGGAATTATAAATGGAATTTGAAACAAAGAACAACTATTCCCTCTGTCAAGAACAGAAAATTCCTCTTTTTCCATTTTCCGAAGCTTCCCCTCTCAATTTTCGGATTTTACCGAAAATTGATTGCTTTTTCGTCAGAATCAGTTTTCCCTAGAAACAAAAAAACCTTAAGTCCTTGAAGGAATACGAAATTGAATATGACTTGAAATATATATGGGATTGATTTATCGGTAGCAGGTAATTACCGATCGTGCCCTTGGCACTCTTGTGTATTCCTGTGCTGATCTTACCCCGAATTTCGCTGCGCTGCATTCGGGGCTGTTACCGGTTTTGCCTTTGGCAAAAGACCTATCCATAACCACCCACATCCATAGTATCTGATGAGTTTCTCCTTTAGGATAGACAGAGGAAATTGGGAAATTAACCGATTCCCACTTTTTGTAAAATAAAGCTTGCTGAGATTACTGAATCCTTGCCAAAGGCAATCTTTAGCAGGTAATTACCGATCGTGCCCT
>Ga0105050_10009990_pt1 | contig 10498 bp, 9 predicted proteins | sample FRY01_FD_78088 | JGI IMG/M metagenome (GOLD analysis project Ga0105050, IMG submission 78088) | Freshwater microbial communities from Lake Fryxell liftoff mats and glacier meltwater in Antarctica - FRY-01 | ecosystem: Environmental > Aquatic > Freshwater > Ice > Glacier meltwater ... | reverse complement strand
AATCCCGCTTTCAGAAAGGGCATTCAGATAAAAATCAAACAGCAAAACCCAAATTCAAGAACATCACAAAATCGCTTTTAGGTCACACCGGACACGCGACAGGTAGTCTGACACCAGGGGGTACTGGCTGGAACAAGCTTGTCGCCTGCGCCGCGATTTGTCGAGTCCGGCGCACTAAGCTGCAGCTTGTCTTGGGCTGCCGTCTCTTTGCCGGGCTCGACCGCTTGCACGCCAATCTTGCCGCTGCTGCTGCGATTGTTCAATGCCGCGTTGTCCGCCTCATTGGCTGGCAGCGGCAGCGTACCCGGCGGATTCATCGCCAGCTGTGCCATACGGCCGCGATAGCGTGCAAAGTCGGCGGTCTGTGCGCGCACCAACCTGCGCGCTTCGACGGCGTCGACAGACTTGATGGCATCGGCAGGCGGCACGATTAAGACGCTGCCGCTTTTTATACGGTTCATGTTGCGGCCTTCAAAGGCAGCGGGGTTGGCACGCTGTAGCGCCACCAGCACTTGCGCTAGTTGCGCCCCTTCAGGTCGTACTTGCGCGGCAATGCGGGCGAGCGTATCGCCACGCTTGACCAGCCTGGCATCGTCGTCGGCAGCACGGGCGGCAACAGCAGGGGAAGCCGGGGCCGTGCCCGCATCCTGGGTCAGGTCCGGTGCCATTTGCGGTGCAGGCGAGATCGGCGACACCGGCCCGGCAACGGGCGATGCACTCAACGCAGGCGGATCCAGCAACAGTGCGACTTGCCGCATCATCCGGTTGCCGCTAGTGGTGAACTCAAAAAGAATGGTGAGGAAAGGCTCGTTGACAACTTGTTCAGATGTCACTCGAATCAGATTGCCCTCGCCTTTTCGCTCCAGCGAAAAGCGCAAGGAACACAGCACGGCACTGTAGTCGAGGTTGGCTTCGGCATAGACTTCCGCCGGCGCTGCCCGCACCGTGAGCGAATCTAACTCCGCATTGGTCACGGAGGTCAGTTCGATTTCTGCATTCAAGGCCTGGCCGATTGTCGAGCGCACTGTTGCTTCTCCCAGCGTAGCCGCCTGCACAGCTGGCAATTGCAACAGAGTCAAGCCCAGCACCAGCGCGGGTAACAGCGTACGGGCAAAGCGAGGTGGGAAAGTCGTGTGTGTGCGCATGAAGGATCAGATCAGAGTGTAGTGCCGTCGACGCGAGGGATGCGCCGCGGGCTAAGACCATAACATCGGCCATTGCCTCAGGCAAGCCGCCAGCGCCGACCTGATCAAACAAATCCTGTAACCATTCATGTTGTGGCAAGAGGCCACCACGGTATGTAGCTTAACGACAACGAGACGGGCCGGTTCAGCCCGCCTCATCCGACTTTGTTAATGGTTTAATACGATGCGCAGCATACGCCGCAATGGCTCTGCAGCGCCCCATAAAAGCTGGTCACCAACGGTAAACGCAGACAGATATTCACCGCCCATTTGCATTTTGCGCAAGCGACCGACGGGAATGCGCAAGCTGCCGGTTGCTGCAGCCGGTGTCAGGTCATGCATGGAGGCTTCACGGGTATTGGGGACCAGTTTTACCCACTCGTTATTGCTGGCGATGATGTCGTTGATCTCATCAATAGGCACATCTTTTTTCAGCTTGATCGTCAAGGCCTGCGAATGACAACGCATGGCGCCGATGCGCACGCACAGCCCGTCGACCGCAATGACTGGCCTGGCTGCCGCGCCAAACGAAGCGCCACGGCCCAGTATCTTGTTGGTCTCGGCACCGCCCTTCCATTCTTCCTTTGACTGGCCATTACCCAGATCTTTGTCAATCCAGGGGATGAGGTTGCCGCCCAGGGGCACACCGAATTGTTTCGTTTCATCGGCGTGCATCGCATGCTGGCGCGCCAGCACTCGCCGATCAATCTCCAGAATGGCCGAAGCCGGATCATCAAGCAGCGCCTTCACCTCAGCATTGATGCTGCCAAACTGCGTGAGCAACTCGCGCATATGCTGCGCGCCGCCGCCGGAGGCAGCCTGATACGTCATCGAGGTCATCCAGTCCACCAGATCATGCTGAAATAATCCGCCCAGACCCATGAGCATGCAAGAGACGGTGCAATTACCCCCAATGTAATTTTTTATTCCGGCAGTCAGCGCGTTTTTGATGACGTCAAGGTTGACCGGATCGAGCACAATGATGGCGTCATCTTGCATGCGCAGCGTGGAAGCCGCGTCAATCCAGATACCCTGCCAGCCTGTAGCCCGCAGCTTGGGAAACACATCACTGGTGTAATCGCCACCCTGACAAGTCAGAATGATGTCGCATTTTTTCAGGGCTTCAATATCGCCGGCATCTTTCAGTCTGGTTTCGTTCTTCGCCATGGCCGGCGCGTTACCGCCGGCGTTGGATGTCGAAAAAAAGACGGGCTCGATCAAGGAAAAATCGTCTTCCTGCTGCATGCGCTGCATCAGCACCGAGCCCACCATGCCACGCCAACCTACCAGACCAACTAATTTCATTTTTTCATTCCTGCTGAATGCGTGTGCGTTTTAAAAGGAGCGGCAGGCGCCCATTAAACAAGGGCGTTCACCACGGCCTCACCCATCTGCGCCGTGCTCACCCTGGTAGTACCGGCTTCATAAATATCGGCAGTGCGCAGTCCCTGTGCCAGGACTGACTTGACGGCGGTCTCGATCCGGTCGGCTTCAACCGGCAAGTTCAGTGAGAAGCGCAACATCATCGCCGCCGACAAAATCGTGGCGAGCGGATTGGCAATACCCTTGCCGGCGATGTCAGGCGCAGAGCCATGTGATGGCTCGTAGAGGCCTTTGTTATGGGCGTCAAGTGACGCCGATGGCAGCATGCCGATAGAGCCGGTCAGCATCGCTGCGGCATCCGACAGGATGTCGCCAAACATGTTGCCGGTGACAAGTACATCAAATTTTTTCGGCGCACGTACCAGCTGCATGGCGGCATTATCGACATACATGTGGTCCAGCTCAATGTCCGGGTATTCTTTGTGCACATCCATCATGATGTCTTTCCAGAACTGGAAAGTCTCCAGCACATTGGCTTTGTCGACGCTGGTCAGACGCTTACCACGCTTGCCTGCCGCCTGAAACGCGACGTGGGCGATGCGACGGATTTCCGGCTCCGCATAGCGCATGGTGTCGAATCCTTCGCGCGCGCCTTTAAAAGGACCGTCCGGCGCTTCGCGCACACCGCGCGGCTGGCCAAAATAAATGTCGCCGGTTAATTCGCGGATGATGAGAATATCAAGACCAGCCACAATGTCGGGCTTCAAGGTCGATGCGCCGGCCAGTTCAGGATATAAAATCGCTGGACGAAAATTAGCAAAGAGCTGCAGATTTTTGCGCAATCCGAGGATAGCCTGCTCAGGGCGCAGGGCCCGCTCCAGCGTGTCATATTGCCAGTCGCCGACGGCGCCAAATAAAATCGCATCCGCTTCTTTGGCCAGCTTTAAGGTCCCGTCAGGCAGCGGATGTCCATGCGCGGCATAACCAGCGCCACCCACAGGGGCGCTTTCCATTTCAAATTTCTGGCCGAGTGCGTTGAGCACGTTGACCGCCTGATCAATGATCTCAGGGCCGATACCGTCGCCCGGCAAAATTGCGATTTTCATAATGGGGTGCAGTAAGGTGAGGGTATTTAAATCGTGTTGGCCAGCCAGGGAAAACGGGCAATATGGCGCTCTTCGTAGTGCTTGATCAGGTCAGCCTGTTGCAAAGTCAGCCCGATATCGTCGAGGCCATTGAGCAGGCAATGCTTGCGGAAAGAATCCACCTCAAAGTGATGTACGGTGCTGCCGTTGGGCGTTGACACGGTCTGCTGCGCCAGATCGATCACCAAGCGAAAACCCGGGAAGGCTTTGACGCCATCGAAGAGTTTATCGATGTCCATCTCGGTCAACGCAATGGGCAGCAAGCCGTTCTTGTAGCAGTTGTTGAAAAAAATATCGGCAAAGCTAGGCGCAATCACAGCACGAAACCCGTATTGATCCAGGGCCCAGGGCGCATGTTCGCGCGACGAGCCACAGCCAAAATTCTTGCGCGTCAACAGGATAGAGGCACCCTGATAGCGCGGCTGATTCAGCACAAAATCCGGATTCAGCGGGCGCTGGCTATTATCTTTGCCAGGCTCACCCTGATCGAGATAACGCCATTCGTCAAACAAATTGGGGCCAAAACCCGTACGCTTGATCGACTTTAAAAATTGCTTGGGAATGATCGCATCGGTGTCCACGTTAGCGCGATCCAATGGGGCCACGAGTCCGTCGAGGTGAGTAAATTTATTCATGCTGTGTTGTTCCGTATTGCGCTGCGCCCGCAGTGCGGCTTGGCCTGATTGCCTGACTCTTTATTTCTTGCTCGCGTCCTGCACTTTGCCACCCAGATTCTCAACATCTTTACCGAGTCCGTTGATGGTATTGCAGCCAGCCAGAATCCACAAAGTCAGCAAGATGGTGGTGATTTTTTTCATGTTCCGTCTCCCCCGTTAAGAAATTACAAACTACGTACATCGACAAAATGACCAGCAATACCCGCCGCTGCCGCCATCGCCGGGCTGACCAGGTGGGTACGTCCGCCTGCGCCCTGCCGACCTTCAAAATTGCGGTTCGACGTCGAGGCGCAACGCTCACCCGGCTCAAGCCTGTCAGCGTTCATCGCCAGACACATCGAACAGCCGGGTTCACGCCATTCAAACCCGGCGTCCCTGAAAATTTTGTCCAGTCCTTCCCGCTCAGCCTGCGTCTTGACCAGGCCAGAGCCCGGCACCACCATCGCCAGCCTGACATTTGACGCCCGAAATTTACCGCGCACGACCGCAGCGGCGGCACGCAAATCTTCGATACGCGAATTAGTACAGGAGCCAATGAACACCTTGTCGAGACGAATATCCGCAATCGGCGTATTGGGCTTTAAGCCCATATAGACCAGGGCCTTTTCCATTGCATCACGCTTGACGGCGTCTTTTTCTTTATCGGGGTCGGGCACCCGACCATCCACAGGCACGACCATCTCGGGCGACGTGCCCCAGGTGACTTGCGGTTTGATTTCAGCGGCATTGATCATGACGACCGCATCGAATTTTGCCTCCGCATCCGACTGCAACGTCTTCCAGTATGCAACTGCCTGATCCCAATGCGGCCCCACAGGCGAATAGGGACGACCTTTGACGTATTGGATGGTGGTGTCATCGACGGCAATCATGCCAGCGCGCGCGCCCGCTTCTATGGCCATATTGCAAATTGTCATGCGTCCTTCCATCGACAAGGCACGAATGGCAGGCCCGGCAAATTCAATTGCATAGCCAGTGCCGCCTGCGGTGCCAATCTTGCCAATCACCGCCAGCACAATATCTTTGGCAGTCACGCCAGCAGGCAAACTGCCCTCAACTTGCACGAGCATGGCGCGAGATTTTTTCGCCAGCAGCGTTTGGGTCGCCAACACATGCTCGACTTCGGACGTACCAATGCCATGCGCTAAGCAAGCAAAGGCGCCATGGGTCGAGGTATGCGAGTCGCCGCAGACAACGGTCATGCCGGGGAGCGTTGCGCCCTGTTCTGGCCCGATGACATGGACGATGCCCTGCCGCTTGTCGCTCATATTGAAATACGTCAGGCCGTACTCTTTGGCGTTCGCATCCAGCGTTTCAACCTGTAAGCGTGAGACCGGATCGACAATGCCGCCTGCGCGGTCGGTCGTGGGGACATTATGGTCAGCCACCACCAGATTGGCCGCATTGCGCCAGGGCTTGCGTGCAGCCAGCTTCAGGCCTTCGAAAGCCTGCGGGCTGGTCACTTCATGCAGCAGATGGCGATCAATATAAAGAATGGTGGTGCCGTCCTCTGCGGTATGCACCACGTGGGACTGCCAGAGTTTGTCGTAAAGCGTTTGGGCCATGGCGTAAGAGCGCGTATTGTGCGGCGCGGTCGGGTAAAAATAGCCTTTGATTATGCCATATTAGTGCCTGCCAAAAACCAATCACCGCCTCAGAAAACAGCCCGCGTGCAAGCGGCCAGCCGCACCCAGCAGGTTGTCGTCAGCCGGACTGCCGGTCTTTATTGGCCCTGCGCCTGCTGGTAAAGCGGCATCACGCGCGCCGAGTAGTGCGTCAGGTCTTGCATGCGCTCCGCACGCGGGGGATGGGTGGACATGAATTTGGGTGGCTCACTGCCTCCCACCTGCCCCATTTTCTGCCACAAGCTAATTGCGGCCCGCGGGTCAAAACCGGCGCGGGCCGTAAGTTTGACATCGATGCGGTCCGCTTCGGTTTCGTGTGAGCGTGAATTGGGCAGTCCCAGCAAGCCCTGATAAGCGTATTCCATGCCTTTTTGGCCAACCTGTCCCAGACCGGCTACCGTCGCCAAAATAGAAATGCCGATACCGGCGACGGCTTGCTCGGAGGCGCGTTCACGCGAATGCTCGCGCAAGGCGTGCGCAATCTCGTGCCCGATGACGGCAGCGAGTTCGTCATCACTGACCTTGAGCTTTTCAATGAGCCCGCTATAGACGGCGATTTTTCCACCCGGCATACACCATGCATTCACCTCGGGCGAACTCAGCACGTTGACTTCCCATTTCCAGCCTTGCGCATCGGGCCGGAAGGCAGACGTTTGTTTGATCACGCGGTCTGCGATACCGCGCACCCGATCGAATTGGGCCCTATTGGCATTAAGCTGGCCTTTTTTATCAGCCGCAGCCATCACCTGCGCGTATTGCCTGCTCGAGGCCTGCTCAATGGCTTGCGCAGAAACGGCCATGCGCTGGGTGCGATCCACGCCAACCATGCCGCTTTGGGTCGTACGAACACTCTGGCACGCCGCTAGCATGCCCGCCATCACCAACGCTGCCGCGCCCATACGAAAAATCGGTTTCATCTCAGCCCTTCCGGCTTTTGTTGCCAGCGATAAGACAGCAGTGCCATACCGGCGCCGGCTAATGCCATCATGGCGGCGATCAAATAGACGACCTGCGCGCCAAATGTATCCCAGCAAGCCGATAGCAGCAAGCCGCCCAGACTCCCCCCGAGACCATACGAAATACTAATGAATAAAGCCTGCCCGCGCGCCTGTAGCGCGCCGGAAAACCAGCGCTGCAAGGTCGCAACTGATGCGGAATGATGCACACCGAAGGTGGCTGCATGCAAAACCTGCGCAATCAACAACACCACCAGCGATTCTGCGCCAAAACCAATGAAGAGAAAACGCACAACCCCGACCAGAAGACTGAGCATCATCAGATTTTTTATGCCAAAGCGGCGAAACAACGGTGCCTGATAAAAAAAGAAAATAATCTCGGCCACCACACCCAGTGACCACATTAAACCGATGACGGTCTTGCTATAGCCAATCTGCGAAAGGTATAGCGAGTAATACACATACAACGAGGCGTGCGCGGCCACCATCAAAAAAGTCGACGCAAAAAACGCCCGCACTTCCCGCTTGCTCAGCAACTCGCGCACTGATGGCATGTCTGGCGCAGGTGCAACCGCCGTCACTTCGCGCATGCGCATGGCAACCCCGAAAACCATCAACAACAGACCCAGCGCAATCCATGGCATCAGGTTGATGCCATACCGGTCGAGCAACTGTCCGGCACACATCACCGACACAATAAAGCCCACCGAACCCCATAGCCGTAGCCTTCCATAATGGGTGAGGTCGCCCCGCATGGCCGACAGCATCAGGGCTTCTGAAAGCGGACCTTGCGCACTCGTAAAAAGATTCACAATCACCATGATGATGAAAAACTGCGCAAACACCTGACCATAAAACATGCCGCAAAAAGCCAGCGCCGCAGCCAGTGAGGTCAGTTGCAGCACGCGCACCCTTTGCTGGCTATGGTCGGCCACCCAGCCCCACAGGTTCGGGCCGAAAATACGCATCACCTGCAACATCGACATCAGTACGCCGATCTGGGCCGCGCTCAGGCCATGCTCGGCAAAATATAAGCTCGCATAGGGTGAAAACACCCCGACATAGCCGTAATAGGCAAAGAAGAACAGCGCAAAACTGAGCGACTGCTCCGGTCTGTTTTGAAGAGGCACGGGCTTAGCTCAGGAGAAAAAACCTGCGCCCCGGGTTCGGCGCGCAGCGTCGTACTTGGCAGATTATTTGACGTCGCCGCATTGCGCGCGATGACGCAATGCATGGTCCATTAACACCAGGGCCAGCATGGCTTCGGCAATGGGCGTGGCACGAATACCAACGCAGGGATCATGCCGTCCCCGTGTTTCGACCATCACCGCATGCCCGTCGCGATCAATTGAGCGGCGCGGCGTGCGTATGCTGGACGTCGGCTTTATCGCCATCGACACGGTGATGTCTTGTCCGGACGAAATGCCTCCCAGCACACCGCCCGCGTTATTGCCAATGAACCCATCGGGTGTCATCTCGTCGCCATGCTCAGAGCCCTTTTGCGCGACCGAGCGAAAACCAGCACCGATCTCCACGCCCTTGACGGCATTAATACCCATCATCGCAAAGGCAATATCCGCGTCGAGCTTGTCATAGATCGGCTCACCGAGTCCGGCCGGCACGTTTTGCGCCACCACATCGATGCGCGCGCCGCAAGAGTCACCGGCTTTGCGCAGCCCGTCCATATACGCTTCGAGTTGCGGCACGATAGCTGCATTCGCAGCAAAAAAAGGATTAGTCGGCACATGATCCCAGGATTCAAACGGAATAGCGATCTCACCGAGTTGGCTCAGGCAGCCTTTAAACGTCATGCCGTACTGGCTCTGCAACCACTTGCGCGCCACTGCCGCAGCACCGACAACGGGCGCGGTCAGGCGGGCGGACGAACGTCCGCCACCACGCGGATCACGAAGACCGTATTTTTTAAAATACGTGTAGTCCGCATGGCCGGGGCGAAAACGGTCGGCAATATTGCCGTAGTCCTGACTGCGCTGGTCTTCATTGCGAATCAACAGCGCAATCGGGGTGCCGGTGGTCTTGCCCTCGTAAACGCCAGACAAAATCTCCACCGTATCGGATTCTTTGCGCTGCGTGACATGACGCGACGTGCCGGGCTTGCGGCGGTCCAGTTCTGGCTGGATATCGGCTTCCGACAAGGCCATGCCGGGTGGGCAACCGTCGATGACGCACCCAATGGCCGGGCCATGGGATTCGCCGAAGGTGGTAACGCAAAAAAGCTTGCCGAATGTATTGCCTGACATGGTAGGGGCGTAGCGAAAGACGGAAAGCAAGCATTCTACCAGCGCAGCCGGCAAGCCCTGCCGTTCAGTGATCCGGCAAACGCCGCCCAGCCCGGCCCCGCAACCGGTTGATAAGTGCGTGCAGATACGACGGATGCAACCAACAGAGCAGGCTTAGCACCAGCAGATTGAGCAGCGCTGCAAACAGGAAAATCTGCGGCACCGTCAGGCCGGCCTGCAGCAGCAACATGGCAACGAATGCCGCCACCACCATAAAGAGCGCGTTAAGGATATTCATGCCACCAACAGTGCGCGAGAGTCGTGCGCGCTCCGCATACAGCTGTATCTGCGCAAAGAGCGGCACCACATAGATGCCGCCCGCAGCGCCCAATACGGTGCAGTCAGCGATGATCCGTAAGCCTGCCGCCGACTGCATAAAGGACCCCACACTCATGAGGCTGCTGCCCGGGGACACCGCGTAAGCGCGGCTGGCAAAGTACAGGTCAATGCCAAACACGGTGAGGGCCAGGGCACCGGCTGGCACGAGCCCGATGTCGAGGCGACCGCCGGACAAGCGCTCGCACAACAAGGAGCCCACACCAATGCCGAGCGAAAAACCCGTCAGCAACACCACGAAAACACCGGGCTCACCATGCAGCGTGTCGCGCGCAAAAACCGGAAATTGTGCCAATAGCATGGCACCAAAAAACCAGAACCATGAATTCGCCAGCATCGCAATAAATACAGGGCGATTACCTGCTGCCATGCGCAAGTTGTGCACCATCTCGCGCAAAGGATTGGGACTGATCTGCAAGCCTGGGTCCGCTGGGGGCGTGACCGGCATGCTTCGGCTGCATTGCCAGCCAAGCACCGCCACCAAGAGGGTCGACGTGATAATCGGTGTCATGCCAAGCGTCTGGGTCGTAACTAACAGGGCGCCGCTGATCTGCCCGGTGAGGATACCGACAAAGGTACCCATCTGCACCATGCCATTACCACCGATTAATTCGGCAGGCTGTAAATGCTGGGGCAGGTAAGCGTGTTTGACCGGACCAAACAGGGCGGATTGCAAACCCATCGCCACCACTGCCAGCACCAGGAGCCACAGCGTGTGGGTGAGCCAGCCAATCGCAGCCAGCGCCATGATGGCGACTTCCAGCAGCTTGATCATGCGTACCAGACGCGATTTTTCAAACTTGTCGGCAATCTGGCCGGCAGTGGCAGACATCACTAAAAAAGGCAAGATGAACAGACCGGCGATGAGATTATTGAGGAGCCCGACAGGCAAGGTCGTCCACGCCAGGGCGTCATACGTAATGACAGTAACGAGCGCCGTTTTAAAGAGGTT
>Ga0105050_10009986_pt1 | contig 10500 bp, 9 predicted proteins | sample FRY01_FD_78088 | JGI IMG/M metagenome (GOLD analysis project Ga0105050, IMG submission 78088) | Freshwater microbial communities from Lake Fryxell liftoff mats and glacier meltwater in Antarctica - FRY-01 | ecosystem: Environmental > Aquatic > Freshwater > Ice > Glacier meltwater ... | reverse complement strand
CTAAAAATTTACAAGAATTCTGATATAATGATTTTCGATGTAAACAATAGTAAAAACGCTAAAGCTAACTATGAGACTGAACATATAGAAGGTGCTTTTTTCGTTGACTTAAATACTCAATTAGCGGACATTAAAAACGACTTATCAGACGGTGGACGACATCCATTGCCCAAAATAGAAACATTTGCTAAAACTTTGACAGATTTAGGGATTTCTAAAGCCAATCATATTGTTATTTATGACGACAAGAATGGCTCAAATGCCTCTGCAAGATTTTGGTGGATGCTAAAATCAGCGGGACACGAAAAGGTTCAAGTTTTAAACGGTGGACTAAATCAAGCAAAAAAAAATAATTTCCCTTTGAGTTCAAAAATAGAAAATGTCAAAAGGCTTTCAGAACCATATCAAATTGACCAATGGAAGCTACCAACAATTGAAATTAAAGAGATAGAAAAAGTATCACAAAATCCAAATTATTTAGTTATTGATGTAAGAGACCAAGAACGCTATGACGGAATAGCTGAACCAATAGATTTAATTGCAGGTCATATTCCTGGAGCTATAAATATTCCATTTACAGAAAATTTAAATGAAAATGGATTATTTCTTCAACCTCAAGAGTTAAAAAATAAATACAAAATAAAATTGGGAGAAATCACACCTGAAAATATAATAGTCCATTGTGGTTCAGGAGTAACTGCATGCCATACTTTATTGGCATTGACTTACGCTGAAATGGAAACACCAAAACTATATGTTGGTTCTTGGAGTGAATGGAGTAGAAACAATAAGCTGGTAGAAAAAACGAACGCCTAATAACTAAGCATTCGTGTGGTCTGTAAGACCGAACATGAATGCTTAGTTGAACGAACCCAGTTTGCCATATGGGGAATGGTGTGCTTTTCTTGTGCTTGTTAAGATGACTTGATAAAGTCTTAGCCCAGATTTGGGTCTTCTATTTTGATGTTTTTGACGTTTACTCTTTTTTCTTAGCTTCTCATTTTACTTTTTTGACAGTTTATCCCTGTTTTTTATCTATTTTTCCTATTGAGCATCGCGCTGCCATAACCGTTCTTGTAAGTAGTTGTCCGCTTCTTGGATTTTGCCATTCTTTCTATACAATCTCAGCCTAAAAGCCAGGGTATGCTAATTATTAATAGCAATGAATTTTGATTCTGCAAATAGACAAGGTTTTAATGATAAAGGGCGAACTTATTTTAGAACAAGACTTACTAATCGTTGCTTATTTTAGATATTTATTTATATTTATAAACCATTAGCTATAGTTTATGAAATCAAAATTTTTCAAGCGTATTGTATTTTGGATATTAGTGATACCCTTTTTGGTTTTTGCTTCTATTTTATTACTTGCTTATACAAAACAAGATGCTATCGTGCAAGCTCAAATCGCTGCGCTTAATACCAATTATAAAGGTAAAATTGTTGTCGGAGATTCACATCTTGCACCTTTTGCAGGTTTTCCAGACATTTCTATTAAAATCGATGACGTGGTGGTGTATGAAAGTAAAGAGGCTAATGCTACTATCATATTAGATGTTGCTGATATCTACATCGGGTTTAATTTTTGGGATATCTTGATTGGTAACTATGATATTCATTCTTTAATAATTGAAGACGGCTTTTTTGATGTAGTGCTCCATCCAGATGGAAAAACTAATCTTGAGAACGCCTTAGCCTCTCATGCAGAAAATGCAGATAAGAAACCTTTGGATATCCATTTACAAAAAATAGAACTCAAAACCTTAGCTATTCACCAGCGCGAAGAAGCCACTAATAGGGATATTGAAACCTTTATTTATTGGGCTAAAGGGGGTTTTAATACTAGTAATGGTGAAATTGCAACGCATATAGAGAGTGAGTTTGAACTCAACGTTATTGAAGATGGTGACCCTACCTATTTTAAGGACAAGCATTTCAAACTTAATATAGATCTGATTTATAATGAAACCAATGGGTTACTTGTCTTTAAACCTTCAGCCATCACAATGGAGCACGGCGATTTTAAGCTAGAAGGAAGCATAGATACCAAGAATGACGTGACAGTAGATCTTGCAGTGAGCGGCACAAAACCAAGTTTTGATATGTTTATTGCCTTTGCTCCAACAGCGCTAATACCCGTTTTAGAACGCTATGAAAACGCGGGCAAAATTTACTTCAATGCCACAGTTCAAGGGCCCATAACGAAAGGAAGGCAACCCTTCATAGATGTCAAATTTGGTGCAGCAGAGGTGTACCTGGAAAATTTTGCCGTAAATAAAAGGATTGATAAAATGGCCTTCTCAGGTCATTTTACTAATGGAGAAGCGAGAAGCTTACAAACTATGGAGTTTTCTTTGACGGATATTACTGCTAATCTTGAAAAGGGTAATTTTATTGGAAGCATAAAAGTGAGGAATTTTGAATCACCCGAAATTGACATGCAGCTAGATGCCAATTTTGATATTTCCTTTATTGCTAGTTTTTTAAATCTGACGGAAGTCGAAGATGTAAAAGGTAGCGTAGAAATGAAACTAAAGTTTCATGATATTATTGATTTAAATAACCCCGAAAATGTATTGAATGACCTAAATCAAGCTTATTACGCAGAACTTAAAATCGAAGACCTAGCCTTTAATTCCAAAGAGCTCCCCTCCCCACTAAAAGATTTAGATGTTCATTTAATAATGAATGGAAAGCAAGTACAACTCGATAAGTTCAATATATCACTAGGGAATTCTGACCTGTCCATTACAGCATCACTATCGGATTTACCCGCTATTATTCATCATAAGCAGACCCCAGTACGTGCTGAATTACAAATCAAGTCAAATGTTTTAGATATTACAGCGCTTACCAACTTCGCTCTAGCGGATAGCCTAGGACTGAAAGTAAATGAGCGAATAGAGCATCTCAGTTTTGCTATTTCATTCAATGCCTTGGGAAATGCATTCACAGAATTTGAGTATTTGCCCAAAGGAGCGTTTTTCGTTGATGAGCTATATGCCGATTTAAAGCACTACCCGCATACGCTGCATGACTTTCATGTTGATGTTTTAATAAATGAGAATGATTTGAATATTACAGATTTTACGGGTTTTATTGACGAATCTGATTTTCATATCAACGGAATAATATACGATTACAGCTCTTGGATGCAAAATGTCTTGAATGGAGATGTTGATTTTGATCTAACGCTAAAATCGAATTTATTGAAATTTGATAACCTGTTTACTTACCAAGGCGAGAATTTTGTCCCGAAAGACTATCGCCATGAAGAAATAGAGGACTTAGAATTACATTTGACAAGCACCCTGCATTACGAAACCAATACACTGAGCAGCGTTAAGGTGCAGTTGGATAAATTCGAAGGTAAGATGCACGTCCACCCTTTGCGCTTTGAAAACTTCAATGGATTGTTTCAATATAAAGATGACCATCTAATGGTTCAGAACTTTAAAGGAAAAATGGGGCTGACTAAATTTGAAATTGACATGAATTATTATCTTGGTAATGATGAATCTATTAAGAAAAGAGACAATTCATTCAGTCTAAAAGCAGCTTATATTGATTTTGATGCGCTTTCAAATTACAATACCAACACAACTAGACAATCTGACACAAAGCTAGTACCAAAGAATAAAAGTGCAGACGTGCCCGCACATGCCGAAGCATTTAATATTTATGAGTTACCATTTACCGATATGCAGTTCAATATTGATGTTGGACATTTTATATATCATAGGCTCGATTTGAAAAATATTTTAGGTCAACTACGCACCACTCAAGATCATTATATCTATATAGATACCATTAGCTTGGATGCCGCTGGAGGACACATTGCTTTGAATGGCTATTTGAACGGAAGCGATCCAAAACACATCTACTTTAAACCCAAGTTGAAAATTTTGGACATTGACTTAGACAAGTTATTATTCAAATTCGAAAATTTTGGACAAGATGTTATTCTTTCTGAAAATCTGCACGGTAAGCTAAATACTAGTATTACTGGAAATATTCGTATTTATCCTGATTTTGTGGTTGATCTCGATCAATCTGAAATACATTTGGATGTACAAGTTTTGGGAGGTCGTTTAGAAAATTACGATCCAGTAATGATGCTCTCTGATTATTTTGGAGATAAAAACTTAGCTAAAATTAAATTTGACACACTGCAAAATCACATGGATATTGTCAACGGTAAAATCACTATTCCTAAAATGACTATTGAATCGACTTTAGGGCATATGGATATTTCTGGAACACAGAATATGGATGATGAAATTGATTATTATTTGCGTATTCCTTTGAAAATGTTGATGAAAGCAACTCGAAATAAAGTATTTGGTGTAGAAGAAAATGACGCTAGCACGGAAGATGAGATAGCAGAAAGTGACGCTAAAAAGAAAACCTTCTATCTAAATCTCAATATAACAGGTACGCTAAGCGACTACCGAATAAAGATTGGAAAAGATAAAAAGGAGATTTAGTGCCGTTGAAAGAACGAGCACAAAATGATACTTAGCTTTTTAAAATCCGGAATTAAAAACAAATAAACCATGAAACTTATAGCATATACTACCGAATAGGCAAAAGGGTGAAATGTTTGAAGGACTGTGTATTACAATTGCGGGTGTCTTTGGGGTAATGTGTACTATTTTAATCTAGCACTATGGCCCTACAGCAAAGGCTAAAGCCTTAATCATTCCTACCTTAGTTTTAGCTATGCTTTTCAGTTTGATGGGAAGTTATATGATCTATTCAAACAAGCAAAGAATTGATACTTTTCAAAAGAAAGAGCTCATCTGTACGAAGCTTGCCTTACCAACCACGGTCCGAAAGCTTTCAGCTTCGGACTTCTAAGTCAGTAGATTCATACCTATGGCAGAACTTTCTGCCGAAGGCAATAGTATATCTACAAATAGTTGATTTTTTGAAAAGATTCATCTCGAATTTAAAAAAATTAATGTAAATGATATTAATAGTTTGGCATCCGAAACAAATAAATTTAAAGATGTAAAAATTCAAGCTGAAATGAGAAAGGTTTTTATTGAGGGATTTAAAATAGAAAATATCGATGACTTTCAAAAATTAGTAAATAATACAGAAAATTATATTATCAAAGAATTTAAAGATAGTGATGAAAAATCAATAGCTTTAAGTTCTTTATCAATTTTAAGAAATAGTAGTATATTTTGGGCTAATAATAAAAGATAATGAAAAATATTATTTTTTTAAAAATAATATTAATTATTTTAATATTATTCTCTCTAATTGTTCTATTCTTAATTTTGGCAGTCGGGGGTTTAATCAAAGTATTAAAAATTAAATAAACACTTAAACCACATCTAACAAAAAATAAAACCAATAGCGGGTGTGTATTTTATATGCCCGTTTTTGTTTAATGTTTCAAATTACTTAACGTGATAACGCAAACTAAAGAAAGCCGCAAATGGTCTTATTTATACGTTGTATGCCATGCGAAAAAAGTGCCAACGCACAGGCAAACGCTAAAAAAACCAAAAGAGCTATTTTTAGCCAACGCATAGAGGACAAAAACGAAGAATTAAACAAGAAATAAAAATTTGTAAATAACCGAAATCGATAAAAAATAAAGATGGATCAAGAACTCGAAAAAACCCTTTGGGCTACCGCAGATAAGTTGCGTAACAATAGGAATGCAGCCGAATACAAACTTAAAAACCTCCTTACGCATAGCTAACCCTTAGATAACTTATTGTACCAAAGGTCCACAACTCAAATCCAGAAGCTAGTCTAAGCTCTAAATCACTTCAGCTACCACAAAGATACTTCCACTTACCACAACGAGATCTTCCGCGGAAGCATCTTTCAAAGCGCTTTTGTAAGCATCTTGGACACTAGGGTAGTGTTGTCCAGTCAGTCCCAAACTTTGAGCAGCTGTGCTTAATTTTTCGGCATCCATTCCTCTAGGAATATCCGCCTTGCAGAAATAATAGCTTGCCTTAGCTGGAAGGATTGGTATTATTTTACTTAGATCTTTGTCTGTTACCGTTCCATAAACGAAATAAAGCTTCTTATAAGCTATGGATTTGACAATATCGTTAAGTTCCTTTATTCCAGCTTCATTGTGTGCACTATCAACAATCACTAAAGGATTATCCTGAAGTTTCATACAACGACCTAAGAAATAGGTATTCGTGCGAATGTTTTCAAGTCCTCTACGAATGGCTTCATCACTAAGGTCAAATTCCTCTTTAAGCAAAACAAAAGCTGCCATTGCGGTTTGCAAATTCTTCTTTTGAAAGGGTCCGGCTAAATCAGTGGAATAAAAAATCTTTCGTTTCCCAAAGAAAGTAGAGAACTTACTGCCTTCAAAGGAGGAATCATAATCAGCTATTTTAAACAACTCATGCGCATAAAACATACTACTGCTCATTTGCATTGCTTTATCCGTAAAGACGTCTTCAATTTCTTTTTGATATTCTCCAATGAGAACGGGAACTTCATCCTTAATAATCCCTGCTTTCTCAAAACCTATTTTTTCTAGCGTATCACCCAAAAATTGTTGATGATCGTAAGAAATATTAGTGATGATAGAGAGGAGAGGAGTAAGCACATTTGTAGAATCAAATCGCCCACCCATGCCGGTTTCAATTACAGCAACGTCAACTTTTTCCTTAGCAAAATAATCAAAAGCCATGGCAACGGTAATCTCAAAAAAAGAAGGTTCAATTTCTTCAATCAGCGGTTTGACTCTTTCCACAAAATCAATGATGTAAGCCTCTGAAACAAGCGCACCATTAATCTTGATTCGCTCTCGAAAGTCTTTGTAATGTGGAGAAGTGTAGCAGGCCACTTTTAAGCCGTTTTCTTGTAGACAAGAAGCCAAAATGTGTGTCAAACTCCCTTTGCCATTTGTGCCAGCTATATGTATGGATTTGAAGGTTTTATGAGGGTTACCTAAACTTTCAAGTAAACGTATGGTGTTCGTTAAATCTTTTTTAAAAGCTTGGTCACCGACCCGTTGAAACATGGGTAATTTAAGAAATAAATAATCGAGGGTTTCTTGATAATTCATAACTCGAATTAATTAGCGGTAAAGTTGTATACGATTTTCCCGATTTGATTCTCTTTCGAACCATTTTCACTGGATACATTATTGAACTTGAACTTATACGCTTCTTGGAGCGCGTAGTTCACTAAATCTTGGTTTGTATTTGTGCTGTAAAGCGATACCAACTCCGCTTTCACAACTTGTCCAGATTTGTTTACGGTAATTTTAATAACCACTTTACCAAACTCATTAGTAGGGTTGGAGAAGTTCGGTTTTGATACCAAACCACGACCTTTCAAACTAGCCCCATCACCCGCACCACCAAATCCACTTCCAGCAATATCTCCATAGATATCAGATTCTAAACTTCCGTTTGGATTCCCTTGGTCGCCAGGTTTATTACCGGTTCCTTGGTTGGCATTATTCGCCCCATTAAACAAGGCATTCTCATTTACAGCAGGAGCAGGATTTGCCACTGGTTTCACTGCTTCCGTAGCATTGTTATTTGTTATTGCAGGCTTTGTAGAAGGTTTATTTGTTGCAACTACCGGCGTTACAACATTATCCTGTGTCACTGCTTCCATTTCATTGGAAGAACTTTCTTCAACTACTTCTTCAGACGCAGGCTCAACTACTTCCATGTTTTCAGCCGTTGGTACATTATCTTCTACCATACCTGTTTCTGTAGTACCTAGATTAACCATAATTCCCATATTGCTCAGTTCGTCGTTTTTCTCACACTTCAGGGTAAATAAAAACAAAGCACATAACAAAATGTATGCACCTGAACTGACTTTGGCTAGTCTTTCTCCACTTTTATTTTCTATAGTTAAGTTCATGTCTTATAGAGGTATAATGATTCGAAATTCCATAAATTAATTTGGCTTTGTTGCCAAAATCATAGGAACTTTTAGCTGGTTCCCCATGTCTAATAATTCAACTGCTTTTTCTAAGGAAACATCTTTATCTATTTTCAGTACCACCGTTGGTTCATCACTGTTACTCTTCGCAATTTCATTTTCTAATGAAGTTTTTACATCTTCATAGAGCACCACCTTGTTGTTCACCATGTAGGTAAGGTCATTGCTCAAGGCAACCGTAATTGATTTGCTAGCGGGTGTTTTTCCACTGGCATTTGGGAGGATTAATTTCAATGCATTTGGCATTTCGGAATTGATAACGAAGAAGATTAACAGCAAGAAGATAATATCAGTCAGCGAGGCCATATTGAACGCGGCACTTGCTTTGTTTCTTTTTTTAAGTTTCATTTTGTAACATTTAAATATTAAAAATTACCCCGATAGCTATCGAGATAAACATTAACCATTACTTCGATGGTTCTTGCAGCATATCGATAAAATCAATACTTGCCGCTTCCATCTTCAAAATCATCTTATCTAATTTAGAAGTCAACATGTTATAAGCAACAAAGGCGATAATCCCTGCAGCCAATCCAAAGGCAGTCGTAAACATGGCTTCATACAAACCGCCTGCTAAATCGCCAGCACCTGTATTTCCTTCTGCCAAATCTTTAAACGTAGCAATCATACCGGTAACGGTCCCTAAGAAGCCTAACATGGGTGCCGCACCAGAAATGGTAGCCAAAACGTTCATTCCTTTTTCTAAACGACCAACTTCCAAATTGCCTTGATTTTCAATGCTTGCTTGAATATCTTTTAGAGATTTTCCAATTCGAACCACGCCCTTACCTATCATATGTGCAATAGGTGAATCTTCTTTATCACACCAATCTTTTGCGCCAGCGATATTCCCAGAAGCAACGAAATCTCTAATTCTGTTCATGAAATTCTCATCGATCGTGGATGCTTTTTTTATGGCCGTATAGCGCTCAACCGATATGTAGACTGAGATTACAGACAACACAAAAATTAACGCCATTATGAACAATCCGAAATAGCCGATTTGGGAAAGCATAGAGAATACACTTGAAGTAGTCACTTCCGTCGTTGTTACCGCAGAATCCGCAGCGGCCGTAGTAATTTGCAACAATATTGAGTTCATAATTTCTATTTTATAATTTGTAACAAATGTATAGGTTTAATTAACTTATTAGTTAGTCAATTTATTGCCACGCCTATTCCGTATTGTCCATTTTATATTACATACTTATGAATACCCCCTCGTTTAAACTACTTAAATCTTTGCAAGATTTAAAAATAAGAAATCAGAGACTAGGGGAGTGGGACTATTTCAAGCCGATAGGCCAATGGCATTTTATATGCGAAATGTTGATAAATAAGCATTCCATATAAGATATTGGTGTTTAAAATGATTATTTTTGCAAGCTTGTTAAATGAATAAATTATTATGGCTAAGAACGGAAGAATAATTCCTATTAATATTGAAGATGAAATGAAAAGTGCTTACATAGATTATTCTATGTCAGTTATCGTTTCAAGAGCTATTCCGGATGTACGAGACGGAATGAAGCCCGTTCACCGAAGAGTCCTTTTTGGTATGAATGATTTAGGTTTAGCTCCTAATAAGGCGCACAAAAAATCTGCCAGAATTGTAGGGGAAGTTTTAGGTAAGTATCACCCACACGGCGATACTTCAGTTTATGATACGATGGTACGTATGGCACAGCACTGGTCTTTGCGTTACCCAATGGTTGACGGACAAGGTAACTTCGGATCTGTAGATGGTGACCCACCGGCTGCAATGCGTTACACGGAAGCTAGATTTAAAAAGATTGCGGAAGATATCTTAGCGGATATTGATAAAGAAACCGTTGATTTTCAATTAAACTTTGATGATTCCCTTAAAGAACCCACCGTTTTGCCCTCTAAAATTCCAAACTTATTAGTGAATGGAGCTTCGGGGATTGCTGTAGGTATGGCTACAAACATTCTACCTCATAACTTGACCGAAGTTATTAATGGGATGAAAGCCTACGTTGACAATAAGGATATTTCTATAGAAGAATTGATGCAATTTATTACGGCACCTGACTTTCCAACAGGAGGAACAATTTACGGCTACGATGGCGTAAGAGAAGCCTTTGAAACGGGGAGGGGCAAGATTGTAGTTCGAAGTAAAACAACGTTTGAAACTACCGATTCAGGAAGATCGAAAATCATTGTAAATGAGATTCCATATCAAGTAAATAAATCTACTTTAATTCAGAAAATTTCTGAGTTAGTGAACGAAGGTAGAATTGATGGTATTTCTGATATCAATGATGAGTCAGACAGAGATGGAATGCGAATCGTTATTGATATCAAGCGGGATGCTATTCCGAATATTGTTTTAAACACTTTATTCAAATTAACGCAATTGCAAACTTCTTATGGAGTGAACAATATTGCGCTTGTAGAAGGTAGACCAAAGTTGTTGAATCTTCAAGAAATGATTAAATACTTCATTGCATTTAGACATCAAGTTGTAGTTAGAAGAACAGAATACGAATTAAGAAAGGCAGAAGAAAGAGCTCATATTCTAGAGGG
>Ga0105050_10009985_pt1 | contig 10502 bp, 7 predicted proteins | sample FRY01_FD_78088 | JGI IMG/M metagenome (GOLD analysis project Ga0105050, IMG submission 78088) | Freshwater microbial communities from Lake Fryxell liftoff mats and glacier meltwater in Antarctica - FRY-01 | ecosystem: Environmental > Aquatic > Freshwater > Ice > Glacier meltwater ... | reverse complement strand
AGGTTGGCGCGGGATGTTGCCGCGCATACAAGCCCGTTGACGGCCATCAACCTCCATATTCTGACCACACACAAGATGCGGTTGCATGTTTATACTGTGTGATATAGCTAACACAGTATATCGGAGGGAATATAAATGGCATTTGATCCAGCAGCAGAAACCGCGCGTTATATTGACAGTCTGGGGCCGGAGGCGCTGCAAAAGGCTGCGGACTATACCAGCGCCAGTCACTGGATGTTGCTGTGGGGTTTGCTGGTTTCCGCGCTAGTCACATGGATCATCGTGCGAACTGGCGTGCTCGATAAAGTTTCAGCGAGACTGGAACAGCGCGGATGGGGGCTACGGACTTGGTTGGTCGGTGTTACCTATTTCCTTGTCTCGGCAATCATTAGCCTGCCTTGGGGTATCTACGAAGAATGGGGTTTCCAGAAATCCTTCGGACGCACCAGTCAGCCACTGACTGATTTCCTGATGCAAGACGCAATCGGGATACTGATATCCAGCCTGCTTGGTGCGTTGTTTTTCCTCGGCATTTACGCGCTAATTCGCAAGGCCGGAAAAAGCTGGTGGTTATGGTCGGGCGGGCTTGCGGCCTTTGCGGGAGCAGCAACGATGATCCTTTCCCCCGTGCTGATCGAACCCATGTTCAACACATATACGCCCCTGCAGGAGGGCCCGGTTAAGGCGGCCTTGGTTGACATGGCGGCAGAGGCGGGAATCCCGGCGGACCGGATTTTTGTCTATGATGGATCGCGGCAATCGAACAACTTCACGGCTAATGTATCCGGCCTGTTTGGATCGAAGCGGATCGCCATTTCGGATGTTGCGCTGAAAGGCGCATCGATTGATGAAGTGAAGGCTGTGACAGGCCATGAAATCGGCCATTATGTCAGCGGCCATATCTGGCGAATGGTTGGCGTGCTGGTATTGCTCGCGATCACCTTTTTCTTCCTAGCCGACCGGCTGTTCACCCGTTTCGCACGCCTGTTTGGAAGTCATGCCGCCATCGGCGATGTACAGGGCTTGCCGGTGTTGCTTTTCACCGTCGGTTTGCTCGCGCTGCTTGCACAGCCTGTGATGAATGCCGTGGTCCGGCAGGGCGAGCGTGAGGCCGACAATTATTCGTTGCGCCATGTGAACCTGCCCGATGCGCTGGCAAGCGCATTGGTCAAGACCGCCGAATATCGCTACCCCCGCCCAAGCGCGATGCAGGAAGCGTTATTCTACACCCACCCCAGCGTTGAATGGCGCGTGCGCAATGCGATGGATTGGAAGGCCAAGGAGATGGAGAAGGCGAAGCCATAAGCCACTGCCCCGTCCAACCAACCGGAACTCAGACTGCTTTCTTTTCCTGCCGGAACTTATGCAACAATGGCTCGGTATAGCCATTGGGCTGCGCCACGCCTTCGAAGATAAGGGCGCGTGCCGCTGTGAACGCAATGCTGGCCGGCGTCAGCTTTTCATACAATGGATCGCCAGCGTTCTGCGCATCTACCTTGGCAGCCATCTTGGTCAGCGCGGCATTCACTTGCGCCTCGGTCGCGATTCCATGCAGCAGCCAGTTGGCAATATGCTGTGACGAAATACGCAAAGTGGCGCGGTCTTCCATCAGACCGATGTCATGAATATCGGGTACCTTTGAACAGCCGACGCCTTGGTCAATCCAGCGCACGACATAGCCAAGAATGCCTTGGGCGTTGTTTTCCAATTCTTGCGTTACGTCTTCGTCCGACCAATTGTGACCGACCGGTGCGACCGGAATGGTCAGGAGGGAGCTCAATTCGGGCGTTCGTGCTGTAGCCAACTCGGCCTGACGCGCGAAGACATCCACCTGATGATAATGCATAGCGTGTAAAGTGGCGGCTGTGGGTGAGGGGACCCAAGCGGTATTGGCGCCTGACATCGGATGGCCGATTTTCTGCACCATCATATCTGCCATCATATCGGGCGCGGCCCACATGCCCTTACCAATTTGCGCTTTACCAGACAGGCCGCAGGCAAGCCCGATTTGGACGTTGCGCGATTCATAGGCCTGAATCCAGCTGGACGATTTCATGTCCGCTTTGCGGATCATCGGTCCAGCCCGCATCGCCGTGTGCATTTCGTCACCAGTGCGGTCTAAAAAGCCCGTATTGATGAAGACAATTCGGTCTTTGACGGCATGGATACAGGCCGCCAGATTAGCACTGGTGCGCCGCTCTTCATCCATCACGCCGACCTTTATCGTGTGTCGCCGCAGCCCGAGCAGATCTTCGACAGCATCAAACAAGTCATTGGTGAGCGCGGCTTCTTCCGGGCCATGCATCTTCGGCTTTACGATATAGATGTTACCCGCGCGGCTGTTGCGCAGCGGACCAAGGCGCATCACATCATGCAAACCGCACAAGGATGTGAACACGGCATCCAATATGCCTTCGGGCGCTTCGCTGCCGTCGGCGAGTAGAACGGCAGGGTTAGTCATCAGGTGGCCAACGTTGCGTACGAACATTAGGCTTCGACCCGGCAGGACATGGTCGCCATAAGCTCGATCTCCCTCCAGAGCGCGCGTGACCGTCTTGCCGCCCTTGTCGAAGCTGGCGACCAGGTCGCCGCGCATCAGGCCAAGCCAGTTGGTGTAAGCTGCAACCTTGTCATCGGCATCGACGGCGGCAACGGAGTCTTCCAAATCGATGATGGTGGTGAGGGCTGCTTCCAAAATGACGTCCGCGACGTGAAGCTCATCTGTCGCGCCGACGGGATGGTTCGGATCTACCAATATCTCGATATGGAGCCCATTATGTTTGAATAAGAAACGCGCGGTGTTGCCCGATTGAACATGCGCCACCAAAGCTTCCGAAGCGGAACCGGCAAGTGCCGCTTGCCAGTCTGGAATGGCCTGGTCCAGGAATTGTCGCGCATAGGCAACTACAGCCGCGCCACGCGCCGCGTCATATCCACCCGGCCGCGCCGCTGGTGCATCAAGAACGTCCGTGCCGTATAATGCATCGTACAGGCTGCCCCATCGGGCGTTGGCGGCGTTCAAGACAAATCGGTCGTTCAGGCTTGGTACCACCAGTTGCGGGCCAGCCATGGTCGCGATTTCCGCATCGACATTTTCCGTTCCGATTTTGAACGGCGCAGGTTCTGGAACCAGATAACCGATGTCGCGCAGAAAGGCCTGATATTGGTCCATATCAGAGATAGGGCCGGGATGCGCCAGGTGCCAAGCATCAATCTGCGTTTGGATAGCATCACGCTTTTTCAGTAAGCTTTTGTTTGGCTGGACAAAAGCCTTCAGCACATCGGCTAAACCCTGCCAGAAATGCTCAGGCGAAATGCCGGTTGCAGGCAAAGCCGATATTTCGGCAAATTGCACAAGTTGTTCAGCAACCCGAAGGCCGGCGCGTGTTACATATTCGGTCATTCTTGGCTCCGGTTTAAAAATGGGGCCTGGGGAGATTTTTATTTTGGCCTGCCTAGCGGGAGTCTGTTCGGTGCAAAAGCCCAAAATGAATGCACGGCGCACTGTACCCATCAATTTGTAAAATCTTTTTACGTTTGTTGTGTTGTGAAAAGCAACGACGGCGGATACTCAGAGCTAAGTAGCCTCAGTCTCCGTTAGTTTCGCAGAGAGGCATCGGGAAAATTCAGTTATGGAAACACGAATAATTGTCGCTTAAGCGTTGTTGGCAACCATGCTTGTGGGGGCAGCAATTTTTGGAGCACGTTACGTGTATCGCCGTCGCCAGTTCAAGATTCGCCAAATGGGCCGTGGCAAAAATATCAATTCCTAATCCTGTCGGATAACGATCAGGCTTGCGCCGCTTGAAATAATCATTATTCGCCTCCTCGTCATCTGGGGAGTAGCCAACCGTTCGATTTGAACGGGACATGCATCAACATATTTGGCCGAGAGGTCATGGTGCATGTGGGGCCGCAAGCGCGGTTCAAGGCGAGACCAATGGCATCAGCAACCGTACCGGTCGGGCGGGTGGCTGGTGGCATTGCGTCTTTTAACGGCCTGACCCGGATGATCATATGGAAACTTTCTTCGCGTCTACCTTGCTAGTTGCGGTTGCTGAAATCGGCGACAAGACTATGCTGCTTGCCATATTGTTGGCCACTCGGTTCAAACGCCCATTGCCCGTTATTGCGGGCATATTCGTCGCGACAATCGCAAACCACGCATTGGCGGCTTGGGCAGGCAGCGCGCTTGCCAGTGTGTTTATGAGCGACACATTTCGTATCGCGGTGGCCATCGGTTTTATCGCGATGGCGGGTTGGACGCTCATCCCAGACAAGGTTGATGACGATATCAAGGTTCCATCCCAACAAGGAGCATTCCTTGCCACCACCATCGCCTTTTTTATCGTTGAGATGGGCGATAAAACGCAGGTCGCAACCATTGCGCTTGGCGCGCAATATCATGCAGTTCTGGCGGTGGCAGCGGGAACGACCTTCGGTATGATGATTGCTAATGTGCCTGCGGTCTACCTTGGCGAGAAGCTTGTCGAAAAGATTTCGCTGCGCACGGTGCACATCATTGCTGCGTCGATGTTTCTTATTCTCGGGCTTTGGCAGTTGTGGGAGTTGTCGAACCCCGCCTAAACTGTTAGGCGCGCGGCCTATATTCAGCTTCGGAACATGATATGACCAAAGACCGCATCAAAAAAGTCGTCCTCGCTTATTCGGGCGGGCTCGATACCAGCGTCATCCTGAAATGGTTGCAGGTCGAATATGGCTGCGAAGTCGTGACCTTCACCGCCAATCTGGGGCAAGGTGAAGAGCTAGGGCCAGCCCGCGAAAAGGCGGTGCTGATGGGCGTGCCGGACCACCACATCTACATCGATGATTTGCGCGAAGAATTTGTGCGCGATTTTGTCTTCCCAATGATGCGCGCCAATGCCCGTTATGAAGGCGACTATTTGTTGGGCACGTCAATTGCGCGTCCGCTCATTTCGAAGCGTTTGATCGAGATTGCGGCCGAGACCGGCGCTGACGCGATTGCGCATGGCGCAACCGGCAAGGGCAATGACCAAGTGCGGTTTGAGCTCTCGGCCTATGCGCTGAACCCAGACATTAAGGTGATTGCACCATGGCGCGAGTGGGATCTGACGAGCCGCACGCGCCTTATTGAGTGGGCCGAACAGCATCAGATTCCAGTGCCAAAGGACAAGCGCGGCGAAAGCCCGTTTTCGACTGACGCCAACCTGTTGCACACATCGTCCGAGGGCAAGGTGCTTGAGGACCCATGGGATGAAACGCCTGATTATGTCTATTCGCGTACCGTCAACCCGGAGGACGCGCCGGATACGCCTGAATATATCGCCATCGATTTTGAAAAGGGTGACGGCGTTGCGCTGAACGGTGAAGCTATGTCGCCAGCAACGTTGCTTGCTGCACTCAACGATCTTGGCCGCAAGCATGGCATTGGCCGCCTCGATCTGGTCGAGAACCGCTTTGTCGGCATGAAGTCGCGCGGCATGTACGAAACACCCGGCGGCGAGATTTACGCCCGTGCGCATCGTGGCATTGAGAGCATCACGCTTGATCGTGGCGCAGCGCATCTCAAAGACGAGCTGATGCCGAAATATGCGGAGCTTATCTATAACGGCTTCTGGTTCAGCCCCGAGCGCGAGATGTTGCAAGCCGCGATTGACTTGAGCCAAGCCGACGTAGCGGGCACTGTTCGGTTGAAGCTCTATAAGGGCATGGCCAGCGTCGTTGGCCGCAAATCGCCCAACAGCCTGTATAGCGAAAAGGTTGTGACGTTCGAAGACGACGCAGGCGCCTATGACCAAAAGGATGCGGCGGGCTTTATCAAGCTGAATGCGCTTCGCCTGCGGCTGTTGGGACAGCGCAAAACTTAGAATTCTCCACGTCGAATTGCGACGAGGAGGATCTGTCCAAATCTCACCGCTTTTTAACCATTAGCGGCTAAATCCGGCGGCGTGAAAAACAGCGACAATACAGCTGCCGACCCCCGGCCCGTGTCCGCCGTCAGCAATGCTGTCGGCTTGTGGGGCCTGTTGGGACTTGTTGTCGCGGTTCTCGTAGCGCGCAACTTTGGTGGAATTGGTGCAGCGTTTGGTTTCGATGACTGGCCAGCGCGTGCGGATGGACCCTATTCCGCCTTGGTAGCGTTGTCGTTCTGCGCAATACCCATGGTCTTGTGGTCGATCTTCGTGGACAAGGTCCATCAACGGCCGTCCACTGGAATCGACTGGAGCATTTGTCGCCCCATCGCGGATGTGCTGGACGCCAGCATTATCAAGGTCGCTGGTTTATGGGCGACATGGGCGTTGATCGCGGCGATTTATGGGCTGTGCCGTTTTTATTGGGACGGGAATTATCTGTTTTCGATGCAGATGTTTCAGGCGGCGGCAATTCCGCTGATCTTGCTGTCTGTCCCCTATCTCGTCTGGCTTGATCGCCACTTGGTCAACCCGCGCGATGGCGTCTGGCACTTTGGCGCGTGGATTGCGGGCCGCGATGATTGGGATCGGCAAGAGATGTTCTATCACCTGCGGGCATGGGCGGTAAAGGGCTTCTTCCTCGCGTTCATGATATCCATCGCCCCCGGCGGCTTTCGCGATATCGTTAATATGAACTTTGCTGAAGTGGCCACGAACCCCGTCTGGGTCGCCAACGCGCTGATTACCGGCATGTTCCTTGTCGATGTGCAGTTTGCTACCATTGGCTATATGCTGACAATGAAACCGCTCGATGCGCATATCCGCACGGCCAACCCTTATCTTGCGGGATGGGTCGCAGCGCTCATGTGTTACCCGCCCTTTATCCTGATGAACAATGGCGGCCCGCTCGATTACCATATCGGCACCAGCGATTGGGCCTATTGGTTTGAAGGGCACATCAGTTTGCTGTGGATTTGGGGCACAATTCTCGTTGTCTTGACGGCCATATATGCGTGGGCGACGGTCGCCTTTGGCCTTCGATTTTCGAACCTCACGCATCGCGGTATCCTGACGCACGGGCCATATGCCTTTTCCAAGCACCCTGCCTATCTTAGCAAAAATGCCTTCTGGTGGCTGTCCACTTTGCCGTTTCTGGTGACCACGGGCAGCACCGTCGATATGGTCCGCAACAGCGCAATTCTGGCGCTAGTCAGTGCCATCTATTACTGGCGTGCTCGAACCGAGCAGAAGCACCTAATGGCCGATCCCGCATATGCCGCATATGCCGATTGGATGGATCGCAACGCCATGGTGCCGCGCTTCTTTGCCGCGCTACGCCGCCTTGCGGGCAATCGCCTGCGCCAACGAAATGAGGTTCAGCCCGCCGAATAGCATCCTGATGCACAGGCTTTAATCGCGCGATTAAGTCTGATACGCTCCCCTTGGAGAAGAGGAGAGTCGTTATGCATGATTTGGTCATTCGCGGTGGAACATTGGTTGATGGCTCGGGCGCACCGCGCTTTGTTGCTGATGTCGCGGTCGACGGCGGTATCATAACCGCGATCGGACAAATCAGCGCCTCTGGCCGCGATGAAATTGACGCGACGGGCAAAATCGTCAGCCCCGGCTTTGTCGATATCCACACCCATTATGATGGCCAAGCGACATGGGATAGCGAGATGGCACCATCCAGCTGGCATGGCGTGACCACGGTGGTCATGGGCAATTGCGGCGTCGGTTTTGCGCCTGCCAAGAAAGACAAGCATGACTGGCTCATCGGCCTGATGGAGGGTGTCGAGGATATTCCCGGAACCGCGTTGGCCGAAGGGATGACTTGGGACTGGGAAACCTTCCCCGAATATCTGGACGCGCTTGAACGCCGCCCGCGCACGATCGATGTTGCCACGCATGTCCCGCACGGCGCAGTGCGCGCTTATGTGCTGGGCGACCGCGAAATGCCCGGCGCCGTGCCAACCGAGGAGGACATCGCCGAAATGTCGCGCATCGTCGAGGAAGGCATTCGTGCAGGCGCGCTTGGCTTTTCGACCTCGCGCACCGTGTTGCACAAGTCGGTGGATGGCGAACTCGTCCCCGGAACAACCGCGACTAAGGAAGAATTGATCGGCATTGGCCGCGCGATGGGCCGCGTTGGCTATGGCGTATTCGAAATGGCGAGCGACATGAAACGCGATTGGGATGAATTTGGCTGGATGGGCGCGCTCAGCCGTGAAACCGGACTGCCCGTGACCTTCGCCGCGTTGCAATCCATCGCCAAGGAAATGCCACTTGAGGAGCAAATTTCCTCAATGATCGCCGAAAATGACAATGGCGCTAATATCGTCGCGCAGATCGCGTTGCGCGGCAACGGCATCATCATGGCATGGCAGGGCACGGTACACCCGTTCCGTTTCAAGCCAGCATGGGCAGAAATTGAAACGCTCCCATGGGCAGAGCAGCTGGCCCGCTTGAAAGAACCGGCGTTCAAGGCGCGGATGATATCCGAAGATTCGGTTTTTCCGCAAAGTGACATCATCGATTTTCTGCGCATCGTTGCGGGCGGCTGGCCAGTGCATTTTGAAATGGGGCCGGATTTCAATTACGAGCCACGGCAGGATGAAAGCGTCATGGCGCGGGCCATTGCGGCGGGCGTTAGCCCTGCGGAATATTCCTATGACCTGTTGATGCAGGACGACGGCACTGGCTTCATCTATTTCCCGATCCTCAATTATCGCGACGGCAATCTGAACTTTCTAGAGGAACTGCAAACGCGCGATGATTGCGTGAACAGCCTGTCCGATGGCGGCGCGCATTGCGGCACCATTTGTGATGCCGCTAGCCCGACCTTCATGTTGCAACATTGGGTCCGCGACCGCGACGGAACGCGTATCACGCTAGAAAATGCGATCAAGCGACAGTGCCGCGACACCGCGCAGTTATATGGCCTGAACGACCGTGGCATTTTGAAACCGGGATATTTAGCGGATATCAACGTTATTGATCTGGACCGCCTGAAGCTCAGCAAGCCATGGCTGGCGTTCGATCTGCCCGCAGGCGGCAAGCGCTTGCTGCAAAAGGCAGATGGCTATGTCGCGACCATAAAGGCCGGTGCGGTCACATTCCGCGAGGGCATTATGACGGGGGCTTTGCCGGGCATCGTGGTGCGTGGACCGCAGAACATCGCAATGGCTGAAGCTGCGGAGTAGGGGAGGGCTTCCAGCGCGGAAGCCACTCCATTATTACACGCGCATTGGCATCAATACGTACAACGCCGCTGACTTGTCATTCTCACGAATGAGGGTCGGAGCGCTTGCGTCTGCGAGATGCAACTCAACGATATCGCCTTCGATCTCGCCTAAGATGTCCATTAGGTAACGCGCATTGAAGCCGATTTCGAATCCATCGCTGCTATATTGGCCGGACACTTCTTCGGCGGCAGTGCCGTTTTCCGGGCTGGTCACCGACAAGGTGATCTTGTCTTTATCAAGCGCCATTTTGACGGCGCGGGTTTTTTCGGTGGCGATGGTTGCTACGCGGTCAACGCCTTGGCTGAATGCCTTGGGATCGATACGCAAAAGCTTGTCATTGGCCGTTGGAATCACGCGGCTGTAATCCGGGAAGGTGCCGTCGATCAGCTTTGATGTCAGGATAACATGGTCAAAGGTGAAGCGGATTTTGCTCGCCGACAGATCAACTTGAATCACATTGCCGCCGCTTTCGTCGAGCAACTTGCGCACTTCGGCAACGCATTTGCGCGGCACGATGATGTCGGGCATGTTCTCTGCACCGGCAGGACGCGGAAGCGTGACGCGGGCAAGGCGATGGCCATCGGTCGCCGCAGCTTTCAACACAGGCTCTGCATCGTCGGTAACGTGCAGGAAAATACCGTTGAGATAATAACGCGTTTCTTCGGTCGAGATCGCAAAGCGCGTCTTATCGATAATCTGGATGAGCGAGCTTGCCGGAATTTCGAACGATGTGGGCAGTTCGCCCTCCGCAATCGTGGGGAAATCGTCGCGCGGCAATGTCGCGAGCGAGAAGCGCGCGCGACCTGCGTTAACGGCCATGCGGCCATCGGCAGCGTGCAATTGGACCTGTGAACCGTCGGGCAATTTGCGCGCGATTTCGAACAGGGTATGCGCAGAAACTGTCGTTGCACCTGGCGTTTCGACCTCAGCAGCAAAGGTTTCAACGACTTGCAGATCAAGGTCGGTAGCGGTGAGCTTTATCTTGCCGCCCTCGCTGGCTTCGATGAGCACGTTGGACAATATGGGGATAGTGTTGCGCCGCTCCACAACAGACTGGACGTGGCTCAGGCTTTTCAGCAGGGTCGCGCGTTCGATCGTGGCTCTCATTCAAAATCCCCTTGTCGGGATTGGCGGTCAACAACCTGCCAAAATTCCCTATTTCTGTGGCGATTCCTCCTTAACCGCTTTGACCATTAGGGCAAGCCGATAGGTTTTGCGTCCGACAATATCCTGTGGAATAAGACCAAATAGCGGGTATTAGCGTTCCAATGGGGATTTCAACAAACGGTAAGCGCCTTTTCATTGCTCGGCATGGGGAGACGGTGTTCAATAAGATAGCGCGGATGCAGGGGCAGGCCGAAGT
>Ga0105050_10009980_pt1 | contig 10504 bp, 11 predicted proteins | sample FRY01_FD_78088 | JGI IMG/M metagenome (GOLD analysis project Ga0105050, IMG submission 78088) | Freshwater microbial communities from Lake Fryxell liftoff mats and glacier meltwater in Antarctica - FRY-01 | ecosystem: Environmental > Aquatic > Freshwater > Ice > Glacier meltwater ... | reverse complement strand
GCACCTTCAAGTATATTCCTGAAGGCGCTGGAAACAGCCATACCGATGTCTCCGAATGACTTCCTGATTTCTGCGTTTCTCTCAGCTATTTTGTTGTCTTCTGATAGTTGGACGAAGCGCGCATACCCTTCTTCCAGCAGGCCCGTTTCGATGCCCATTGCCCTTTGTTCTAGGATCATTTGCCGCATTGTGTCCAACTGATTGTTGTATGCGTTGTCCACCCCGTTGGTTTTGTCGAGCAAGTCTTGCGCGCCGTTTATTGCGTCCTTGAAGAACTTGTTGGACGCAGTGTTGACGGACTCATAGTATTTAGCGGTAGTGTCAGGGGTCATCTCCAACTCTGGGTTCCCCAACTTTTCCATCAAGCCGGATATAGCCTGCTGGAAAGGAGATAAATCCTTCTGCATGATCTTATCAATTTCAGCGTTGAAGTCTTCCAAAGCCTTATTCGCGCCCTCGTCGACAATGGCCCGGCGCACACCGGCTATGGTGTCCGCTAGTGCCGCAACGACTGCAGTGCCGCCCTTGAGTGTCCCCAGCTTCTCGACTAAGTCATTGAAATCATCAAGCTTCTTTGCGGTTGCGCCGACTTCTTTCGTGGCGGAATTATACTGTAAGCCGTAGTCGCGGATCTTCTCAGCAAGGGCCTCAACTTGAGTTGCCTCACGGTCACGCTGTGCAGCCAGTTTATCAGTTACAGTTTTAGCGGCTTTGGCTGGCTTCAGGAAGCCCTGAAGCGCTCTTGCCGATCCATTAAAAGCCTCTTCAGCTTTTGTGTACGTTTTAAGATTTTCGCCAGCCATCGCCACCTTGTTAATTGATTTCGATGCCCTATCCCATTCTTCATAATTTATGACTTTACTTTCAAATTGATTGCGAAGCTGGTCCAAGGACTGCCCGACAGTATTAACGCCTGTGCGGAAACGCTCTACAATTTCTTGTGTTCTGTCTCCAGTCCTGACCACTCTAAGTCCGCCGCCGAAGCCACCCTGCAATGCTACACCGCCGCGCCTAATGGCCGTAAGTTCATTCCTTCCTTCCTCCTGCGCCACCATCGCGTCTGCTTTCGCTGCAGCTAATTTAAGCCGTGTGTTCGCAATCAATACTGGATTTTGCTCGCGTATCTTTCCTGTTGTTAAGTCGAAGTATTCGCCCAGAATACTTTCGGCATTGGCAAGTTCGTGAGAAGCGATTTCAACCTTCTTCTGCTCTTTCTCAACTTTGAAAAGCGCCTCAATCATCGGCCCAAGAACAGCAGTGGCGACAATGATGGCAAGTCCCCACGGACCTGATAGAAACGCGCCGACTATCTTGGCTTTGCCGGTCATCAGATTCATGGAGTAGCCAAGCTGGCCGATCTGCTGGTTAAAAGCCATTACAGGCGAAGCGCCTGTGGCTACAGATGTGGTAAAGTCGTTAAGCTGCATCATAGCCATCTGGCTACCCTGCCGGTTTTGACGCAGCGACTGCGACTGCGAGTCAATTACATTGCTGTACCGCTTGCCGCTTTTGATGACACCTTCAGTAGCCTGCGAAAGCCCAGTGCTGGAGGCTTGCAGCTTCTTCATCTCGCGTTCAAGCGACCCAACTTGCTTTATGAGATTGGCAATATCACCTTGGTTTTTAACAACCATGTCGAGCGTGAGTTCAAGGTTTTGTGCTACTGCCACGGTGCTTTGCCTTTTCCGCCTCTATCTTATGCCAAATCGCCCACTCGTTATATTCTTCTAATGAGATTTCTTCAATCTCTTCGAAGGTCTTTCCTAGTCGATCCGCCAAAGTATAGAGGTTATACCTGAACGAATCTTCCCTTAGTTTTTTTCCAGATCCGCCGTGTCATCACCGGACATCAGGTTATTGGCTACCTGAGAGATAACGCCGACCTCTTCACGCAGAAGGATAGCCTTATCCTTCAGATCAAACATAGGCTCACCATCCTTTTCCTTTGCCTTAAGGATGATGATGTCCACGAACGCTTCCAACGTGGGATTGCCAAGGAAGCCAGGGTGCTTACGCTGAATCCTGTTCATTTCACCAGCCGTAAATGGCCCGTGATAAATGATCAGGGATTCATCGTTCTCACCCCAAGCCTCTACGTCAAAAGAACGCTCGTCTTTGCTGCGCTTTGCAATGCGCTCACCCATCTTACTCATATGTCAATCTCCGTTATTAGGCGACAGTGGATTCAGTAATTGCTCCATTACCTTCAACGGTAATGCTGGCTTCAACCATGCCATCGAATGAGGCATTGATGGTCTTGCCGGTAACAATCGCAGACCCGGTGTAGTAGTCTGCGGTGCTTGCGTTGCCTTCTGGGTAGAAGTTGATGGTCACTGTCGAACCGGGTGCAAGTGCAACCTGTCCGTTAGTGTCCGTTTCATCCCAGAATACATCAACGCTGCCAGACCAAGACTGAAGGGTCGTTTTACGGGTGCGGAAGACATCGCCCATAGTTGTGTCTTCTACGGTGTCGGATGACCACTCAAGAGAGTAGCTGCGGATTTCAGCTATCGCGTTGGCACCGATTTCGACGGTTCCCTCGCTGCCAGTGTGCGTTGCCATTATTCAATCTCCTCGGTTTCTTTGGCTTTTCGTTTAGCTTTAGGCCGCTCAACTGACCAGCCCTTGCTCGTTAGATACTCAATTCTGTTGTTCGGCGCTACAATCTCGTCACCATTTTCGCTATATAATGTTGTAAATTTCATCGCGCAATCTCCGCATCACCAATAGTAGTAACATATTCCACGTCAAATGTCATGGTAGCAACGCCAATTGCCTTATCACCTTCTACATTAACGTCACTCTCTGTCGAGCGAAGAATTGTGGATTTAGCAAGACCGTTAAGAGTGAAGTCTGCGGCAACGGCTGCTTCCACCTCTGCACACATGGTGTCTATCGTATCGAAGACAGATATGGATGGGCCTTTAGCAACGGCCTCCACAGCGATGCGGATATTCCGCTTCAGCGTTCTGGATCCGATAGTAATAAGGGCGCTCGACTCATCCATACTGTAGACCACCAAGGCGGGTAAGGCCGCGTCATCTAGCGCGTACTTCCGCATCTTGTAGACGGTGGCCCCAGTAGCCAATCCAGTGACCGTTGAGGCGACCCTATCGCGTATCTGTTTACGCACATGCGCCATCAGGTATCCTCAAGCACCATTGTGGTCATACCCACACCATCAGTGAGCACTACGCGGACAGTATAAGTAACCGCGTCAATGATGATGGCATCCCCATCCGCTGCTGCGCTGACATCGTATGTCCTACACACAAAGCGTGGTTCTGGTATGGTAATTTCCAGCATTTGGCTGGCGTTGCGGCTGGCCTGTGGATTATCGAAGATGCCTAGAACAGACTTGGATGCACCACCGGCTGGAGTGTATGTTGCCGTAGTGGCAAAATCATCCAACTCCAGAAAGTCCAGAATGTCTGAGGCACTTTCGATACCCATCAGAAAATCTTAGTAGCCCGGCCACGCTTTTTGGCTGGCTGTGGGTCACGATGAGTAACATCAACAGAAGCAGCCTTGATTACGGTTTCATTGTGCGGGACGATACGCCCTTGGGCCATGAAAATCTCAGCTTCGCGATCAGGCAGGTCCGTCACTAGGTCGCCTGTCTGCTTCGGCCCTTGGGAGGTCACTAAGCCGCGAATGATTTTATATGTTGTCATAAAAACCTCATAAGTGTGGGGGCGAGTTACCCCGCCCCCAGTCCTAATTAGCCGTCATTACCGAATGCGAAGCTCACCGGATGGCGAACTGCGATGTCGGCAGTCTGGAATGCCACAATGTTGAGGCCACCTGATTTGGACAGTGTGTAAGGATCAACCGTAAGGTCAAGTCCGCCCCACATGCCCATCAGCAAGTCAGACCAGTTGGCAAAGTAGACGTTGCCAGCCGTGCCCTGTTGCGACCGGATTACGTTATAGCCGTTGGCTTGACCGCCTTCCAGAACGAACATGCCCGAACCAGAGTCCTTAGTCTTAGTTTTAAGACCACCGTAGGTTGCTGCATCGGTAATGTAGGCAAGGTTGCCTCGTAGTGCATTGTCCGCAGCCAGAGCTGTTTCGAGCGTCACCATTTCAGCGAAGGTAGGCACTGCTGCGGCGAAGTCCGTCACAGTGTTGATGCCTACGGTGTTTAGAACACCGCGTGGCTGGCCCGAACTAGCTGAGCCTTCCAGAGCAGCTTTATCAAGTGCCAGAGCAATCGCCTGAATGAGGTCATCGCGAACGATGGCTTCAATTGCAGGAGTAGACTGCTGCAGCATCTGACGGGTCATCTGCGTATTCACACCAAGCTGCTTGGGTGACAGGCTGATGGTCGAGAAGGTCGGCTCGCTTTCTGCAGAGTCTGCGCCCTCGGTGGCTATCCAAGCTGCCGAAGATGCAGTTGCCTTCTTCGGAATATCAACATTGCCAACCAGACCGGGAACCATGCGGGCACCAGCCTGCATGACCGACATTTCGTTACGAAGAACATCAATGAACTCCGAAGCGATCAGGTTAGTTGCGACCAACGAAGCATCGTCCGTAGTGTTTATGTCACGTTTGCCCCAAACACCTTGGATGTCAGTTGGAACGATGATGCCGTTTGCAGTGCGGCCTTCACGCTTTGCAGCGGCCTCACCAGCTTCACGTTCGAAAGAAGCAGATTCCTGCGCCTGACGGTCGTTAGGGAAAGCCAACGCACGAATGACATTCATGACCGAATAGCTGCGCTTTTCGACTTCAGTCAAACCAATGTCGGTTTCACTCTTTGAAACTAGAGCAGCATCACCGATAGCGTCGAGGACAATGCCCCGGAACTGTTCAATGCTACGGCCTTCGTTGATGGCTTGTTCGGCAATGTCACGCTTGTTGTGACGGGTGCCTAGTGCGAGAATTTCAGATGCGTTTTTCGCAGCAGCCTTAGCGGCGTCTGCCCGAACTTCATCCAGATTTACTTCATCGGACATTTTTCTGTCCTCCTGTTTGATTGTTGGTTCTACCTTTGCAGGCAATGCGGGTTTGGCAACTTCGGCGCTTCGCCCCACACCAACGGTCGTGTCGGCTGGAATGCTTACAACGCTTGCTTCCATTGGGGACCAGCGGGTCACTCGGTAATCATCCGAACCCGCTCTCTCCATTTTGTTGACTTGGTACCCAACGGAAATGTTCCCTCGGATACCATCGACAACATCATTGAAAACCTCTTCTGCGAGCGCACCCCGTCCGAACCTTACATTGGCTCGTAGGCGTTTGTCACTGGAGAGTTCCACTGATTCAATTACGCCGATCTGGCGTGAATGGTCGTGATCAAGCAAGAGGGGAGCGCGACCGGAGTTAAGGAACTCCATGTCGATAGCACCTTGCTCATGCACAAGAATTTCGTTGCCGAAGGAGCGCATTACAGGCTGCTCGGACGATAGCGAAATCATCACAGTCCGCGTACTTTCGTCTATAACTTGGGCGCGCATTTCACCTGCGCGGCGTTCGATCATTTCGACGGTGCCCTTGCGGTCAACTTGCGCTTCCACAACAGGTTCAACGGCTGGTTCTTCAGCAATCGGGTCAACCCGTTCATTGATAAGTTCTTCTGCCATAACTTCTCCTGTAGCAGCGCTTTTCTCGTTGCTCAATGGGGTGGGATTATTTTCTTCATTGGCCATTGTTGTTTCCCTGTTCTGGCGGAACCGGCTTATTGGCTTTATTACCACCAAATGGGCTGAAGGCTAGTTCTTGGCCGTAGGATGTAGATATTTCATTAGCCGCCTGCCAATCTTTCTGTGTTTCTTCGAAATCACGCCCGTATTGATTTGACACATCCTGCGGGGACATAATGCCGTTGTGCATTGCCTCCACAGCAGCAGATATTTCCTTCTGTGGATCCACCCACTGCCAGCCGCGAGGGCGGAAGATGGTGGCATCATAAAACTTGTCAAAACGGGTTGCAGGCATGTTGATCTTGCCAAAGTCCATCACATGGTGGAGCCAAGCCGCGTATGCCCTCATAACAAAGTGATCGTACAGGAATTGCTGCATACCGGAGTAAGAATCGCGCTCTTCCAATGCCCCCTGTCGGATTGAAGAATAGGATGTCTCAGTTAGATCGTTCGCCAATGAGGCGTAAGACACGCCCATCGCAGAGGCAATGCCGCGCAGCATACCTTTCTGGAAATCAGCGAATGCCGTAGGCGGATGCTGCATGTCGAACGACCGGAAGTCCATGCCCTGCGGCAATTGATGGAATGTTCCCGGCTCTGCATCTATGTACGGCGCGCTACCTGCGCCATTCTCGTATCCATCTGCGTTAAAATCATCGCCTGTTTGCGATACAAAGAAACCCATCTTGGCCGCGCTCATGCGCGCTGCGACAAGCTCCGCTTCGCGGTGGGCATTTAACATCTTGATCTGGGTTACAACGGGAGCCAACGGCGGCTCACCGCGTGTTTGACCGGGGCGCACCTGTTCGAACACATGGATAATATCGCTTGCGGAAATTCGGCGCGAAACCCTCTTATTAATTGAGGCAAATTCCATATCGCCGGGGTGCCCTTCCTTCACCCAATAGGCTACCGGACGATGGTAACGATCAACCTCTACCCCCATCCGTATTTCTGTTCCGTCTTTGCGTTTCTCGTTCTTCTTCTCGTCCACTTGGTCCGCTTCAAACTGGTAGAATGCGATACCGTAAACAAAAGACTGCGACCGGACGATCTGCACGAAAGCTTCGCCATCGCGGACTAGCGCAGACTGAACACCCTTCTGCAGATCAACCCAAGACTGCTTCCCGTCAGCCGTGCAGTTCCCTATGCGGCCAAATGCTCTCCACGCATCCTCTACTATAGCGTTGCCGCCAACATCCAACCGGCCATCGCTGGTCATGGCTTTGACTTGATGGGTAAACCCATCCTTACCCACCACATTATTCTGCAGAAGCTTGATGTAACGCTTAACGTAGGGGTCGTTACGCGCCAGATCACGACAGCGCTCACGCATAATCTGCAGGCTGACTTTAAGTTCTGCGTCAGCGCTTCCGCTAGATGCGGTGAAGTCCGCAAACAGACGGCCAACCTGTGCGGCCTCATAGCTGTTGCCGTAACGATTTGACGCTTTTTTACGCTCTGGCGGCGCTAGGCCAAGTGCCTCTCTCCAAAAACTCATCGCGGAAATCTCACTTTAATAGTGGAATTTGTCTGTCGCCCGTTTGCGATGTCGTTTTTCCGTTTGTTTTGAGCCGCTTCCCTTTTGTAGAAGTTTCTCCACTCCAACAGTTCCGTCACAGACATCTTTGTAATGGAGCGCCCAGCGATTGAATAGGATGAAACATCCTTATCTGCTCGGCCCTCCAGAAGGCTTTCCACCTTCCGAAGCATAATCTCAGCATGTCCGCTCGGATCGGCAAGTTCTATATCCAGATCAGGCAGGATGCTGAACTGTCCGTTATCCACCACAACAACTTCGCTGTCGCTTAGGCGGTGTATCTCAGCCTGCCAATAATAATCCCCTATGACATAGTTCTGGGTTACAGTGCTGGCTACCTGCACTACATATTGGCTAGAGATTTTGCTGGCTGTAATTGTGATTTCAGTCGCGGTGCCCCCAGAAAGACGGGCCACATACACAAGGTCGTAGAGCGCGGAATCGTAGTCATCAGAAATGTCTGCCCGCTTCCATTGCAGATACGAACCCGCCCTAATGGCAGAAGGCTCCTGATTTGGTGCGTTGTCTACGTCGAATAGATTAGCCATGCGCTCTTATCGCCAGTTGTTTGCAAAACCACCACTGCCTTGCCTTATTTTAGATGGGTTTGCTAGTGGATGGGGCTTTTCTTTCACCTTCGCTGCTTCTTTTGTCTTCTCGGCATCTAGTAACCCATAGAATCTCTTTGTTACTGTGTCCATGTTGACGTTCAAAATACCAAGGGCCGCAATTGCATAAACACGGACATCTAGTGCTTCGTTTCTGGTCCGCGTTTTTTTCCACTCATGCTTAGGATAGCCTTTGTGATACCTAACAACTCTTTTTTCTGCCGTTAATTGGCGAAAATACTCGTCATCCATATCTTGGCGGAAATGACAATAGCCGGGTCCAGCATCTGTCATCCTTAGCCTAGCATAGTGCAATTCCTTAGCCGCGTCTACGCCAACTGGATACAGGGCCACTTTGCCTATGTTGTTTTTGCTTGGCCTACCCACAACCGGCTTGCCTTCGCCGCCCACGCCCTTGATGGCATAAATCCCTCGGCCCGCTCTTGTCTTGGAGTAGTTGTAAACTGACCGAGTATGGTGACCTCCAGAGTCAACGCATGACGCCCTCACCATCATGTCCCTGCCAGCAGGATGGTAGAATGTCTGCAGCAGAAACTCATCCAGCTTTGACCACAGACTGGGGGAGGAAGGGTCGCCGTAGATAACCTTGTAGGCTATCTGCCAGCTTTCCTCGCCCTTGCCCCATCCGACAATCTCGGCTTCTACGCGGTCATCCTGAACATCAACTCCTGCAGTTAGCAGCGTGACTTCCTCTGGGATTTCCTCATATTCTTCGCGCAGCCGCATAGCGTCAGTTTCATCTACGCCATCACCCTGGTCCTCCCATGTCTGCGCCAAGATTGTATTGATGAATGTCTTTAGCCGCATCGGATCACGCTTGGCATTAAGGAACTCTTCGACAGTCTCAACCAGATCAACCCAAGGCGAATAGAAGGCGTTAAAGTGGAAGCCCGCCACACCATTGAAGGGCTGCGATGCTATCCACTCGCCGCGACTGACAGCACGGTGGCGCTCTGGCTCCGTCCAGCCGGTGCCGCAGTGGATGCAATAATACTTGGCGGTCTTCGCGTTTCCGTCATCCCATTGTATCTGTTCCCAAACCAGCTTCTGGCTCTCTTCGCAATGAGGGCATGGAATGTAGAACTCCCTCCTATCCGATTCCTCGTAAGCACTTTCAATTCTGCTTGCCCCACGATTTGTGGGAGTGCTTACTTGGATAATCTTTCTGTTCCAGAAGGTGGCGGCTCTTCGCTTTGCGAGAGATACCGGATCGCCTTCTTCACCCGCACTAGGAGGGTATCGGTCAACTTCATCACACAGAACGACACGAATCGGACGGCTAGCAAGGGAGCTAGGACTATTAGCACCAACAAGAGACAAAGCGCCTCCCGGAAATACCTTATGCAGTGTTGTATTACTCGCATCTCTAGCCTTTGGGTCTTTCACCAGTGCCCGAAGGGCTGGTGTAGGTTTAATAAGTCCCGCTGTAACACGGTCTTTAGAGAAGCCCTGCGCCATGTCTACAGTGGGCTGCATCATCAGAATGGGGCAGGGATCATGCTCCATATGGTAGCCGATTGTATTAAGCAGCGCCTCTGACTTGCCGCTTTGCGTCCCACACATGACCACCACTTCCTTGACGGAAGGATCTGAGCAGGCATCCATAATACCGCGCTGATATTCTGCGCGTGAAGTATACCATCGGCCCGGTTCGGCAGAGGATTGGCTATCCAACATACGTTTGGCGTCAGCCCATTCGGCCACCGATAATCTTGGGGGCGGGGTTAGTCGCCGCATAGCGTCTGCTGCAGCGGAGAGGAAGCCGCTGCGTATTTCAGGTGAAAGGTGTGTTGAGTTCTGCTTCATCATGAAAGTATCTTGTCAATCTTCTTCGGCCTTCCGTTAGGCTTGCTTGTAAAGCGCGGCTTTACCTCTTTAGCTTCTTCTCTGGATGCGCCAAGCCCAGTCTTCGATGCGTCCACTTCCGGCTGGTAGTTCGACAGTTCCGCAAGTGTCTCGCGGATTGCCTCTTCTAGCAGATGCTTTACCTGTGAAATCTCAGTTTCATTCGCCAGCACCGGGGAAACCTTGGACGGCATGGAGAGCAGTTTGGCCTTACATGCGTGAAGCACATTCTCCCACGCCTTGATCACATCGGCAGTGACACACAGTTCACCCTTTGCGCGAGCGAGTGCAATCTCAGCCATGTCGGCGTCAGCCTTCATCTTGCGGGTGCGTTCGGTGTCGTAATCAGAACCAATGATGATCCCACCAGTGGTCGGTTTACGCAGTCCACCGTCTTTTTTAGTCGTTACCGTCATGTGTTCTCAATTCCATTGTTAGCATATCACAAGCTTCCCATTAGGCAAGTCTGAACGCGCCAAATTAAAATGGTTCATAAAAGTCCCTAGTCTTATGAATAACAGTGGTCCCAATTACCCCCAACGGCCATATTCATAGCAGGACCCGCTTTTATAAATGGACGGTCAGAATGCCGCGAATTAGAAGCAATCGCGTCCCGCTGGCATAACGTTTATGCCAAACACAAAAAACCCCGCCGGTTAGGGCGGGGTAGATTTAATTGTTTTTCTGTTAACGTGAATTGAGATGCTAGAACAGAAGCTTAATCAGTTTTTCCATTTGTTCACCTATAGCAGATTCTCCGGATTCTTTCCGGCAATATTGCCTGGGGGATAAGCCAATGCGCTCAGCCATTGCCTCTAATGTTAAGCCATAAGCCCGGCGAAG
>Ga0105050_10009978_pt1 | contig 10506 bp, 11 predicted proteins | sample FRY01_FD_78088 | JGI IMG/M metagenome (GOLD analysis project Ga0105050, IMG submission 78088) | Freshwater microbial communities from Lake Fryxell liftoff mats and glacier meltwater in Antarctica - FRY-01 | ecosystem: Environmental > Aquatic > Freshwater > Ice > Glacier meltwater ... | reverse complement strand
CCAGAGAATACAATCGTAGCAGGCGCTCGATGTATCACGCTCAGCAAAGAGACCCTTAACATTTCTTTAATTTGTATAAATTGAGTCGCGCCAGCCTGTATCACAAGAGCGGGGTTGTCCGTAAAGCTTATGATTTCCAACCCTGGAACACCCATTATTTCATCTTGGAATACTTGACGTAACGGAATAAATTGCAGATCTTTTTGGTACACAAAATTTTCTTTCAGCTGCAACAAAACACCAAATTCCTTTAATGTTTCTTGCAACTGAACTTGCTTTGCTGAAGTAACTGCATTGTCTTTAAGCAATGGTTTTTCTAAACAGAAATACCAAGCGTTCCATATAATAAATAGCGTACCAAATAAAAGCAGACATCGCTGCCACGCACTCCATTGGTTAATATGCTGCCCCCATAATCTCATGAACGGGCCCCCTGTGGATTAAGCGCTGTCGTCTGAATAACAAAATGATAAAAACTATGAAACTTTAACTGTTTAATTGCTGCTTGATACTTCGCGGGTATATCAGACACAAGCCCTTTGCTAACATCCATGCCAATAAACTGTACTGTTCTAAAGACAGGTTGCGCGGCCAATTGTTGTAATAAACTATTTAATTTATCTGCAGAATCCATCGCGCCCGTAATTTTTATAAACGTTGGATTACGACTAATTACAACGTCGGTTAACCACAAACCTTTTACTTGCACGTGCGATAAAGCTTCAAATTCAGCATGAAACCCTTGTTCATTAGCAAGAAAATTAGACGGCAACACACCAGCCAAAGGGTTGCCCACTCCTTGCTGCAGCAACGGCTGCACGAGTTGCACGCTCTGCTGAATGTTTTTATCTAATATGGCAATGTTCCCTGCAGCGTGGCGAAACTGTTGCGCTTGATAGAAAAAATAGCTCAATATAACTATCACAAACAACACAATAATGCCGAATATTCGATTAATGTTAAGGGTTGGACGACGCTCAACAAACTTCAATAAATTAAATGAGGCTGAGTTATTCATTCGCTAACATCCCATAATACGCATGGCTCACCGTAGAGTGATTATTATGTTCTATGGCTTTACGATAATGGGACTCTGGCTCAGAATTCAGCCATTGTATGCGCCCAATGATTTGCGTCAACATTGATGGATCAATCGTCAATAAACCATTCATCAACCACAAGGGAGAGTCTGAGAATGCTTTTATTTCCGCAAAATAAAATAAATTCAGTGCAGTAAAACACGCCTGCGACATCACTAATGTTTCCGCCTTGGGGAGCTTAAGAGTGGCAATTAATTCTCCTTGATAAAAAGCATAAACCTGCGCCACATCTTGAAAATAATTGACCCAAATCACCGTCGTTTCCGCCGAATAATTACGTTGAACATAATGACCATATACAAACTCAGGCAAGGTTATTTTTATGGGTTCCAAACGGACATCACATAATGCTTGGTAGTTTTCTTTCAGCGCTCGCCTAGCCACAGCTGCAACATAAATCCGCTTTTCTTTGGTCATGACAGGGCTTTCTACATAGTCAACTACAAGTTGTTCAATGGGCAAAGATAATCTGGCTTGTTCTTGCCAAAGGATGGCTGTCAACATTTCATTCGCAGGCACTTCAGGTTTTTTTACTCGTAGAAGCTGGTAATCAGAGGAACTTAAAATGGCGACCGTTCTTTTTCCGCTCAATTTATTTTGCTTAATGCATTGTTCTAATTCATTGTGCAGTGCAACAGACACCAACACTCCTGATTCACCATCCGAAACAGTTACTGAAGTTTGATGAAAAGCAAGCGCACAAAACTTAGACACAACCGCTCCCTGTCGCTGAAAAACTCAATGAAAAACATTATTTTATACGGTAAACTATGCCTCATCTTCTTCTCCGACGCAACCCTATGAACAGATCCTTAAAAGATATTCCCGTTATTATTCAAAGCGGTCAAAAATATCACACCGAACAAGGCTTTAATGCGATTAAAGATGGTGTGAAATCACGTGATCATAGCGACGAGCATGTTAAAAAACCTGAATGGCTACGCATTCGGCTTTCCTCTAGCCCAAAATATTCACAAGTTAAGCAGCGCGTGCGCGATCTAAAACTTAGCACCGTGTGTGAAGAAGCAAAATGTCCCAATATTAGCGAATGTTGGAGCCATGGAACTGCAACAATTATGTTAATGGGCTCAGTGTGCACGCGCGCCTGTCAGTTTTGCTCAGTAGATACGGGCAACCCTGGAGGTTGGCTGGATAAAAATGAACCGCAAAATACCGCCAATACTGTTCAAGCCATGGGATTACAATATGTCGTCCTAACCTCCGTTGATCGCGATGATTTGCCAGACGGCGGCGCACTTCATTACGCTACCACCATCCAATGCATTAAAGCACTCTCCCCCACAACAAAAGTGGAAGCTTTAACCAGCGATTTTCAAGGCGTTCACGCCTCTGTACAAACCATTTTAGACAGTGGTGTCGACGTCTATGCGCAAAATATGGAAACGGTCAAACGCCTAACGCACCCGGTACGCGATCCCCGCGCCAGCTATGAACAAACGTTATCCGTACTCGCTTATGCCAAAAAATCAAAGCCTGAAGTCATCACTAAAACCAGCTTAATGCTAGGATTAGGTGAAACTGAAGAAGAAATTTTAGCCACCATGGATGATTTGCGCGCCATTAACGTTGATGTCTTGACCCTGGGTCAATACTTACAACCCACACGCAATCACTATCCGGTCGCACGTTATGTTCCGCCAGAAGAGTTTAAAAAATATCGCCAGCTAGGTTTGGAAAAAGGCTTTTTGGAAGTGGCTTCAGGACCTATGGTTCGCTCAAGTTATCGCGCTGATCGAATTTTTGCTAAAGATAATCTTGGGATGGATGAGTAGTCGTAAAAACATACAGGAGTTTCAAGGATGAACCGTTTACGATTGATTTTGTTAGCAACCTGCTTTTATACCGCATGCGCTTATAGCGACTCGAGCTTTCTTTGTGATATCTACCAAGGTGATAAAAAATTAACATCACAACGCGCGACCTTACCCGATAGAGAATTTGTAGGCTGGGCAAAAAAGAACCCAGAAGCGTATGCGAATAATGTATTGGTCCCATCCCTTTGCCAAACCGTAGGCTTAGGCAACGGCGGAGAGTTTCAAACAGTCACCGGCATGAGGCCAATTACGCGTGTAAAGCAATTTCAACAGTATGCGAGTCCAGAATGCACGCTTCAATGTAAGCTGGTTTCTTCTTAAAAACAGACTAAGGCTTAAAAGGCGTAACTGATCTTTGGGAAGATGACTTTTGGTTAGAAGATGTAGCAAAAAACGTTCTTGAGCCCGTGGTCAACACTTTTTGTGAACGCTCTTGCATCGCGCCCCTCTGATCATTAAAGCTTTTTACTGCAACATGCAATGCAGTTAAAAATGCAGTAGGGTTTTTATTCATATCAACTTGGAGGGATATACCACCCTCATCTTTCTTGTATTTAAGCTCACTCGCCGATAGGCAACCAACAAATAGCTGCCTTAAAAAAATTTCTCCTTTTTGGAAAAATACGGCAACAGAGATAGACGCTTCATCCATTTGCATTCGAATCAAACGCGAAGGAGCATGACTAAAAGCATGCTTCAGCGCGTGCTCTACGGCAGACGCGCGCGTCATCAAATCACCTTGAGCCAACGCCCTAAAAGCAGGTTCAACAATTGCTGCCATAGGCCGCTCCTTGGTTCAAAACATGATAACTATCAAAACAGTATAGTAACGATTTTTCATTTATCCAATAGAAAACATACTTAACCCGGATTTTCCAAACTCAACACGCCAGAATTGAAATCATATGCAAACAATTCCGCATAACGGCCCCAGCCAATCATCACGGTTAATACACGCTCAGCTTCTTGCTCAGTGAAATATTCTTCAAGCTCTCGAAGAAATACTTCTTCTGAAAGACTATGTTTATGCTCTTGATCCAAGAGATCGCAGATATGTTGCGCTAAAGGAATGTAGCGCAAAATATGCTTTGAAAATAATTTCTTCCTTTCCAAGATATCGGCGTTCGCAAAGGCAACGCCTTCAGGCGTCATCGTAACAACCCCTTGTGACACGCGTGCAAAATTCAAAATTTCCAAAACTTCGGTCAAGGGGAATAAATCATCACCATCAAGGAATACTTTTTCAGACAGTTCAGGCAAATCCATTCGGCCTTTATTTTCTGGCTCATTCAATGTTTCCAATACACCTGCAAGATCTGAAGTCTGCACGTCCGGCACTCGATAACCCAGGCCAATAGCTCTTGGTTGCGCACGTGTCGCTGCAACTCCTTTTCCGGCTTCGCGCGTTGTCATTAAAGTATAAATTTTATCAACCATTTGCCGAAATTCTTTTGATTGTGAGTGACGTGGATGCGGAATATCAACCGCAAGTTCTGCTTTAATCGTGCCGGGATTGTTATGAAAAATAATAATTCTATCGGCCATTTCTACCGCTTCATCAATATCATGCGTGACCAATAGAATACCATTCAAACGTGTTTTTTTCGTATGCCAAAGATCGAGTAAATCACCGCGTAAATTTTCTGAGGTCAAAACATCGAGCGCTGAGAATGGTTCGTCCATTAATAAAATATCTGGATTAACAACAAGAGCGCGCGCAAATCCGACACGCTGTCGCATTCCGCCAGAAAGCTCTTTGGGAAATGCAGATTCAAATCCATCCAAACCAATCGTATCAATCGCACGCAAAGCGCGCTTGCGTCGCTCATGGAAACTAATGCCTTGCGCCTCTAATCCCAACTCTACATTTTGCAATACGGTTAACCATGGCATTAAGGCAAAAGATTGAAACACCATTGAAATCCCTTGCACGGGTTCTGAAATTTTTTGACCGCGATAAAATACTTCGCCTTCTGAAGGATCAAGCAATCCTGCAATAATACGTAATAATGTAGATTTACCTGAGCCTGATTTCCCGAGCAAAGCAACAATCTCACCTGGCTTCAATTCGAAATTAATATTTTCGATGACTTTTAAAGGCTGCTTCTTGCCTTTTTGAAATGCTTTACTCACATGTGAAACATGGATAATGCTAGATACTTCGTGCTTACTCATTTCTGCTCCACAGGCTTATTCTATATGAAAGCGCTCTTCCGCTAACGCATACAACGGCTTCCAAATTAATCGATTAATAATCACCACAAACAAACACATAACGACAATGCCTAAAGCTTCTTGCGCAGGTTGTCCGGCGCTTGTCGTTTCAGAAATATAAGCGCCTAAGCCAACCGCATGAAATGTATGTCCGCCCCAATTTAATACTTCAGCTACAATACTGGCATTCCATGCGCCTCCAGCAGCGGCAACCGCACCAGTAATATAATAAGGAAAAATCACCGGCAAAATCACCGTTCGCCATTTCAACCAACCACGCACACGAAATAATTTCGCTGCCATTAATAATTCTTTTGGCAAAGTTGTTGTTCCTGCAATCACATTAAATAAAATATACCACTGCGTTCCTAGAATCATTAATGGCGCGGTCCAAATAGTAATATTTGCATGAAAATGCACAATACCAATCACCACAATGGGATATAATAAATTTGCGGGAAATGCTGCAAAAAATTGTGCGATGGGTTGAATAATCGCTGCGGCTTTTGGACGAAGCCCTACCCAAACGCCAATCGGAATCCACAACAAGGAACAAAATACAATTAACACAAGGATTTTAACAGCAGTAGCCAATCCAAGACCAACCACTAAAAAAACTTCTTTTAATGTTGTTTGCTGAGCAATAAATTTGGCTAGTAACCCTAGCGCAGTAAAAATGGCTACATAAATAGCGATATGACAAATCCATGTTATAATGACCAACACTTTATTGCTTTTTTTCTCGATAGAATTAGAAGAAAACTCTCTTCGTCGCCACAAGCGGATATTGATCACAATGTCACGCAGGATAGCGAGAAAATATCCAATCCGCTGAAACCATTTTCCTTGGCGAAACATATCAACAACCCATGATTCCGCCATGTGATCATTCGGTTCTAAATCAGTTCTAAATTTTTCAGACCACGCCATCAGTGGGCGAAATAATAATTGATCGTAAAGCATAATGACGCCCAACATCATGGCTATCGCATAAAAAATTGCATGCATGTTAGATTGTGAAATTGCAACGGCAATATAAGAACCAATCCCCGGCAACATAATCGATTGATTAGCCACAGAAATAGCTTCTGAAGCCACTACAAAAAACCAACCTGCCGACATCGACAACATCATATTCCATAATAAACTCGGAATGGTCATCGGAACTTCGACACGCCAAAAACGTTGCCACGCATTTAAATGAAATAATCGTGAAGCATCTTTTAAATCACTTGGCACCATTTTTAACGATTGATAAAACCCCAGTAACATATTCCATGCTTGTGAAGTCACGATCGCAAAAATAGCCGCACATTCTGGTCCTAACATACTTTTTGGAAATAAGCCGATGAAGGTCGGAACGCTAATCGACAAGAATCCTAAAATAGGCACAGATTGTAGAATATCAACAGTGGGAATAATAATCCGTTCGGCATGACGACTTTTTGCCGCCCAAGTGCCAAAAATAAACGTAATCAATAAAGAGACGCCCATGGCGATAAACATGCGCATGACCGTTCTTAAGGCATAATCCGGTAAATAGCTGGCGGACAAATGAATGGCAATCGGTTCACCCAAATCAAACGGACTGCTCATTTGCTTCGCCGCTACGGCCAGCACGACGATAATCGCCAATACAACAACCAACGCAGCGATGTCCCAAAGATTTGGGTAAGCGTGACTGTAATTTGTCGAGAAAACGGTTTTTTTTAGGCGCATGCTCTATGCTCTATGCTCTTTTGATTATTGCTTGCTTCCAATTTCAGTCGGTTATATTTTGTAACCGACTGGTTACTTTTTCCATCAAACCACAGTCATTTTATCAATTCGCTGAAACCCTTTCGGCAATTTGTTACCACGGCGACCACGTTCACCATGATAGTGCTCAAGATCTTTTGGCTTCAATGAAAGTTTGCGTTTACCCGCCAATAATTCTAATGACGCGCCCGCACTAAGAATAATTATATCCGTCACAAATTCTTCACGCGTCTCAACACGTTTTGGCGAAATGCTAATAATTTTATTCCCCTTGCCCTTGGAAAGCTCTGGCAACTCTTTTGCAGGGAACACTAACATTCGCCCTTCATTCGTCACAGATACCACCAAATCAGATTCAGGATTTGAAACCAATTGCGGTGTCAATACTTGCGCACCCGTAGAAAGCTTCAAAATAATTTTTCCGGCTTTATTGCGCGCATGTAATTCTTGCAACTTAACCACAAACCCATATCCCGCATCCGAAGCCATCACATAAAGCTGATGGTCTTCGCCCAATATTGCGCTAACAAAAGAAGCACCTGCTGGCGGCGTGACGTGGCCTGATAGCGGTTCGCCATGTCCACGCGCGGAAGGGAGTGAACTTGCTAATAGTGAATAAGTTCGCCCGGTACTATCAAGAAAAACGACTTGTTGTTGACTGCGACCAAACACCGCCATTGAGAAAGCATCGCCTGATTTGTAATTCAAGACTTTTGGATCAATTTCATGTCCTTTAGCTTGTCGTACCCAGCCCATCTTTGACAAAATAACGGTCACAGGCTCTGAAGGCAACAAATCCACATCTTTAATAATTTGTGCTTCTGCACGAATGACAAGCGCAGATTTTCTTGCATCGCCAAATTTATCAGCATCGTCTAACATTTCTTTTTTAATAAGCGTTGTTAAGCGCGTTTCTGATCCTAGAATTTTTTCCAGACCATCGCGCTCTTCGGCCAATTCATTTTGTTCGCCACGAATTTTCATTTCTTCTAGCTTAGCTAGGTGGCGTAATTTTAATTCTAAAATCGCTTCAGCTTGCAAATCAGACAAACCAAATTTTTGAATTAAAACTGCTTTTGGCGCATCTTCTTCACGAATAATGCGAATCACTTCATCCAAATTTAAATAGGCAATTAACAAACCTTCTAAAATATGTCATTTAGCAATCACCTTATCTAAACGATATTGCAAACGACGTCTGACGGTGATTCTTCGAAACACCAACCATTCTTGAATGATTTCTAATAAATTTTTAACCCGCGGCCGGCCATCTAATCCAATCATGTTTAAATTGACGCGATAACTACGCTCCAAATCTGTTGATGCAAATAAATGTGCCATCACCGCATCTACATCAATACGATTTGATTTTGGTACTATCACTAGTCGCGTAGGATTTTCATGATCCGACTCATCACGCAAATCTTCAATCATTGGCAATTTTTTCGCGCGCATTTGTGCAGCAATTTGTTCTAATACTTTTGCGCCTGAGGTTTGATGCGGCAATGCTGTCACCACAATATCACCATCTTCCTGAATGAAAGTCGCGCGCATCCTTAATGAACCACCACCTTTACGATAAATTTCAGCGATCTCTTCGCGTGGCGTAATAATTTCAGCCAGTGTCGGATAATCCGGCGCAGGCACAAATTGCAAAACATCATCCATTGATGCTTTTGGATTTTCTAAAACATGTACACATGCTTGGACTAATTCACGAATATTATGCGGCGGAATATCCGTCGCCATCCCTACGGCAATCCCACTACCACCGTTCAGTAAAATATTGGGTAATCGCGCGGGTAATTGCATGGGCTCATTCAAAGTACCATCAAAATTGGGCATCCAATCGGTCGTACCTTGATCTAATTCTTTCAATAATACATCCGCATATTTAGAAAGCTTCGATTCGGTATAACGCATTGCAGCGAAAGATTTGGGATCGTCAGGCGACCCCCAATTTCCCTGGCCATCCACCAATGGGTAGCGATACGAAAAATCCTGCGCCATTAATACCATAGCTTCGTAGCAGGCACTATCGCCATGTGGGTGAAATTTGCCCAACACGTCACCGACCGTTCGGGCCGATTTTTTATGTTTAGCAATCGCGTTTAAGCCCAACTCAGACATCGCATACACAATACGACGCTGTACAGGCTTTAAACCATCACCAATATGGGGCAATGCACGATCTAAAATCACATACATGGAGTAATCTAAATAAGCTTTCTCGGTAAATTCGTGTAAAGGCTGTTGCTCAACGCCTTGGAGGTTCATCAACGGCAAGGTCATTTTTGTTCCTAATATAGACAGATCTGAATGATTGGGAAAATGATAACATACACAAATCGCCTCGTCGTTATTTAGACAGCTTTAAATTAGGGCTGCCTCATAAGACTTTCCTTGCAATAAGCCATTGAAATTTCACCAAGGCCTACTTATAGTGTTTATTAGCACAGCCTTTCACCATCAGGAAGATCTTATAATGCACTTCTCTAGAAACCTGTTACTTCTTTGGATTGTAGGAATTTCGTTCATTTTAATTACATATTTTTGGCTTGACAAAGACTTATCAACTTTTATTTATACGCATCATTGGCGAGAAAATTTATTACAAATCCCTGGGTTAAAAATCATCATTGAATGGCCACCACAAGCTTTTCACCTTGCACCGATTATATTTTTTACTTTATTAATCTCTAGATGCCGTAAATCCTCCAAAAACTCACAATGGCAAAGTATGTTATTAATTCTTTGTTTAAGTGTTTTCTTAACTCACCTTCTAAAAGATGATATGAAATGGATATTTGGTCGTTACTGGCCCACAACCTGGAAAAATAACAATTTATCCTGGATAAACAATCAAGCTTATGGCTACCAATGGTTGCAAGGAAAATTTTTTGAGGGCACCGATGCAACCGGCTCTTTTCCTTCGGGACATGCTAGCGTTGCATTTGCAACTTTTATTTCAATCGGTTTATGTTACCCAAAATCGATGAAAGTTTGCATATTACTTGCAACATTAGAGGCATTATTTATGGTTGCGTTTAACTATCATTTTTTAAGCGATGTTATTGCCGGCGCATGCCTTGGAACAACCTGCGCCGTACTATGTTACCGTCTATTATCAATAAGATGACCGCGACCATGAGGAAGAACCATGCTCGCTACTTGTTTCAGGATCAGATTCAGACGATGAACGTGAGTCTATGCGAACAAATTTTGTCGGTAGGCTTTCCTCAGATAACAACTGAGCATCCATCACCTTAAAATATTCCCACAGCGGACTCCCTAAACAACTTCTAATTTTTAATCGAGTCAATAAGGTGCATCGCTCAGAAAGAGTTCCTCGAGCGATTAACATCGCTTTCAACATAACATGTTGTGTCTCTATAGCAATTCGCATTAAATAATCACTTACGGTTACTTTTGCTATAGACTGATTTTCCCAAAGATAGTCACGCCATAAGCAAGCGTTCAGTAATGGTATTTTTTCATCATCTGCTATACACAAAAATCTTTCGTAGAATTTTGTCCTCGTCTAGAGGGTTTTAAAAATAAATCACTAAGAAAAACGTGCTATCACTACTTTTTTCCTT
>Ga0105050_10009969_pt1 | contig 10513 bp, 15 predicted proteins | sample FRY01_FD_78088 | JGI IMG/M metagenome (GOLD analysis project Ga0105050, IMG submission 78088) | Freshwater microbial communities from Lake Fryxell liftoff mats and glacier meltwater in Antarctica - FRY-01 | ecosystem: Environmental > Aquatic > Freshwater > Ice > Glacier meltwater ... | reverse complement strand
CCTCAAGCTCGATACGGTCTGCTGAGGAAAGAAAGCCGGGGCGGATCATAGGCATAGCTGAATCGTTCCAAACCCAGCCGTCAAGACGTCAAATTCGGCTTCCGCGAGACTCGGAGTATAGCTCGGGTTGCGCCATGCTGAAACCCAAATCACCTCAGGGGGCGCCGGTCGCCGCAGCCCCGGCGTCCGAAGCGGCTCCGCTGGTGGTTCTGGGCCAAACGGCAGCATCGCTGGACACGACGACACCGGCCCAAAAGGCAGCGGCGCTGGCAAAACCCGCGGTGGCGTCCGGGGTTGACCTGGGGTTGATGATCGTGGCGCTTGGCAGCCCGGCAGAGGCCGGGTTCTGGCTGTCGGGAGGATCGGTTGCCGCCCCTGGCAAAGGACGGGTGGTCACCTCAAGCGGCGCTTCGGTGGCTGTCGATCTTCGCGCCGGTACGGGCGGGGCGCTGCTGTCACTGGCGGCGTTTCGCGCATTGGGCCTTGGGCTGACCGATCTGCCGGAAGTGCGGGTTTTCGCGAATTAGGCCGGGGCCGGGGCCAGCCCGGACCTGCCAGTGCCGATGAACATACGGCGTGGTCAGGCCGTCGTAAACGTCGCGTGCCGCCGCCATCGTTTCGGCGGTCAGCGGCGGCAGGGACAGTCGGGCGGCGTTTCCCACAGACTGAGCTGGGGATTTTGACCCCGGAATGACAATGGCAGCCGCCTGTTCCATCAAGATCCGGCGCAGCGCAAAGGCCGCCATCGTAACACCTTCCGGGACAAGCGGACGCAATTCATCAACCGCCGCAAGTGCCGCGTCGCAAGGCACGCCAGAGAAGGTTTCGCCCTTGTCGAATGCTGCGCCGTTGCGGTTGAAGCTGCGGTGGTCGTCGGCAGCAAAGGTGCTGTCCGCCGTCATCTTGCCGGTCAACAGGCCCGACGCAAGCGGGACGCGCACGATGATCGCAACGCTTTGCGCAGCCTCTTCGGCAAAAAACGCTTGTGCCGGGCGTTGGCGCAACAGGTTGCAGGTGATTTGCACCCAAATCACGCCTGGCTATTGGATGGCCTTTTAAGCTTCGTCGATCCGTTCCACCAACACACCGAACTGCGCGATCTTGCCAGAGTTGCGGATCACCTGCATCGCGTCGAACTCCCACGAAGTGTCACAGGCGGGCGCGGGTGGGCAGTGAGTTGCACAAGATCAAGGCAGTTTGGTCCGGTGCGGTCGATATGCGCCCCAAGCACGTCGCGCGTTTAATTTTCTGTCACATGCAGGTCGATCCGTTGCCCGGTCTTGGTCGCAACAAAGGGCCGGGGGTCAAAACGGTTGGCAAAAACCCAGGCGCTGATCCGTTCCGACCGCCCGTCGCCATAGACATCCGCCGTGTCGATCATATCGACTTTGCCATTTAGCTCCGCGTTCAACGCCGCCACGGCGTCATTCGCTGACTTCGCCCCATCTGCCACCGATGGCCCAAGCGCCAAACGCGACGGTGGACACGGTGCGACCGGTCGGGCCAAAGGGAAGGGGGCGACCATGGGAGGTCTCGATCTGGTTCGCGGCTGTGTAATGCACGCAGGTGCCGGGGGCCAGAATGGTCGCAACTGGTCTGGTCAGGGGCCAGTCTGGTCAGGGGCTGGTCTGGGTGGACCGCTTGGGGTAGGTCTGCGGGATGGAATTGCGGATCGACAATCTGGCCTGCGCACGCGGCGGGGTAACGGTGCTGGAGGGCATCAGCTTTGGCCTGTCGCCTGGGCAGGCGATGGTGTTGCGTGGCCCGAACGGGGTCGGCAAGACCACCTTGTTGCGCACGGTCTCGGGGTTGCAACCCGGCGTGGCGGGCGGCGTGTCACTGCCGCCCGAAAGCCTTGCCTATGCGGGGCATGCCGACGGGGTGAAGGCCACCCTGACCGTAGCCGAAAATCTGAACTTCTGGGCGGCGGTGCATGGACTGCGCGACATAGGCCCCGCCCTTTTGGCGATGAACCTGACCGCCCTGCGCGACAGGCGGGCCGGAAATCTGTCAGCGGGGCAGCGGCGGCGGTTGGGTCTTGCGCGGCTAATGGTCACCGGGCGACCTGTATGGTTGCTGGATGAACCGACGGTGTCGCTGGATGCGGGGTCGGTGGCGCTGTTTGCAACCATGCTGCGCGGCCATCTGGCGGGCGGGGGCGCGGCACTGATCGCGACACACATCGACCTTGGGCTGCACGAGGCGCAGGTGCTTGACCTGACCCCATTCATTGCGCGCTCCACCCCTGAGGGTGCATTCGACGAGGCGTTTGCATGAGGGCGCTGTTTCTGCGCGATCTGACGCTGGCCGTGCGTGCGGGGGGTGGCTTTGGCCTTGGTCTTGCGTTCTTTTTGCTGGTGGCGGTGCTGGTGCCACTGGGGGTCGGGCCGGATGCGGCGACCTTGGGACGGATTGCACCGGGTGTGCTGTGGGTGGGGGCGCTTCTGGCGTGTCTTTTGTCGCTCGACCGGCTGTTCGCGCTTGATTTCGAGGATGGCTCGCTTGACCTGCTGGCCACCGCGCCCTTGCCGCTGGAAGGGGTCGTGATGGCAAAGGCGCTGGCGCATTGGGTGGTCACGGGCCTGCCTTTGGTGCTGGCGGCCCCGGTGCTGGGCGTGGTGCTGAACCTTGCCCCCGGCGGTTATCTGTGGCTTGTGGTGTCGCTGCTGGTGGGCACACCCGCGCTGTCGGTGATCGGCGCATTCGGAGCGGCGCTGACGGTGGGGCTGAAACGCGGCGGGCTCTTGATGTCGCTGCTGGTGCTGCCGATGTATGTGCCGACGCTGATCTTCGGCGCGGAGGTGGTGCGCCGCGGGGCGGGCGGGCTCGATTTCGGCGGGGCTTTGGTGTTTTTGGGCGCGATCACGCTGGGGGCGCTGGCGTTGTTGCCCTTTGCCGCCGCTGCGGCAATTCGCGTCAACCTGCGCTGACGGGCTGACGGTAGTGTGACTTGAACTTTGACGGCAAAGAACGGACCTAACTGCAATGTCGATCTGGGAATATGCCAATCCGAAAAAGTTCATGCAGACCAGTGGATGGCTGCTGCCCTGGGTGACCGGGCTTGCCTTGGTCTGCCTGATCGGCGGGTTGTTCTGGGGGTTTTTCCTGACGCCGGACGACTATAAACAAGGCTCGACGGTCAAGATCATCTACATCCATGTGCCCGCCGCGATCTTGGGGACGTCGGTGTGGTTCATGATGCTGGTGACGTCGCTGATCTGGCTGATCCGCCGCCACCATGTTTCGGCACTTGCCGCCAAGGCAGCGGCCCCCATCGGGTTGACCTTCACGCTGATCGGCCTCGTGACCGGGGCGATCTGGGGTCAGCCGATGTGGGGCACCTGGTGGGCGTGGGACCCGAGATTGACCGCGTTCCTGATCCTCGGGCTGTTCTATCTGGGCTACATAGCACTTTGGGCCGCGGTTGACGATCCCGACACCGCAGCCGATCTGACGTCCGTGCTGTGCATCGTGGGGTCGGTGTTTGCCTTCCTGTCGCGCTATGCCGTGCTGTTCTGGAACCAAGGGCTGCATCAGGGCGCGTCGCTGTCGCTGGACGCCCAGGAAAACGTGTCAGATGTCTATGCGTGGCCACTGTGGACCTGCATCGCCGGGTTTTTGCTGTTGTTCGTGACGCTGGTGCTGCTGCGCACCCGGACCGAAGTGCGAGCGCGGCGGATGGCGGCGCTGCTCGCCCGCGAAAGGAGGCTTGCATGATCCCCGATCTGGGCAAGTACGCAGGAGCCGTGATGGGGGCCTACGGGGCGTCGATTGCCCTGCTTGCGTTGTTGGTACTGGTCAGTCTGTGGCAAGCCGCCCGGATGAAGCGGGCGCTGGACGAGGTCGAGGCGCGGGCCAAGGCACCCGTTGCAGAAGAAGCCGCGCCAGATAAAGGAGCGTCGGATGTTTAGACTGCTGATGATCCTGCCTCCCGTGATCTTTGGGGTCTTGGCTGTGATGTTCTGGATCGCGATGCACAACGGCGACAACTCGTTGCAGTCGGTGTTCATCGACAAACCGGCACCCGCCATCGTGGCCGAAGCGCTGCCGGGGGTTCCGCTGCTGACCGATGCCGATCTGCGAACCGGGCAGGTGACGGTGGTGAACTTCTGGGCAAGCTGGTGCCCGCCCTGCCGCGCCGAACATCCCACGTTGCTGGCCCTGTCCAACGAAGGCGTGCGGGTGGTGGGCGTCAACATGATGGACAAGCCCGAGGACGCGTTGAGGTTTCTGGCAAAGGACGGCAATCCCTTTGCCGCGATTGCCGCCGACCCGAAGGGCAGGCTGCGGCTTGACTGGGGTGTTACCGCCCCGCCGGAAACCTACATCGTGCGAGGGGATGGAACGGTTGCGTTCAAGTTCATCGGTCCGCTGGTGGGCGATGACTACATGCAACGGTTCAGGCCAGAGTTGGACAAGGCGCTGGCTGCCGAATAACCTTCGGACCCAACAGAGAACGCGTAGCGCCCCGGCGCACGTTGTTTTAGGCGACAGTGTTCTTGGCACGATCCGTCTGCACAAAATCCGGCAAGCCACACCTCAGGCGTCCAGCGTTACCCACACCGGCACATGATCCGACGGCTTTTCCATTCCCCGCACCGCCTTGTCGATCCCCGCGCCGGTCAAACGGTCGGCAGCCTGCGGCGACAGCAGCAGATGGTCGATGCGGATGCCGTTGTCACGCTCCCACGCGCCCGCCTGAAAATCCCAGAAACTGTATTGACCCGGTCGCGGGTCGCGCGCCCGGAAGGCATCGGTCAGGCCCAGATTGCACAGCCGCTGAAACGCCGCACGGGTCTGCGGCAGAAACAGCGCATCGGTACCCCAGTTTTCCGGCTTGGCCGCATCCGCGGCTTGCGGGATCACGTTGTAGTCGCCGCAGATCACCAATGGCTGTTCTGTTGTCAGCAACGCGGCCACCCGCGCCTGCATCCGCGCCATCCACGCCAGTTTGTAGTCATACTTCGGCCCCGGCACAGGGTTGCCGTTCGGCAGATACAACCCGCAGACCCGCACCCCCCGCACAGTGGCCTCGATCCACCGCGCCTGCTCGTCGGCGCCATCGCCGGGCAGCCCGCGCGTGACATCCTTCATCGGATGCTTGGACAGAATGGCCACGCCGTTGAACGCCTTTTGCCCATGCGTTTCAACATGGTAGCCCAGATCGACAAAGGCCTGACGGGGAAACCCGTCATCCACCGACTTGATCTCTTGCAGGCACGCTACATCCGGCTGCGCTGCGGCCAGCCAATCCAGCAATGCAGGCAACCGCGCCTTGATGCCGTTGATGTTGAACGTGGCAATCTTCATCGGGTGCTCCCCTGCGACCCGAAAGGTTTAGGCCGAGGCGCGCGCCTGCACAAGCGGCTCCGCCACCGCGTCCAGCCACATCTCGTCCAGTGCGGCCAGTGCTGCGGGGTCAAACCGGTCCAACTCGTCCCAATACCGCCCCGACGGCACCACATAGCCCAGCGCCGCCTCGCGTGCCTTAGCTGCCGACACCAGACCGCGGTTGAACCGCAAGGGTCGGGCTCCCGCCGCCCCGGCACGGTCAGCGCGCGGAAACAGCAGCCGCGACGGACCGCTCGACAGGTTGACCAACGCACACCCTTGCATCGCCGCCAGCACCATCAGCCGCGCCGACTTGGCCTCCAATGACTGCAATGTGATGTCGGGGCGCAACGGGTCGGGCGTGCCGCGCCCATAGAAGTGTGTCTGCCCGCCTGCCGGATAGTGCATGTCACAGCCAAACACCGCCAACACCGTGGGGTGCAACGTCGCCAGAGCCCAATAGGCCGCCGTATAAGCCATGGTGGCCCCCGCATAGACAAACCCGCCATAGGCGTTCTGCGCGGGCACGAATTCACTTTCCGTCACGATGGTCTGGCCGGGCAGGGGCGCAGGTACCCGGTCCGCCGGGAAGTCCCATGGATGCACCATGAAATCCCAATCCGGCCGCACCGCGAAGGCGTTGTTGATCGCCACGATCGCGTTGAACGGCGCACGGTGCCAACCGCGCGCTTCAAGTGCCATCGGGGCAGAGCCCAGCATCAGAACCGTTGTCATTTGGGCCCTCACTTCCATGCTAATGCGAATTAGCCCGGTTCCCGCAACCGGCGAGGGCGCAATCGAGTTTTCTGAACCAGACGTTCGAAAAAACCCAATAGAGTCACATCGAAAAACTGGTTCCACAGCCACAGGACGACGTGGCATTGGGGTTCTGAACCACAAACCGCGCGCCGATCAGTTCTTCGGTATAGTCGATCACCGCATTCGCCAGAAACGGCAGCGAAACGCTGTCCACCAGCACGCGCTGTCCATCCTTTTCAAGCACGAGATCATCAGCCAGCGCATCGTCAAGCTTGATGTCATACTGGAACCCCGAACAGCCGCCGCCATCAACTGCTACCCGCAGGGCGCACGATGCACCCGTCAGTTCGGCTATCTCGGCAAGACGCGCATAAGCGCGGTCGGTCACTTTTGGCGGAAGCGTGAGCATGGCGGGTATCCTTTATGCCTCTTCGCCAATATAAGCGCCAAAGACAGCCGCAACAAGGCTTTGTAGATGCTTGCCCCCTATGCCTGCCACCCCGATGCCTCTCGCGGGCGGCTTTATCCCGAAGGCATGTCCTCGTTTCGCTCGCCGTTTCAACGGGATCGTGACCGGGTCATCCATTCCTCGGCCTTCCGGCGGTTGAAACACAAGACTCAGGTGTTCGTCGAACACGAGGGCGATTACTACCGCACCCGGCTGACCCACACCATCGAAGTGGCGCAAGTGGCGCGCACCATCGCGGGCGTGCTGGGCCTGAATACCGATCTGGCCGAAGCGGTGGCACTGGCTCACGACTTGGGCCACACGCCGTTTGGCCACACCGGCGAAGACGCGATGGAGGCGTTGATGGCGCCTTATGGCGGCTTTGATCACAATGCCCAGGCCCTGCGGATCGTCACCCGGCTGGAACGGCACTACGCCGATTTCGATGGCCTGAACCTGACATGGGAGTCGCTTGAGGGCATCGCCAAACACAACGGCCCGGTTACGGGCGAATACGCAGCCGCCAAACATGCAGGCCCCGTGCCCTATGCGCTGGCCGAGGTGAACGCCCAGTGGGACCTGGACCTGCACACCCACGCTTCGGCCGAAGCGCAAGTGGCCGCCATCGCCGACGACGTCGCTTATTCGCACCATGACCTGCATGACGGCCTGCGGTCAGGTCTGTTCGACGAGACCGACCTGATGGAGTTGCCCGTGACAGGCCCCGCCTTTGCCGAGGTCGATGCGCTTTATCCCAACCTCGACCCGATGCGCCGCCGCCACGAGGCGTTGCGCAGGGTGTTTGGCCGGATGGTCGAAGACGTGATCGCCGTCGCCCGCAACCGGCTCGATGCAGCACAACCGCAGTCGGTCAAGGACATCCGTGATCTGGGCACCACCGTCATCCGGTTTTCCAAGCCGCTCTATCAGGAACTCAAGGCCGTGCGCGCCTTCCTGTTCACCCGGATGTACCGCGCGCCCTCGGTAATGGTGGAACGCGCACGGGTGACGGAAACGATCAACGGCCTTTTCCCTTTGTTCATGGCCCAGCCAGACCTCTTGCCCGCCGAATGGCAGACCGACATCGCTGCGGTCAGGGATGAAACCGAACTCGCCCGCATCGTGGCTGATTATGTGGCTGGCATGACCGACCGTTTTGCCTTGCACGAACACGCTCGGCTTCTGGACTGAAGCCCTTTCATCTGTTCAAAAATATCCTCGCGGGGTGAGGTGCGGCACGCACCGAGGGGGGCAGACAGCCCCCCTTTAGCCCCCCCCTTTGGCCCGATACCAACCGACCCCTACCTGCTCCCCGCCGCCCGCAGCCAGACCCCGGCCAATCCGACCGAAATCACCGCGTTCCACCCGGCCATCGAAATCCCCGCGAGCGACCACGCCACCGCGTCACACCGCACCGGGGCCGCCACGATCACATCCGGGTTCAACAGATCCGCCGTGCTGATCCCCGCGATCGACCCCGCCGAACAGGACGCAAGACCCGCCCACCAGCCCCACTCGACCCCCGCATGAAACGCCCCGATCCCTGCCGTCGTCAGCGCCGCTACAGCCCCAAGGACCGGCAACACCGGTCCTCGCACCGCAAGCGCCGCCAAGCCGATCAGCACCGCCACCAGATGCGGCCAGCGCTGCCAGATACACAGCGTGCAGGGCGCAAGCCCGCCAATATACTGAAACGCCAGCGCGCCCAGCAGCACCGCCGCCGACCCGCCCGCAGCTGTCAAAACAAGTCCGGTTCGGTTCACAGATATCTCACGATCACAAAGCCGCCCAGCAGCAGCGCCACGAACAGGGTGAACATCAGCCCAAGCCTGCGCTCGATGAAATCACGGATCGGTGCGCCGAATTTCCACAAAAGTGCCGCCACCAGAAAAAACCGCAGCCCCCGCGCAAGAACCGACGCCGCTATGAACACCGTCAGGTTCAACCCGGTTGCTCCCGACAGGATGGTGACAACCTTGTAAGGAAACGGCGTGACCCCGGCGATCAGCACCGCCCACGCGCTCCAGGCGTTATAGGTTGCCTTGAACTCGTCGAAATAGGCGTCCTTGCCGTAGAAGGCCAGAACCGGCTGGCCCACCGTGTCAAACAGCGCCGCCCCGATCCAATAGCCGAACATTCCCCCCAGAACCGAACTGGCCGTCGCCACTCCGGCAATCACGAAGGCCCGGCGCGGGGCCGCGATGATCATTGGGATCATCAGGATATCTGGCGGGATCGGAAAGACCGAACTTTCGATGAAGGCCACCAACGCGAGCGCCCAAATCGCGCGGGGATGCTCGGCCAGTCGGATCGTCCAGTTGTACAAATCCCTGATCACGCGTTGCCCCACCTGTTTCTGACGCGCCATGCGTACGTGGCGCTTGCATCATGCCCGACAAGCGGCGTCAAGCCGGGCGCGCGCTTCCCCCTTGCGTGCTTGCCCCGTTGCCTTATTTTGGTGTCTAGATGGACAGAAAAGGTCTGTGCGATGAAATGGCGTGGACGGCGGGGCAGCCGCAACATTGAAGATCGCAGAACCTCCGGTGTATCCGATGGCAAGGCAGGCGGGGTTGGCGGTGTCGGGCTGTTGGTCGTGGTTGTGGTCGGATACTTCCTTGGCTTCGATGTGACAGGACTGTTGCAGGACCCGTCCATTACCGGCGGTCAAAGCGGCCCGGTCGAAATGACCGCCGCCGACATCGCAGCGGGCGAATTCGTGTCGGTCACGCTGGCCGACACCGAAGAGGTTTGGGCATCCGTCTTTCGCGATCAGTTGAACCGCAGCTACACCCCTGCGGTGTTGGTGCTTTACAAGGGCGTCACCCAGTCGCCCTGCGGCAATGCCAGCGGCGCTTCGGGTCCGTTCTACTGCCCCGGAGACAAAAAGGTATATCTCGACACCGATTTCTTCACCACGCTGGAACAGCGTCTGGGCGCCAGGGGCGATTTTGCCGCAGCCTATGTGGTTGCGCATGAGATTGCCCACCATGTGCAGGACGAACTTGGGATCCTTGGTCAGGCCAACGCTTTGCGATCAAAATCCAGCGAGACGGAAAGCAACCAGATTTCTGTTCGTATCGAATTGCAGGCCGATTGTCTGGCCGGCATCTGGGCGCGGCAGGCGTCCGATCAGTTTGGTACGATCCAGAAGGGCGACTTTGAAGAGGCGGTGAATGCAGCAAATCAGATCGGCGACGACACGCTTGCCCGCAATGCAGGACGCCAAGCCATGCCGCACACCTTTACCCACGGCACCTCGGCCCAAAGGTCGCGCTGGTTCCTTCTGGGCGTCAAATCGGGCGAAGTGGCCGATTGCGATACCATCGCGGCAAGTCGTCTTTAGTTGACGGCGCGAAACGGTGGCGGTAAGGCTGCCATCAGGTGGCCCGAGTGGTGGAATGGTAGACGCAGAGGACTCAAAATCCTCCGCCGCGAGGCTTGTCGGTTCGAGTCCGACCTCGGGCACCAGTTTTCTTGCAAGACAACGTCAATGCGGTCTGCGGCAGTTGTGTGGGCTGCGCCTGAAAGGAAATCGTTGACTGATTCGGGCATAGCCTGGGCAAACGAATCTGTCTGGCGCGAAGATTGCACCCCCAACTGCAGGATTAGCCCGATTCTATCAACAAAACGGCCGCACTGTGGCAAAGGGCGGGAAGAAAAAACGCAACAGAGTTAACGCGGACTGTTGTTTCCACAAGAGCAACAAAGGCTTATCAGCCGCGTTACTCTGCCCGTGAAAAAATCTGCAAATTCGATGCTTTGCCAGATTTGGTTAATGTGTCCACAGGTCAGGCCCCGAAACAATGTTAAACCATAGCGTGTACGTCCGCCCGCAACTCTTGCAATTTGAACACTATACCGCCTCTACTCCAAAACCCGAAAGTTCTCGTGGGTTATGACGCGGAAGTTGTCTGACACCTTGTCGCGGAATTTCTTCCATTCCTGCGGGATGGTTTCTCGCATGAACGCAAGAAT
>Ga0105050_10009966_pt1 | contig 10515 bp, 5 predicted proteins | sample FRY01_FD_78088 | JGI IMG/M metagenome (GOLD analysis project Ga0105050, IMG submission 78088) | Freshwater microbial communities from Lake Fryxell liftoff mats and glacier meltwater in Antarctica - FRY-01 | ecosystem: Environmental > Aquatic > Freshwater > Ice > Glacier meltwater ... | reverse complement strand
TTTTTTAGATCTTCCATTTCAGGACCTTGATTTGTTTTTTCAATAGCCTCTGTTAACTCACCATTTTTGGTGTTTGCTTCCTCCCTTCCATAAAAAGTCTTATAAATCTGTTTTATTTTCCCAGCGGGAACAGCTGTATATATAGCCTTATTATTACCTCCTTTTATTTTTAGGGGGAATGAGGTTTTAATTTTTTCTTCATCATATTCCCTTAAATTTTCCTGACTGATAATGATCTCCATTGCATCCAAGTCAAAAATAATCGGGAGGGTATAATTTCTTATAGGATTGCCATGTTTGTCTTCTCTTTCAACTTTGGGATAATCCAAAAAGCGATCCCATTCACTTTTTCCCTGGCTTTGCCATTCGCCGATTTTCAAAAGTGTGTTAAGCATTGGTTTTCAAATTAAAAGTGTTGTATATTTTTTTCATTCAATCAAAAGGAAGAAATTTGAAATGGATTTTATCTTTCTCAGGTCTGGTACAGGAGCCATATGCACCCTTCCCCCTTAAAGACATCCTCGCTGATTTTGCTTAAAGTTGTTATCATGTAGGTTTATTGTTTCGCTTCTGAAAACCAAACTACTCATTATAATTCAAAAAAAATACCCTGTACAGGGTATTTTTTGTCGTTTGTCAGTAAATGACAAACTTTCTCTTGTGAAAAGGGAGTGCTTGAGTTAAAGATCTCGTTTTTTAAATAAATACCACTTAAATGATAATGAAATCCTTCCATCTAGAAAGACCTGCGAATTAATAATGCTTTTTCGATCCGTAATAAATCCCAATGACTGGGGTCTATCCGCTCTTGAAATATTGTCCGAATAGGATTAGTAAAGTGCAATTGTATCCGACAACTGTACGCATTCCACCTATTTTCACAATGAGCTAACTATACGCAGCCGGATATCTTTGATCAGGATTAAGACACCTTCAATCGCAACTTATTAGAATTGAAACAGGTCCAAGCCAACTGATAACCCACAACTCCTTCAATCGCACCTTATTGGAATTGAAATATGCGAATGCGGTATTGGAGGAAAATCCAACATTCCAACATTCCTAAACTCAGATTACTGATTAAAAATTTTAAATATGACCAAACAACTCACACCATCAGATATCCAAAGTATCGTCCAGGCAGGCGAAGGATACAATGCGGAATTTAAGGTCCGTGTTCCCAATAAGCTGAAGGAGATCAGTGAGGAAATCTGCGCCTTTGCCAATGCCGCAGGTGGGATATTGCTGATAGGAGTGGGTGACGACAATAAAATCCATGGAGCTGAGATTGATAATGGCAAGAGATCAGCTATCCAAAATTCCATCAATGAAATTAGTCCTCATGTTTCTGTTGCCTTATATGCAGTGGAGGTGGAGGAGAAGACCGTTTGGGTGATTGAAGTGAACACAGGATCTCAAAAGCCCTATGTTCTGTCTGGAGCTATTTATGTCAGGCAAGGTTCCAACACCCAAAAACTTACTACCGTAGAGCAGATGCGGGATTTTTTCCAGCAATCGGATCGCATCTATTTCGACGAAGCACCCTGTATTGATTTTGATTTGAGCTCAGCTATTGATCAGAAATGGTTTGAGGAGTTTCGGGCTATGAGCGAACTTTCAGCAGCAGTAAGTCAAGAACAGATCATTCGCAACCTAAAGCTTGTTTTGCCTGATGGAAACATGAAAAATGGTGGGGTCTTGTTCTTTGGATCGGCTCCTGAAGCTTTTATAGAAACGGCAGTTGTCCGCTGTATCGCTTTTGAAGGCAGCAATAAAACCCAGATCATTGACGATAAGCTATTTGGTGGGGCATTGATGAAGCAATATGGACAGGCCATGAATTGGCTCAAAGGTAAGCTTGATGTCCGATACGAAATAGAAGGTGGAGGTCCCAGAAAGGAGATATGGGAGATTCCCGAAACGGTTTTGAAAGAGGTTCTTATCAACGCACTTTCCCACCGTGACTATTACGACAAGGGAGCCAAGATAGCTGTTGAGCTTTTCAAAGATCGGGTGGAGATCAGTAATCCTGGAGGCCTGACCAGTGCGATCTCATTGGTCGATTTTGGTACCAAAAGCCACAGCCGCAATCCCTTGATTTTTGGCTTATTCGTCCGTATCCATATGGTAGAGCAAGTGGGTTCCGGGATTGGCCGAATCAGGGATCTGATGAAAGTCGCCAAGCTTCCGGATCCAGTGTTTAAGACAGAAGGGATGTTTTCAGTTGTTCTCCACAGGACTGTGGAAGAAACTGTGGAAGAAGTTGTGGAAGAAACTGTGGAGAAGACTGTGGAGAAGACTGTGGAGAAGACTGTGGAGTTGATCTTAACGGAAATGACTAATAATCCCAAAGTTACCATTAGGGAGCTAAGTGAAATAACCGGCCTAACTAGACGTGGAGTCGAGTATAAAATAAAAATGTTGAAGAAAGATGGGTCAATAAAGAGGATTGGAGCAGATAGAGGAGGTCGTTGGAAGGTGATCCCTAATTTAAATAAAAACAACAAGTAATAGGTCAGATTGAATTACGGGGAATGCTTGGTGACTAATCCCTGATATTAGGAGATAAACAAAACATTATGGCAATACCCTCATTCAAAGAAGATCATATATCACAGCTTCCAGCGCTGAAGCTCCTGATGAATATGGGTTGGAACTATCTATCTCCAGAGCAAGCGCTAGCTGCCCGAGGAGGAAGGACATCCAATGTGCTGCTTGAAACCATATTAAAAGGGCAACTCCAACTTATAAACACCATTGCGTACAAAGGAAAAGAATTTCCATTTTCTGAAAGCAATGTAAACAATGCTATTCTTGCGATTCGTGACCTACCGGTTCAAGATGGTTTTATGGCTTCCAATAAAGCCTTTTACGAACTCGCTACCCTAGGAAGGAGCTTTGAGCAATCGGTTCTTGGGGACAAAAAGAGCTTTTCTTTCCAGTACATAGATTGGAAGAATCCGGCTAATAATGCCTATCACGTGTCAGAAGAATTTAGTGTGTTGAGAAGCGGAAGTGGTGAGTATTATCGTCCAGATATAGTCCTGTTCATTAATGGTATTCCTGTAGTAGTCATAGAGTGTAAGAGTCCCAATATCAAAGATCCGATTGATAGATCTATAGAGCAACAGCTAAGAAACCAGCAGGAAGACGGCATTCGCTCACTTTACCTATAGTCCAATCTGGTGATGGGATTGGCAACACATGAAGCTAAATATGCCACCACAGCAACAGAAAAGGAATTTTGGAGCTTTTGGAAAGAACTGTTCAAAACCAAGGCGGAAGAATCTGCATGGTTGGATAGTTTGCAGGCCTTAAAGAATCAGCCTTTACCCTCCAACGAACAAACTTCGCTCTTTCGAGAACGGTACAGAAATGTGTGGGCTTACTTTCAAAACTTAGAAAAAGAAGAGCAGTTCATCACAGCGCAGGACAAGCTGCTGTATAGCATTTGCCAGCCAGCACGTCTGTTGGATATTTTTTTCAACTTCATTCTGTATGACGATGGGATCAAGAAAGTAACACGGTATCAGCAGTATTTTGCTGTGCATAACACCCTAGCTAAAATCGCAAAGCCTGATAGAGACGGATTGCGAAAAGGCGGGGTGATCTGGCATACGCAGGGAAGTGGCAAATCACTGACCATGGTCATGCTGGCGCAGTTGATAGCTACGCATCCAGCCATAAAAAACCCAAAAATTATTTTGGTCACCGATCGCATTGATCTGGACGATCAAATAACCGATACATTTAAAAAATGTCAATTGCCGGTTGAAAATGCCCAGACGGGAAAGCATTTGGTAGAATTGCTTTCAGGTACAGGTGATGCGGTAATTACCACGCTGATTCACAAATTCGAAGCTGCGGTAAATAGAGCCAAAGAGGGTTTTGATTCACCGGACATATTTATACTGGTAGACGAGGGACATCGAAGTCAGTATGGTACATTCAATATCAAAATGCAGAAGGTATTTCCAAAGGGATGCTTCATTGCATTCACGGGTACCCCTTTAATGAAAAAGGAGAAAAGCACTGCCAATAGATTTGGTGGATTGATTGACGTCTATTCGATTACAGATGCGGTAGCCGATGGCGCCGTAGTTCCACTCTTGTATGAAGGAAGACACAAGCTAATTGAGGTGAATGAAAAGCCTTTGGATAATTATTTTGAACGGGTATCAGAACCGCTTACCCCTTATGGAAAAGCAGCGTTGAAACGAAAGTTCAGCTCTACCAATCAACTCAACAAAGCTGAGGAAGTGGTGTATGCCCGAGCCTGGGATATTTCTGATCATTACGAGCAGAACGTGCAGGGTATATTTTTTGGTGGATTAAAAGCGAAAGGTCAATTGGTAGCACCGAATAAAACCACAGCGCTACGCTACCGGGAATTTCTTAAGGAAATAGGCAAAGTAAGCTGCGAAGTCCTTATTTCTGAGCCTGACGTGAGAGAGAACTACGACGATGCTTTTGAAGAAAGCAATGATAAGATTCTGAAATTCTGGAAAGCCATGATGGATAAATATGGCAATTCAGAAAACTATGAGAAGTCAGTGGTGAGTTCTTTCAAAAAGCAGGATCACCCTGAGATAATTATTGTTGTGAACAAATTGCTGACAGGATTTGATGCCCCAAATAATTACGTGCTATATCTTACCCGACAGCTAAAGGAGCATACACTGCTTCAGGCCATCGCCAGAGTGAACCGTTTGGCACCTGGCAAGGAGCATGGCTTGATCATCGACTACTATGGTAACTTGGAGAATCTCGATACAGCGTTGGAGACTTACTCTGGAACGAATCCATACGATATGGATGACTTGGTAGGTGAGCTGACAACTATCGCTGAGGAAATCAAAAAACTGCCTCAGGCGCATTCGGAAGTATGGGATATTTTCAAAGCGATCAAGAACAAATATGACGAGCCTGCTTATGAAGAGCTATTGCAAGATGAAGCAGTACGGCATGTTTTTTATGAAAAGGTTTCCGTTTTTGCCCGTTTGCTGAAACTTGCTCTGTCGAGTTTCGAGTACATTAGCGATACCCCCGAGCAGCAAATCAACAAATACAAACTGGATGCCAAGTTCTTTTTGGGCTTAAGAATCGCCGTTAAACGAAGGTACTTTGATGACCTGGAGTATAAGGAATATGAGCCGCAAGTTCAGAAACTCATTGACAAACATATCACGACCGAGGGAGAGATTCTTCGGATCACAGGTTTGGTCAATATTTTTGACAAGGGAGAACGAGAGCTTGAGGTAGAGAAAATAGCCAGTAAGGCGGCAAAAGCTGATCACATTGCCAGCAGGACAATAAAGGCAATCAATGTGAAGATGGATGAAGATACTACCTATTACAAAAAGCTATCTAGACTTATCCGGGATACCATTGATGACTATCATCAACACCGCATGTCGGAGGCAGACTACCTGAAGCGAGCCAACGAATTTGAAGATCAGTTTCATTCAGGAAGGCAGGATAACATCCCGGAGAATTTGGTGGGTAATGCTACAGGTGTCGCTATCTACAACTTAATTAGTGAATTGTTCAAAGGGCATATCAAACGATCAGAGAGTGTAGGGAATGTGGGTGCAGAGATGGCAGAAGGTATTGATCAGGTGATTCGTTCGATTGTTTTTGAAAATGGTAAACCGATTATTGATTGGATTAATAAGTCGGATATTGAAGGGAAGATTAGAATTGATATTGATGATTACCTCTTTGATCTGAAAGCTCAGAAGGATATTGAGCTACCCTTTGACCTGATCGATGAATTAGTGGAGGAAGGTTTGAAAGTAGCGAAACTGAAATATGTCTGATACTGCTACCTTACAATCGTTCGTCTTTGGCTCCAAGGAAATCAGCTATGAGCTATCCTTTCAAGAGCGTAAGACATTAGGCATCAAAGTATTTCCTGATTGTACTGTGAAGGTGATTGCTCCTTATGATACTACGGATGAAAAGCTCAGAATCAAACTACGGGAGAAAGCTCCTTGGATCATGAAGCAGCAGCTTGAGTTTCTTTCGTATCATCCAATCACACCGCCAAGGCTATTCGTAAATGGGGAAACTCATCTCTACCTAGGCAGGCAATACAAGCTCAGAATTGAAAACGAGGAATACAATGAGGTAAAACTATTCAGAGGACGATTAGTAGTCTTGAAAAAAGACAAGGTATCACCTCAAAAATTGCTTTCGGAATGGTATCGAGAAAAAGCAGGGATCTATTTCGAAGAGGCACTGAAAAAGGTGTTTCCTTTATTTGTCAGATATCAAATCAGTATGCCCGAGTTGCAGATTAGGCAGATGTCCACTCGATGGGGAAGTTGCACATCTCAAGGGAAGGTGATTCTCAATCCAGAATTGATCAAAGCGCCAAAAGGATGCATCGATTATGTGATAATTCATGAGTTATGCCATTTGGTGCATCATAACCACACAAAATCCTTTTATGATCTACAGGAAGTCATCATGCCCGACTGGAAGAAATGGAAAGAAAGGCTGGAGGTTATGATGGTTTGAGAATGGCCAATTACAAATCGGTAGGGATAGAAGTATAGATTAAAAAATTTCACCCAGTCACCACCAAATTCTGCCCACGTTCAGATGGGAATTTCAAGTGGGCAGAGATTTGTAGAGGTAACAAAGGAGAGAACTTAAGTTTCTAAATTTTGACAAAATTATGAATAGCTGAATAAAGCAGAAGATACATTTTGAAAATGCCTCTGTAACTTACTGATCCAATCTATTAAATTTGATGGTGAGCAAAAGCATTCGACATGAAAGGTTGTAACTACTCAGGTTCTTTTTAACTGACCTGTGTTCAGGTTTTTTGTGGTCGGTAGGCCTTGATTTTATATAGGCTCTTGTTTTGATCTGAGATGTTATAAATCAGTTTTTAGGCTGATTTATCCACATTGATTTGTGGATAAAAATAGTTGAAAGTACTGGTTTATATGGGATTAACGCTGAATATTCAGTAAATAATACATCAGAATTTTAGACATCAGGGATAAGCAGATTCAGGACTTGGTCGACATCAACCTTCAGCTCATGGGAAGGATAAAGCTTCTCGAAGTGCGCATTGTTGACCTTGAGGGCCAGCTTGCCCGCTACCAAAATCCCAAAAGCAGCCGCAACAGCTCTGTTCCCCCCTCCAAAGATGAGAACCGTCCCAAAAAGACACAAAGCCTAAGGGAGGACTCTGGCAGAAAAGCCGGCGGACAGCCTGGACACGAGGGCCACACGCTTGAGATGACAGCGTCCCCCCGATCATATCATCGATCACATCTCTGGTTTCTGCAGCTCTTGCGGCCATGACCTTTCGGGAATTTCGGCGAAGCTGTCCTCTTGCAGGCAGGTAATCGATCTACCCATCATCAGACCGGTATATACCGAACACAGGAGCTACCATAAAACCTGCCTTTGCAGTAAAAAAAACAAAGCTGCCTACCCCGAACATGTCAGCGCACCCGTACATACGGAAGCGGGGTAGAGACCATCGTAGACTACCTGCACGGCAGACAATATCTCCCCTACATCGGGTTGAAGAAACTTTTAAAAGACTGTTATGGGATTAACCTGAGCGAGGGAAGTATTGACAATATTATTCGCCGGTTTGCCCAAAAAGCAACCCCTATTTACCAGAGGCTCAAAAAGGCGGTTTCCGACAGTCCGGTAATCGGCTGCGACGAGACAGGAGCCAAAGTGAACGGAAACAAACACTGGGTATGGACCTATCAGACAGCGAATCTCACTGTTTTGTCCATGTCCGAATCCCGTGGGCTCAAAGCGATAACAGCCCATTTTCAAGATGGGTTTGGAAAAGCGATCCTGTGCCATGATGCCTGGAGGGCCTATTTTCATTATTCGGAAAATCTCCACCAGCGCTGCTGTGCGCATCTGCTCAGGGAACTCAACTACATCGTGGAAAGATACAAGTCAAAATGGGCAGAGCATCTCAGATCTCTGTTCAGGGAAGCCATGTCACTGAAGAAAAAACTAACTGAGTTTCCCTCTCAGGAAGCTAAAAAAAACATCGCCGCACTAGAAGACCAAATGGACAGACTTCTTGGCATACCGATAAACCCTGACCATAAGGAAGCAGTATCAATACAGAAAAGACTCATCAAATACAGAAATTCTATCCTGACTTTTTTACACTACCATAAAGTGCCTCCCGACAACAATGGTTCGGAAAGGGCGATAAGGAACATCAAAGTAAAACAGAAAATTTCAGGACAGTTCAAGTCCACACAAGGCGCCGATGACTTCTGCGTAATCAGATCGGTTATTGATACCCTTATCAAGCGGTCACAAAACGTCTTGGAAAACCTGACTCATATCGCTAAGTTAGTACTGGTAACTGAGTAGTTACAAAAAAGCCTCTGGATTGGATTTTTTTAGTCGGTTTAATCTCGGCCTCGACGGTTCTCCAATAACCCAGTCTTTCATGATAGCTGGATTTTTATATTTTCATATTTTGGTTTGATTGATTTTATGAGAGTTGATACCTAAGCAGCCTTTCATGATATTGTGATAGCACGTTCAATGTGAAATGACTCTGATAAAAAAAATTTGGAGACACTGGGTATTCCGGTTCAAAAACCCAACGTTTTGGGATTGTTATGTCAAGAGATAGCATAGTTCGCAAATCAAAAACGAAGCTACAGAGCTAAGTACAATCCTCAAAAGACAGCTATTTTTTCATCTCTAAATCTTTTCTGAGACCTCATTTTTCAAGTATTCAATTGTGCGATTGCTACTTTTTGTCTTTCCCAATTTTTATATCATAGTCGTCTAGGGTGCCTTTTATATTCAGGTTGAGGTATCGGATCCTCTTGTTTGCATCAACTGTGATGATCTCATCCACTGCTTCAGGATCATTTTCTTTTGTGCCAAACACCTTATTTCGAGTGGCTTTCATCAAGGCACTTATCGGGATCCGCACGAAATAGTCAATTTCATTATTCATATCCTGTGTGCCGGAAATATCCATATGTCCTAAAGTCGATTTGATCGTCATCGTAGGAATGGAGAGCGTGCCATTGATAATATCCATGTGGTTTTGCAGGGTGTCAAACTTAATTCTGGTTAAGTCTTTGTCTCCAAAATAGTCAGAGAGCATAGACACCGGGCCGTAGTTTTCCAAACTCCCATTCAAAACTTGGGCATCCAAATGCACTTCAGATTGATCAAGGTCAACGACAAAATCAGGGTACACACGGATTTTACCAGTAATAGCCGCATTTAACTTACCGTGGAGGTTTTCTGAAAGTATCACATCCTGCCCAAAATTTTCAAATTTGAAAAGCAGCTTGTCTAAGTCAATGTTAGAAATTTTCAGATTGGGTTTAAGAAAAATATGCGCCGGATCGTTTCCGTTAAAAAGGCCATTCAAAGCAATAGTTCCTCCAGCGGCATTAAAGCTAATCGTATCGACGTGGATGTAATGATCTTGAGTGCTGCGCAGTTGACCTACCAGATCTTTCAAATCCAATCTATGATACATAAAATGCCCAATAGCCATATTGAACCGCATAGCTGGGAACGGTATATTGTATATATTAAATGCTTCGGCGTGTTCGGGCACATCTGCATTTTTGCTCCTAGGCAAGGTCTTCTCCTTAGTCTGACTCACTGCTTCAAGATTATAATTGGAAAGGGCATCAAAATCAATATAGCTTGATTTTAGACTGAATGTATTGTCTGTTTTTTGAATAGATTCACTGCTCCCGAGATGATAATTCATATCAATTTCAAAATCGGTACGCCCCATTTTCCCTGTAAAGCGCTCAATCCTTAGCTGCTCTTTATCATAGTGAAACAGGCCATTGAAGTTCTCAAAACGCAAAGGATGGATTTTCATCTTGCCTTCAAATTTATCGAGCTTTACCTGTATACTTTGTAGCGCATTGACTTCATAATGCAGGGTACTTTCCAGATGTAATGCTAAGCCCTCAATTTCTTCATGGCGATATTCCTCTGGCACATAATTTTCGCCTTGGTATGTAAACAGGTTATCAAATTTCAACAGATCTGATGTGAGAGTGATATCAAAGTCAACATCCCCATTCAATTCATCCTGCATCCAAGCGCTGTAATCGTAGATTAATCCGTTGAAGTGAAAATCAGATTCGTCAATAAAACCTGAAAAATCCACAACAGTCAAATCATCATCTTTGACTAAAATATCAGCCTTAAAGTCATGCAGCGTATGGGGGTATTGTTTCAAATCAGCGTAGAGCTCCTCAATAAAAAACTCTCCTTTGGGCAAATGGGTATATTCTGTAAATGCATTTCCGAGGGCATTGAATGAAAGCGAAAGACTGAGATTCTCGATTCGCTCATTCATTCCCAGCTCCAAGCTGTCTGTTTTCGAGTAGCTAGTAAGCTCCGCTAGATCCAAAACATTGGACTTAATCTTTAAAGTAGCACTAACCGGTGCCACAGTATGATGAATAATGGCGGGTAAATCTGTGAGTGACCCTGTAATGGAAAGATCAGAATTGCCCA
>Ga0105050_10009963_pt1 | contig 10516 bp, 14 predicted proteins | sample FRY01_FD_78088 | JGI IMG/M metagenome (GOLD analysis project Ga0105050, IMG submission 78088) | Freshwater microbial communities from Lake Fryxell liftoff mats and glacier meltwater in Antarctica - FRY-01 | ecosystem: Environmental > Aquatic > Freshwater > Ice > Glacier meltwater ... | reverse complement strand
GGCGCCAAGGATCTGCACACGCCGTCACAGTGCGAGAAAAAAAAGAAACAGGATCACACTCCGTTTTTGGACGTTGGCAGTATCAAAACACGATGGAACAAGTCCAATTAAACTCGTTACAAATGAACAACATTCTTTTCTACATCGTGTTCGCCAGACACTGTGAATTTACTTCCTTTCTAATAAAGGAGATGATACACAACATCGCAAAATACTACTGCGAGTATGAAAACACGGTAGAGTGTTTGCGAGCACTGCGTGTCCTCCTCGACACGAAAAAAGTGCCCCACAACCATATTGTCGTTCTTTTCTTCTTCTTCCTGTCCATTGACTCTAAAATGCGGCACTGGCTGCTGTGCACTCAGCAAAACGACAATGACAAGAAATTCCGCGACAAGATGCTGAAGCGAAATATTGAGCTCGTCATTGGCGGACACCACAGTCTGTCTGATAGCGTGAAAACCCCGTTCTTGGGACAGAATGTTGTCTTTTCGGCTATCCAGCCTCATGCTGCTGTGTCCATCATGGTTTCTATCTCGAGCCAGAGTTTTTTTAATCCAATTTTCAATCACCAGTGCCCAGAGTCCATTGAAACTGTTTTCTGCGAGATTAAAAAACTAGTCATTGTCTCGTAGGATTGTGAATACAGTGAATAAACGCTAAAAATGGCCAAGTGTCTTTGCGGCCCCGTGATGTACTTTGTGTCGAAACGCTGGCGCCAAAATCATGTTGAATACAAAAATACCTTGTAGAGACCATGTGCCACCGTGAAAGAGACGACTGCAAAGTCGGAATTCTCCCCCCCCGCCGCAGGGTCCACCGTCACGAAGAAAGGTGTGCACGATACGATGGAAATCTGAATCGTGACGGTAAACATGCGCTTCAGATCGTTTTGCTTGAAACACTGGTCGATGCTGCTGAAAGCCACGCCCCCCATTTCCGAGTTGATCAGATCCGGTCGGTCGCTCATGATGATTTTCAGACGTCGGTGTTTGTCGGCGTCCTGTCACCACACCCCGACGTCACTTAGTATGTGTATGTCGTGTGTCATGCGAACCAAAAATGGCATGTTTCAAGGCGTTCACACCTGCCATCGCGGAATCAAGTGCTGCATGTGCAGACATTCGTGTGCTTTTTCCGCGTCGATGCATTGTTGACACGCCAACGAGATTTGGATCGACTTGAACACCGGCTTGTTTGTGAGCAAGTCCACTTTGGAAATGAGTTTGGTGTAGAAATTCATCTCGCTCGTGAGGGTGCTGATAGCAATAAACGACGTATTGCCGATACATAGTAGCGGCGCCACAGTCTCGTAGAAAAAACCCGAGGATACATACGCAGCCTCCTCTGCTCGTATCTACACCGGTCAGTACTCTGCAACACGGCGCAAGTGTGCAGGCGCATCTCCCAATTTGCTAAAGACGGACCTAAAATGATAATGTCTCCGCCTGTTCCTTTCGTCGTCGACACCTGTGTACATGTTCGCCATGTTAGTGACTGTCAAAGCAATAGCACGACAGTACCAGTGTCGGCTAGTGTATGTGCCGAGCTTTATATATTCGTATCCAAAGCCATCGAGTAACTCCATTCACCTCACATCAACTCGACATAATCCACATTTTGCCCAGTCGTCGACGTGATGCCGGTGTAAAAACAATTCTTGTAATATTATTTTAAACCACTCACACACCCACTTTTTTTCAAGCGATTTATTATAATTCAAAAATTACAAGCCCCCCCCCCTTTGCAGGGACCCATCGTCTCGCAATACTCTATTCAACATGTTCTCCTCAAACGTCCACTCCTCAACCAATCCCACTGCACTCTTGATATGAAATCGCCCAATCGTGCTCCCATCACGCTCATGTACCATACAGCAACCGGCAGATTATTTGATATCCTCGCTGAAAACAGGTATATGGTTTGCACCACGGTGGAATCGGCTGCACGCACTCCCCCTTTATTCTACTGAGACACTATTCAAAGTCTGTCAATGTTTGAACCCATCCCAACATTCGTCGCATTCTCCGGTTCACCTTCTCCTTGAGTTTTTCCAAAGATTGCAACAAGACTTGGTTGCGAACCATCAGATCACACGGATTGGTTTGTGTAGAGGCACAGGCCGTCTGCGGTGCATCGCGCTTCCTCTTCTTTTTCCGCAATGCATTCTCGACCAGGCCACCATTTTCAGTCTCGTTGCAACCCCCAGATACTGCCACTTTCGTGGTGGGCATGTTTATTGCTGTTGCAGCACACAGGTCTGCAGTAGTCGAAACCACCGACGACCGTATCTCCAAAAACACAATGTCTCTTCCAGGTGTAGGAGGTGTCGACAAAGTACACGGGGACACAGAGCGACTGTGCAATAGTGATTCGTTGTTTTGCGGCGGCCAGCAACTCGACAGAGGCTCGAAGTGGGTACCTACCATGCAGTGTGCTCAGCATCAGCATACCACACCGGTTTGCATAACACAGGTGCAAATGTAAGCACCTGGAGTGGGGGGGCATTCTAGTAGTTTCATGTTGTTGCGTGCGCGTTGTGTCTTGGAAAGAGGATGGGTGATGTCGGAGTATTTATGGGGACGTTTGGCGAAAATATACCCAAAATAGGCGAAAATCGATTTTTCCCGAAATAGCATTTCAGGCCGGGAAAAATTCGTCCAGCACCGTAATGCGTCCGGTAGGCCGTAGGACAAGGAATTTGTGATACACAGGGTCCCCCGTCCAATTCCCTGCCGGAAATTCCCCGCGTGCCTCGAGAAAGGGGTGCACGGCGTCCCAGAATTCTTCGTGTGTGCCTTCTTCATAACTGATATATCCGACGCTCCACTTGTAGTTGGCCAGAATGCGGTCTTGGATATCGCGTGGCAGCAACTGCCAGTACTTCATGTCGCGCGGTTCGTTGTGTCGTCAAGCCGCATATTGCATTATCGCCAACAATTTTTTTTTGATCGCTGCATTATGTTGGTCTTTGCGTCTTTTCACGGTGGCACATCTCCCATTCATTTGCAAGACTGCGAGGTCCTTCAACATGACTAGTCTAAATTTCTCAGGAACACGGAAATCTGCACCAAAACACGGGTCCAATGTAGGGATGTGACACGGTGGGCTGGTCTAGAAATCAATTATGGAAACAATCTGAATGAACTCCGTGCAATTTCCAATGTGTTTGCAAGACACTATATTCTTTTTGCTGGTGTCGGGGCACACTTTTGTCCACCAGATCATATGCTTCGAGTTTGGAAAATGCTCCCCGCCCGTGTTAGGCACCTGTTTCCGAAGCCAGCAAACGTGTGCAAATATTTGGAATGTGTTTAATCTTTTCGCGCTGCACCCCACCGACTTTTATCCTGCTGCGAAGCACCTGGATTGTGGAATGGGTCTTGACAATCGCCGGTCACGTCGCCTAGAAAATGCCAAAACGCCAGTAACGCAGCGACAGAAAACTCATTCAAGCGAGGTATGAGATCGCCGTCAGGATGGAATTCAAGAAAACTGGCCACGTTGTAGCGATTCTGACTGGAATGAATAAATTCGATCCAGCCGTAAACACCAGTAATGGCGGTGACACGCGCAACCCCCAGCATAGATTGCACGTTTTTGTCGTGAAGCACTCCCAGATTCTTGATGGATTCGTCTTCGCGCTCGTGCTGCCGCAGGTGCGCGACATACTGGAAAAAAATCTTACAGTAATGCTGGATTACCAACATGGTAAACGGAGAGAGCATGCGCGATGATTTCATCAGCCACGCCTTGCGCAGAATAAAAAGTCGATCTTCACATCGGCACTCGTGCAATGGGACCACAGAGTATGGCCCGTGATCCAAATTTGCACTACCGAGCTGATACACCGACCAATACATAATCTCCAAAATAGTTTTTTCTGCACGATTCTCCACTCCCTGGAAGGGAACTGTGACGAGCATCGTGTTGGGCATGGCGAGTTTCCATTCGGTTCCCAGCTGGCGGAACGTTTCTGTTTCGCAGAAGTTTTCATTTATCATGATTGTCCATGTGTTGGCGTTGCGATAGGTGTAATCTTGTTGGATTGTTTGGTGCAGCTCCCTGAACACCTTGAAAAACCCGCTCTGGAATTGCTTAGCGATTTTCAGACACAGAGATCGTTCGCTAACAGGTGCAGGTGGCCCGTCTTTGTACACCCCTATCCTGTCATAATCCACTCGACACACACCACAAATCATTTTATTTTCACCGCCATGCTTATCGGGGTTTAGTGGCGGGTGTTTCGACAAACACCCTTTGCACATCCAGTGCATGGGGGGTGGAGCAAAATGGGTTTCATCATGTCCTGTGTTGCTGCGTCGAAATTCCTCACATTGGCAGCGTTTGCCGCAAATTCTTCTTCATATGTGCTCTGTACACCATCACCTTCGCAGTTGGTATCCAGGCAGATATGACAGTACTGTGATGGGCGGACTTTCATTGTCGCCCTGTTGCCAGCCATCTGTGTCTGCACTGGTGTGTTCCCGACAATGCTCTCGCTTATATACACTCGGTATCCGTCGCACATTGCGTTTTCGAGACTCAGTTTGAGACTTGCTGTATCATAAAAATACCAGTCACAGACCCACACACAGCATTCAATCGTTTCGAAATAGCCTTGCTCAAACTCTCCCAGCCTTGAAGGTACACCATCACGCGTCCAAGAATTTTTCTTCATAACTGGTATTGCCAACACCCCACTTGTAGTTGGCCAGAATACGGTCCTGGATATCGCGTGGCAGCAACTGCCCGTATTTCATGTCGCGCGGTTCATTGTGTTGTCAAAGCGCACATTGCGTTATCGCCGACATTTTTTTAGGACCGCTGGATGGGTGAGCGGGAAAAAAATATAAACACCGTCAAAACATGGTGTGCACAACTTCGCACACAGCATCTGGTATTCATGACAACAGTGTATCTCGATGCCAAACACATTACAGTGCTGTTACTGACGGAAGTTACCATACTGCTGCGTCTACCCTATGTCTCCGCGGAGGGGTTTATATTCTCGACAAACAGTGCTATTACTGCTACATTTGTGTCGATTTTTTTGCTGATGGTCTGGTATTCGCAGCAGCAGATGAAGGTGAGCACGACGACGACGATTATCGTGTGGGAACATGTATGTGTGATGCGCAGATTCGTACTCACGGTTTTTTGCATGAACTTGGAATTCGCCATCCGTAGCGCCGTCGTGCTGGGACTATTTCATTTCATGGTTCGGAAAACCACACACCCAGCTGATACCACTTTGTCGACGTGCATCTGTAGTATCAGGTTTGCGATTCCGGTGATTTTTTCGTGTTTCGTGGGAATACGCGTGCTTTTGAAACACCAGATTCAGTACGCTCTCGTTCCGCTTGTCAATTGGGGGTTGTTGGAAGAATCGGGCCAGGTTTCCTACATCATACAGAAACTGTACGCGCCGTGGGTGTTGGTCGCTGTCAACTAGGTGTACATGCGTCTCTTTGAGTATATATGAGCAACCAGTGCGGGTGTGTCTCAGTTCTCAAGATGAAGCTGCATCCGTCCTCTTGCTACATATGTGGGAAGCCATCTCCGACTGGTGTTGGTAACGCCGTCATGTTTTTCGAGAATGGTGCACAGGACCACAACGACATTTCTACAGGACCACAGATTCAACGGTACTTGAACGAAGTGTATGAATCCAGAAACCACAACACAAAAATCACACTGCATGACATGGAGGTAGACCCGGCCCTGCACAACACGGGTGCACAATTCCGCTGGATCAAAAAACAAGAAGATTTATTGGGACCAAACACAAGTCTCAAAGAACTCGTAAAAAAATTCGGGATTTGCAATAAACCTGCCTACCACCAACCATCTATCTACAAAATATAATGTTACGGCGCTCTATGCCACCCTCCATGCTCTCGACAGACCTCTTTGTTTTCAAGAACAACGGGGGGAGAGGCGTGGAATACTCTACAGTCTAGTTGTAGTGCGTGCGCCGCTGACCGCGTCGGCCCATGGCATTTTCGAATTTGTCCAAGTAGTGCTGCCATGTATTCTTGGGAGCAACCGTGTAGCGCACGTCAACATCAAACGCCGAGAGACAATTCTTCTCATTGTCATATTTGATATAGTAGTCGACAACGTCTCCGTACACAGGTACCCAACTCTCCCTGTGCTTGTGACTTGCGTGAAAATAAATTTCCTCTCCAGACCCATCGTCTCGCACTAAGCCGTATCTTGCGACTGGATTCCACTTTTCAACAATGCCCTTGAAAACAATGTTTTTGGCAAAAACGTGGTAATCATAGGACTTGTTGTATTTTTCGTTTGCATTTGGACCGCCATAGTCTCCTACCGATACAGGGCCCGCCGTGTCATTATATTTTTCCGGGTTTTGGTAGCGCTCTGCTTTGCGCTGTTTGGGTAGCGCTCCCTCCTTCAACCGCTTCCCATAAAAGTCCACAGCCTCGAAAATGTCCGTGAAAAAGTGGTTTTTGCCAACCCGCTGCCAGTGCTCATCCACCTCTTCCACTACAAACTTCTTGTCATCCCGGCTATTTTCAATAGCAGAAACAGCGATCTCATGGGCACCTATGAAAGCATGCTGCAAGGTCAAGACGCTCTCCAGCGTCGCAGTGTTGGTGCTAACGGATGACACCAAACGCCTACCATTTTCTAGCGTGCCGGTAGAATTGTTCGGATGCCTATCAGAGCGTGGCTTGCTATGCAGCGGCTCGTCGGATTTGTGTTCGCGATAGTCGTTGTCCTGCGAATACGCACGTTTTGACATGGCGCGTGGATGCTCGACGGGTGGCAATGTCCTTGTAAAAAAACGCTGGTGCTTTTATGGAGACAAAATCTATTTCCGTGTAAATTCCCGAACCGTATTTTCACATTGCAAATGCATTTGTAGGCATATATATAGGCAGTGCAAGATGAGGAGAATCACCCGCAGCGGGTGGGTTATTTATGCTGCTACAATCCACTTCATAGCATCGTCACTGGCGATTAATGCTGGCGACCCCGTGGTCACCTTCGTGCAGGATAGCAACATTCGCAGGCAGCATTTGTACGACATTAACACACCGCAGTTTTGGCGAGCCTGTCTTAAAAAGACAAAAATGTGCAAGTTTCGTGTGAAAACGCGGGATTGCGGCCTATGGGGGGGCGCGGGATTGGGGCTTTGAGGTTACAAGCCACGTGTGACAGCAACCGTATTTAAGACATGTTACATCTGCATTACACACGCATGTCCAGCCCAATGGGGACGTGCAGTATTTTCCTCGTTCTCTCCTTCGGCATACACGTCATGATGATTGCGATTGCCTCGGAAACCGAGAGCAAGCGCAAAACACTGGCGTTTTACCCGTTGCTGGTGCTGAACATGGTGCGTTCAGGGGTTCAGACGCAGATTCTCGAGCCTCGCATGCGTGTGAAGATCGGGCTCTGTCTTGTGTTCTGCGAGAGCTTTTACATGTATTTTGTCGTGCTCAAGATGAAAAAATACTCCAATTCAGATCTCCTCAACATTGCGCTGGTGCTGTGCGTCATGTTCGTTACCGATTGCCTCTTTATTAACAATTCTCAAAACACTATACAGCACGCTGTGTGATTCTATACAGCACGCAAGCACACGCCTCCCAGCAGCTGTCGTTTGCCCTCGGTGTTTTGAATGTTTTCTTTTGCGGTGCTCCGCACAACCTAGGCCGCCTCTACCACGGGCACCGTGCAAGGTGGCGGGCGTTTTTTGCTTTCGATTAAACAAAAACTATGGGGTGCGACTCTGTGCCAACAAAATGCCCAGGGGAATGTGTGCGGTCCGCTTAGTGCGAGGCACACGCGCTCTTCATGAAGTAAATGTCGAATTCATCGACGCTCTTGAGGATCTCATGTTTCATAATATTGATGGCCCATTTTGCAAACCATGGAATAGGCCCGTGAGATATGAAATGACTTGACACGACAGAGTTTGGGTTTTGGATATCCAAGACATTGGTGATGTAGATGTATGATATTATGGGCGTGTTTTCAATCTTTACATACACTGTCATTTTCTCTCCCACTATGAAAATCTCCTTGTGGATGACGATTGGAAGATCGGTGTTGAGAAGTTTTTTCAGTACAGGATTAAGAGAGACACTTGATTCATACACGATTGAATTGTAGTGCACCGTGGTCCCCTTGAGCACAACGATTCCCCGGTCAATTATGCGCTTGTCGGAAGAACTGATAATGCTTTCCCAGGAGCCCATTTTCCAATTCTTGATAGCATGACCCTTGGCCCACGCAATGGCAGCTTTGTAGTGTACAACGGTGTTTTGTAAATCCTGTGTGGTGACGACACATGTCGGGGTATAAATTTTGGTCTCGGTAATGTAATCTTTGGCCTCCACTCTAGGCACACTGCAAAGTATGCATACCAAAACCGCAAGCGTGTGATAATGCTTCATTTATTTCCGCACACGACCGTGCATTTATATAGTGTTCATCGCTGAAATGTCGATGGGGTATTCATTTCAGCGCACTAAATCCCTATGTCGTCGTTTTGATGGTTTCGGCGTGTGCAATGTCCGCGTTGGTGTGTTTTGCGGGCGTTTTTGTCATGGTGCTATGGATCACATTTTCCGACTCTCGGATGTCTCTGGTCACGCGATTCAGAACGTCGTCAATCGACATGGGAATCACGCGCTGCATTTCACCGTCGAGCAGTATCTCTTCGTCAAAGTCCGAGAGCGAATCACTGTCTATCTCGTCCGAGTCGAACTTGTCCCAGCCGAGACGGATCGCAAAGTTCTCAGAGCGGATAAACAGAATACCAAAAACGATGTGAAGTAGAAGCACAAATGCCAGAAACACAAAAGTCCGCACAACATGCTGACTGTGTACGTGGTACACTGTACCAATAACGTAGGCAAATTTCAAATATGACAGCGTAATGAGGACACACGCCACATAGAGAATGGTTTTGTTGCGGCTGGATTGAAGAATCATGTACACTCCCATCCAAATGAAAAATGGCACAATCAGAATATAGGCACACCCCGTGACAGAGAAGAATTTTGTCCAGGTTATGTGACAGCTTGTGACAATCGTCATAATGATCATTGCGCATATATTGCCCATCGCGGCCTGCGAAACCTCAAGAATCACGGGAAGACGCGTGGACTTTGGAAGGTTGTTGAGCATAAACGGCGTGTAAAAACACCACATCCACACGGGGATTCTGATCATGAAGGAATAAAGCTTAGTGTGGTCGGCATAAATCATCATCATCTCCTGCACCAAGGCGTCGCGATGAATCATATCTTTCACCAGGGTCTGTCTTGTGATATTTGACATTTGCATCGAGACGGTGGTGTTGTTTGACACGAACCCCTCATCGTTGTGCAACAGCAGCTGAATATAATCAATGTTATTGGCGGTGATGTTGAATGTTGGATTCGTGCTCGTGTTGCGTACGAGGGCAACAGCATCTTGCTGCAACGAGTTCACCGTGTATGACAAGATAAACAAAGTCACAATCATAATAACCCCGGCCAAAACCATGGTTAGGAAAATACCGCGTCGCATTCCGCTGCGTTCCCAGTGCATATCACGTCGACACTCCTGAAAGGACCCGAGCACCAGAAACCCCATGGCCAACATGAGCGAGCACGACACGTCATAAATAGGCAGGCAAAAAAAGACAATGAAAATCCCAAGCGAGATAGGGTATAGAATATACCATATCTCCTCCCTGCTGATGGAAAGCTTGCGTTCCTGGGTGACCCCTGCAAAATCGATGGTTTGGCACACGACACTTTTGACAGTGTACGAATTGTTTGCCAAATCTAGTCCGCCCCCTGTCTCCTCGAGACTACGATTATCCACCACGGCAGCCCGTTTACGGTTTTGCTTGTGGCGCTGTGTTTCGAGGTGGCTGGTGGGTTTGGCGCACCATATAACGCAGTAGTGTGCATATTGCAGTCCCGTCACCGCAGTGTAATACAAGTTGGAAACCATCACGGTCAAACAGCAGAAAATAATCTGCTCGGGGAAATTATACGTGTTGCTGTCGACCACTATCATGCAGTACACAAAGCTGGCGAGTCCGCATGCTATCAGGATGCCAACAACCCCTGCCTGTGTTCGGACTGGTTTATACACCAATCTCGACATGGTCGGGAGTGGTGATAGTGTATGTCTACTTTTGCGCTGCATATATAACCCCAGCGCCAAGGTCGGAGAAAACACAGCATTCTGTATGTGATTTGTTTTTGATGCACGTGTTCCGTGTAATCGGGATTGAAAATGAGACGCTTGTGTGTATAAAGCACAAATTATTCCCGACTTTTCGTCGACGGCACCGGCGCAATGAGGGTCGAGTCAAATCATATATAAGACTATGTTGTTTCTACAATCTCGACCGTCAACGTGGCGATGCAAACGAGTAACATCATCCAACTGTTTCGATACCACCAAGAGCAACTACACGATCACGAGTCTGAGCGTATCAGCTTTTTGGTGCATGATCTCTATGGAAAGCGTGTGATTC
>Ga0105050_10009962_pt1 | contig 10517 bp, 8 predicted proteins | sample FRY01_FD_78088 | JGI IMG/M metagenome (GOLD analysis project Ga0105050, IMG submission 78088) | Freshwater microbial communities from Lake Fryxell liftoff mats and glacier meltwater in Antarctica - FRY-01 | ecosystem: Environmental > Aquatic > Freshwater > Ice > Glacier meltwater ... | reverse complement strand
GGCCATCACCAACTTTCGACCATATCTCCCCGCAGCCATGTGCGATTCGCATGGCTAACCGGCAAGCAGATCCCGTGCGGCTTCGCGCGCCGCGTCTGTCACGCTGTCACCTGCCAGCATACGGCCGATCTCCTCGACCCGCGCTGCGGGGGAAAGGGGCGTAACCGTCGATGTGGTCATATCCGCCACCACCCGCTTTTCCACCCGCCAATGATGCGCCCCCAGGGCCGCGACTTGCGGCGAATGGGTCACCACCAGCACCTGCCCACCCGCAGCCAGCGCCTGCAAACGCCGCCCCACCGCATTGGCCGTGGCGCCGCCGACCCCCCGGTCGATCTCGTCGAAAATCAGCGTCAGGCCGGGGGCATTGCCCGTCAGGCAGACCTTCAGCGCCAGCAGAAAACGTGAAAGCTCGCCACCCGACGCAATCTTGTTCAACGGTCCCGCAGGTGCGCCGGGATTGGTGGCGACGGTAAAGACCACCGCATCGCGCCCTTCGGGACCGGGATCTCCGGCAGCGATTCCTGTCGAGAATACGGCACGTTCCATCTTCAACGGTGCCAGTTCGGCGGCCATTGCGGCATCCAGCCGTGCGGCGGCCCCGGTCCGCTCAGCGGTCAAAACGACGGCGGCGGCATCATAGGCCGCCTCTGCATCCGCAACCGCGCGGGCAAGTACCGCGATATTGCGGGCACCTCCGTCCAACGCAGCAAGGCGTATCCGCAGGTCATCCGCAAATCCGCCCAGATCATCAGGCAAGACGTTATGCTTGCGGGCCAAAGCGCGGATGGCGAACAACCGTTCCTCCAGCGCCTCCAGTTCCACCGGGTCGAAATCCAGCGCCGCCAGACAGCGTTCCACGCCCTGCTGCGCTTCGCCCAATTCCACCATGGCACGCCCCAAAGCCGCCAAAGCGCCTTCAAGACGGCCTTCAGCGCGGTCAGCCGCGCCTTCAAGCCAGCGGGTCGCATCGACCATCAGCGCCTCGGCCCCGTCATCCGACAGCGCTTTCAGCGCGCGTGCAATGTCGGACCGGATGCGCGCAGCCGCCTGCATGGAACGGCGGCGGGCGTCGAGCGTGGCTTCCTCGCCGGGTTGGGGGGCGAGTTTGTCAAGTTCACCTACCGCATGGCGCAGGAAATCCTCTTCGGCTTTTACCGCAGCCAGCGCCGCCTCAGCCGCAGCCAAGCCACGGCCCGCCTGCCCCAGACCCGACCATCCTTCCCGCACCGCGGTCAGATCCACCCCTGCGAAGGCATCCAGCATCTTTCGGTGCCCGCGCGGGTTCAAAAGGCCACGGTCGTCATGCTGGCCATGCAGTTCCACCAGGACATCCGACAGATCGCGCAGCACCTCGCCCGACACGCGCCGGTCATTGACCCACGCCGTCTTGCGGCCGTCGGCGTAGTTTACACGGCGCAGGATCAGGTCATCTTCGGCCTCGATCCCCGCCTCGGCCAGCACATCCCGCGCAAGGTGACCGACAGGCAGATCAAACACGGCCGTGACTTCACCCTTCTCGGCACCGCTGCGCACCAATTCGGCACGGCCCCGCCAACCCAGAACAAACCCCAGCGAATCCAGCAAGATAGACTTGCCCGCACCGGTTTCCCCGGTCAACACGTTCAGCCCCGGCTGAAACGACAGTGACAACCGGTCAATGATCAGCATGTCGCGGATATCAAGACTACGCAGCATCGCCCTGCCCCGTGCCCGGCGTCAGAGCCACTCGCCCCGGACCACCTGGCGGTAAACGTTGCCAAGCCAGCTGTCGCCCTTCGCTTCGGGCGCAAGGCCACGGCCTTTCAGCAGACGGAAGCTGTCATCGTAAAAGGGGCTGGACTGGTAGTTGTAGCCCAGAATGGCCCCGGCAGTCTGCGCCTCGTCCGTCAGGCCAAGCGCCAGATAACTTTCCACCAACCGGTGCAGCGCCTCGGCGGTATGGGTTGTGGTCTGGAAATCCTGCACCACAACGCGGAAGCGATTGATCGCGGCGGCGTAATGGCCCTTTTTCAGGTAATAGCGCCCGATTTCCATTTCCTTGCCGGCAAGATGGTCGAAGGCGAGGTCGAATTTCAGGATCGCGGAGCGTGCGTATTCGCTTTCGGGATAGGTCTCGATCACCGTGCGCATGCCCTGAAGCGCCTGGAAGGTCAGGCCCTGATCGCGGCCCACCTCGTCGATCTGATCGTAGTAGGACAGCGCAAGCAGATACTGCGCATAGGCTGCGTCCTCGTCCCCCGGATAGAAATCAAGGAAACGCTGGGCTGCGGCGCGGGCGGATTCGTATTCCTTGGCCTTGTGATAGCTGAAGGCCTGCATGATCAGCGCGCGCTTGGCCCATTCGGAATAGGGGTAAAGCCGCTCGACCTCGGAGAAATACCGGATAGCTGCGTCGGGCTTGGCCTGACTTTCCAATTCAAACTCGCCGCGCTTGTAGATCTGCTCGGCAGTAAAGCTGTCAAGCGGGGCTTCTTTCGCCCCGCCGCCGCCGCACCCGGACAGGACTGCCACCAGCAGCGCCGTGCTGATTATCCGCGCGCCCGACTTTCCGCCTGTCATCTTCCGCCTACCCTGTTTGCCTCTGCCGCGTTACGGGACAATGCCTTTTACGCCGCGTTTCCCAGTGTCCTAGCACAGAAAAATCCGGGGCGCAAAACGCCTTTATCGGGAAGGGGCGTATCAGGAAATTGCCGGAATATCCGAGCGGTGAACGCCGACGCCGGGCAGCTTCAAACCCGTCATCAACCCGCAATCCACCATGCGGAATGCCTCGCTGCGGGCGAACAGCGCGCGCAGCAGGCGGTTGGTCAGCGCGTGGCCCGCACGGATGCCGGTATAGCGGCCCAGAATAGGCCCCCCTGCCAGCGAAAGATCGCCGAGCGCGTCCAGCATCTTGTGGCGCACCGGTTCATCGGCATGGCGCAGCCCGCCGGGCGATAGCACGCGGTCGCCTTCAAACACCACCGCGTTGTCCATCGTGCCGCCAAGGGCCAGCCCGTTGGCGCGCATCACCTCCACATCGACCTGACGGCAGAAGGTGCGGCTGTCGCACAGCTCGCGCACGAAAGCGCCGTTCGACATGTTCAGATGCTTTGCCTGGCGCCCGATCGCGGCATCGGCAAAGTCGATGCGGAAGTCGATTTCAAGCATGTCCGACGGATCGAACCGCGCCATTGCTGCACCGTCCCGCACTTCCACGCTTTCCATGATACGGATCGCGCGCACGGGGGTTGCCTGTTCACGCAGACCACGCGCGAAAAAGCCCTGCACGAATGGTACAGACGACCCATCGAGAATCGGCACTTCCGGTCCGTCAATCTCGATCAGTGCGTTGTGAATGCCGCAACCGGCAAGCGCCGCCATGACATGTTCGATGGTGGACACGGATACTCCGGCGGCATTGGCCACCAGCGTACACAGCTTTGACGGCACCACGGCATCCCACCGCGCCGGGATCATCGCATCGCCCGTTGCAATATCGGTCCGGCGGAACCAGATGCCATAATCGGCCGATGCCGGTTTCACGACCATGCGCACAGGTGCGCCGGTGTGCAAGCCAAGCCCGGTGAAGGTGGCAGCGGATTTCAATGTGCTTTGCACGTTCGGACCCCTCGGGCGTTGCGCCCACAAATTCCTGAAGAGTTGTCTCTTCTTGTTCAATTCAAATAGGCGCAGGGCGGCTTTGCCTCAACTCACTCTTTGTAACGGGATGTGACAACGATCCTGGGCCAGAGCGGCCAAATGTAACCTGTTGACCTGGAATATAAAAAGGCCCGGAAACTCCGGGCCTTCCAATGTCAAGCAGCTTGCGTGTTTCAGTTTGCCTGGCGACGCAGAAAAGCGGGGATCTCGATCCGCTCCTGATCGGCGCTCAGTTCGGGTTCGTCATCATAGCTGGTGATGGGCGGTTGCTGGCGGGCCAGCGGGGCCTGTGCACGGTCCTGCGGCTCGGCATGGCCTGCCATCCGGTTGATCAGTGACCCGATCCCGAAACGCGGCTTTTCGGCAGCGCGGGTTTGCGGAGCAGGTGCAGCAACACGCTGCTGCGGTGCCGGGACAGTGCCGCGGGCAGCGGGCGATTTGCTGACAGCGGCTTGCAGCCGGGCCAGCGCTTCGGGCGATGGTGTGCCGGTTGCGCGCGGACGCGGGGCAACAAAGGCGGCCGCGTCGGCATCATGCGCGGCGGCCACAGGGCGGGCTGGTTGCGGGCGATACGCGGGCGGCGGCAGATCGTCGGTCACGTCTTCATAGCCGACGTCTTCGGCATAGGTCTGCTCGGGGGCCGCATCTTCGATGTTGTCGAACAGCGTCGCAACCGGAACCGGCTGTTGCAGCGTCATCGGCGCGGGTGCAGCGGGACGGGGTGCAACTGCGGCAGGCTGCGATGCTTCGCGGCGTGCTTCGGGCGCAGTAAATGCCGGTGTCGGCAACGGAGCCGCCATCGAACGGCGCGCAACCGGCATATCCGCGCGGGCCTGATTGGCGTCGATACCGGTCGCCACGACCGACACGCGAATGGTGCCTTCCATCGAGGTATCCAACGTGGAGCCGACGATGATGTTCGCGTCCGGGTCCACTTTTTCGCGGATGATGTTCGCGGCTTCGTCCAGCTCGAACAGCGTCAGATCATAGCCGCCGGTGATGTTGATCAGCACGCCCTTGGCGCCATGCAGGCTGATTTCATCAAGAAGCGGGTTCGCAATCGCCTTTTCCGCTGCCTGAACCGCACGATCTTCGCCGGTGGCTTCGCCGGTGCCCATCATGGCCTTGCCCATTTCGTCCATCACCGCGCGCACGTCGGCAAAGTCGAGGTTGATGAGGCCGGGGCGCACCATCAGGTCGGTCACGCCCTTCACGCCCTGATACAGCACGTCATCGGCCATGGCGAAGGCTTCTGTGAACGTCGTGCGTTCATTGGCCAGACGGAACAGGTTCTGGTTCGGAATGATGATCAGCGTATCAACGACCTTCTGGAGGGCTTCGATGCCATCCTCGGCCTGTTTCATGCGCTTGGCGCCTTCGAACTGGAAGGGCTTGGTCACAACGCCAACGGTCAGCACACCCAGTTCACGCGCCGCTTGCGCGATGATCGGGGCCGCACCCGTGCCGGTGCCGCCACCCATGCCCGCCGTGATGAAACACATATGCGCGCCGGCCAGATGATCGACGATTTCTTCAATCGTCTCTTCCGCCGCGGCCGCACCCACCGAAGGCCGCGCACCTGCGCCCAGGCCTTCCGTCACCTTCAGACCCATCTGGATCTTGGATGTGGCGCGGCTTTGCTGCAACGCCTGCGCATCGGTGTTGGCCACCACGAACTCCACACCCTCAAGGTTCTGGTCGATCATGTTGTTGACCGCGTTGCCGCCAGCCCCGCCGACGCCGAAAACCGTGATCCGCGGCTTCAGTTCGTCACGCGGCGTGTTCATCGTAAGGTTGAGTGCCATTATCAATCCGCCTGCTTTTCATTGTCCCGAGGGGCCATTCAGGGGCGCCCTTTTCCCGCATTAATCCGGATTCTATCCACAGACGCCGGAAACGTCATCAAAAAAACGCACATTCCCCACAAAATATGGGAAACGCCGATCCGCTTTCGGCGGTATTTCGCTTTGGGCACAGGATTTGGGGGTTACCAGTTGTCCTTGAACCATTTGAATGCTCTTTTCAGTGACCGCGCCGGATAGCGTTCGGTTGGAATATCGAAATCCCACCACTCGTCTTGCGGATGGGCGGCAAAAAGGCACAGGCCCACCGCCGATGCAAAGGCCGGGCCAGTCACCGCCTGCGGCAGACCCTGCACCCGCAAAGGCCGCCCCAGTCGCACACGCTGGCCCAGAATGCGGGCGGCAAGCCCGTCCAGTCCCGGTATTTGCGACGCGCCGCCGGTCAGCACGATTTGCTGGCTTGGCAGGCTTTCAAAACCGGCGGCATCCAGACGCGCGCGGGCCTCTTCCAGGATTTCTTCCACGCGGGGCCGCATGATGCCGATGAGTTCCGTCCGGCTGACCGTCCGGCGGTCCTTTTCCCAATCGCCGCTGTCGGCGCCGATCTCGATCATGTCGCGGTCATCCATCCCCGTGGCATGCACACCGCCGTGCTTGGTCTTGATCCGCTCGGCCGTGGCCAACGGCACTTGCAGGCCCTTGGAGATGTCGGAGGTCACATGATCCCCCCCCATCCGCACGGCATCGGCATAGATCATGTGCTTTTTGATGAAGACGGATATGCCTGTAGATCCGCCGCCCAGGTCGATGCAGGCCGCACCCAGTTCCTGTTCGTCTTCCACCAGCGACGAAATGCCCGACACATAGGCCGACGACGCAATGCCGGCCAATTCCAGATCGCAGCGTTTGATGCAGTGCAGCAGGTTCTGGATCACCGCCGCCTCGACCGACAAAAGATGCATGTCGCACGCCAGCCGGTTGCCGATCTGCCCGCGCGGATCGCCAAGCCCGGTGCGGTGATCCAGCGCAAAATTCACCGGCTGGGCGTGCATCACTTCGCGCCCTTCACCGATATCGGGCACATCGCAGGCGGCCAGCACACGGGCCACATCCTGTTCCGTCACCACCGAATCCTGCAAATCCCACTCGCCCGCCAAGCCGTAGCTGCGCGGTTCGGCGCCCGAAAAGCAGGCGATCACATGATCCACCCGCACATTGGCCATTTTCTGCGCGGCCTGCACGGCGGTGCGAATCGCGCGCTCCGTCTCGTTCATCACCGAAATCTCGCCAAAGCGCACACCGCGCGACCGCGTGGTGGCCGCACCGATCACCCGGAACTGCGACTGCCCCGCCATGGACCCGACGCCATCCGCTTCGCGCAGCCGTTCCGGGCCGTCGAACCGCAGGATAAGGCAGGCGATCTTGGATGACCCCACATCAAGGATGGCGATCACACCGCGTTGCATGGCGGCGCGCCGCATGTTCCGCATGGCCCGTTGGGATTGGTAAAGATCGGTCATAGGTCGCTCTCGCTTGTGTCTATGCCCCGGGCACGGCGCATCTCACCCAACGCAAAGGGGGCAAGGCGCAGCACAGGGCGGTCCTGAATTCGCAGATCAATGGCAATCACGTCACGGTCGAGAAGGTCTTGCGCCTGATCCAGCGCGATCATCCGTTCCAGCGCCTTTACCGGCGCGTCGGTGGGCAGCAGCACCCGCTGGCCCCGGTCCAGCACCAGATCCCACCGCCGCTGACCCATCCGCACCAGGCCGCGCACACGCGGCAAGATCGGTTCGGCAGCGGCGAGGATTTGCAGCGCCTCCGCCACCGCCTTGTCCGCACCCTCACCCGCCACCAGCGGCAGGTCGGACCGGTCGGCGCGTGCGGCGACCAGCATCACCCGGCGGCCGGTTTCATCCAGCAACTCCACATTCGCCAACCCGCGCCAGACCACGGTGGGCACCCGTTCGGTGATCCGGGCCTCCAGCACGCCGCCGCCCTTCACGCGCAGATCGGCGCTGGCCACACCGTCCAGCGTTTCGATGCGGGCGCGGGCGGCCTCCAGATCAATGTCGAAACTGCTTTGTGGCAAGCGCAGCGCCAGCTTGGCACGGATCGCTTCGGCCAATGCGGGGGACGCGCCTTCGATGGACAGCAGACTGACCATGAATTCGGGCCTGCGCTGCACCGCATCGCGGATGCTGGCAAACCCGCCTGTCAGGCTGGCGCGTCGGTCGTCGTCGGCCAGATACATGCCAAACACCAGTGTCACGCCGAACACCGGCAGCCCCACCCGCATCAGCGCGCGGAACAGCGGCGTCAGCCACAATCTTTGCATGCGGTAGGCGGCGCGGCTGGGGGCCGGGTCACGACGCGGCGGAATGGCGTTCAGCGGTTGCACGAGGCATCCTCCACAATCCAGCGGCAAAGCTCGGGAAAGGTAATGCCGCAAAATGCCGCCTGCTCGGGCGTGAGCGATGTCGGCGTCATGCCCGGTTGCGTGTTGGTCTCCAGCAGGATCAGCCCGGCCAGGCCACGGCTTTCATCCCAGCGAAAGTCCGTCCGGCTGACGCCCCGGCAGCCAAGGGCGCGGTGTGCGCGCAAGGCGTAGTCAAGGCAGGCGTCTGTAATTTCAGCCGGCAGATCGGCGGGTAGGACGTGGCTTGACCCGCCGACCGCGTACTTGGCATCGTAGTCGTACCAGCCGCTTGTGATGATGTCGGTCACGCACAACGCGCGGTCGCCCACCACGGTCGTGGTCAATTCACGGCCCGGAGCATAGGCTTCCACCATCACGATGTCTGGCATCGTCGCCGCCAGCCGGGGGGCATTGGCGCCCTCGCGCACGATATAGACGCCGACCGATGACCCTTCGTTGTAGGGCTTCACCACATAGGGGGCAGGCAGCACATGGTCCGCCTCGACCGCTTTGCGGGTGGCCAGAACGCTTTGCACGACCGGCAGACCGGCGGCTGCATAAACCTCTTTGGTTTTCTGCTTGTCCATCGCCAAAGCCGACGACAGCACACCGGAATGCGAATAGGGGATGCCAAGCCATTCCAGCACACCCTGCACACAACCGTCTTCACCCCACCGGCCATGCAAGGCGTTGAAAACCGCGTCCGGGGCGATTTCGGTCAGGCGTACGGCTATGTCGCGGCCGGCATCCAGCTCGACCGTATCATATCCTGCTTCCCTCAAGGCTGCGGCGCATTCGCGCCCGGTGACCAGCGACACCTCACGCTCCGCGGAAGGCCCACCCATCAAAACTGCTACCTTGGGGGATGCCTTGCCAAGCATTCCCGCCATGTTCCACTGCCTCACCGCGCCATATTTGGCTGCGTTATTCTTCTTTTATTGCGGGTGCTTCACCGACCCGCTTGATTTCCCACTCTAGCCTTATTCCGGCCATATCGAAAACCCTTTTTCGCACCAGCTCGCCCAAATCTTCCAGGTCTGCGGCAGATGCGCCACCGGCGTTTATAAGGAAGTTGGAATGCAACCCGCTCATCTGCGCGCCGCCCAGCCGTGCGCCGCGCATACCGGCCGCGTCGATCACCGCCCAGGCCTTCATTTCATGGGTATCGTCGGCACGGCCCGTGCTGGAATAGCCCGCCGGATTGCGGAAGGTGGACCCGGCGCTGCGTTCCCTTGTCGGCTGGCTGGCGTCACGTTTCGCCAGTTGGTCCGCCATCCGCGCCTCCAGCGCCGCCGGATCGCCGGGCCTTGCGCGGAAAACCGCCTGCGTGATGACCCAGCCTTCGGGCAGATCACTATCGCGGTAGCGCATGTTCAACGCGGCGGCGGAGATTGTGACCGCCTGCCCCGCCCGCGTCACAACCCGCACCTCCACCAGATGATCTGCGGTGTAACTGCCGTAGCAACCCGCATTCATCCGCACCGCGCCGCCAACCGATCCGGGAATGGTGCGCAAAAACGTCAGGTCCAGCCCCGCCCCGGCTGCCTTCCGTGCCACATGCGCGTCCAGCGCCGCAGCGCCTGCGGTCACCCGGTCGCCGTCCACCGCGATGCCATTGAACCCCCGCCCCAACCGGATCACCACGGCGCGAATACCGCCATCGCGCACGATCAGGTTGCTGCCGACGCCCATCGGGAACACCGGCACAGAAGGGTCCAGCGCTGACATGAAGGCGCATAGATCGGCCTCATCCGCCGGCTGAAACAGCCAGTCCGCAGGCCCGCCGACGCGCAGCCATGTGAGGTCGGCGAGGGCACGGTTCGGGGTCAGCGTGCCGCGGGTGGTGGGAAGCTGCATCGGCCCTCCGGGATTGAGAAACCCCCTGATGCCCCGATTTCCCGCCGTTTTCAACGGCTGCCTGCCGTACACCCAATTTACACCCCATGTGCAGACGGGGTGGGGCGCGCGAGGAGTTACCCAAGCGGGGTGGAATCGGGGAGAGACTTCTACGGCAAAGGTATTTTGCCCCAGAGATCCTTGATCACATTGAGCAGCCCTTCCACGCCTTCGACCCGTTTGATCCATTTCAACAGCCAGTCAAGACTGTCCACGGCTTTACCTGCGTTTGCACGCGCAGTTAGCCAAAAGCGGGCGAAGGTCACGCCTGCCTGCGTTGACTGTTGGGCGATCTGATTTCCCAGCCGTTCCTTCTCGTGTGCATCCTGCGCCGAGTCGTAGGCCGCGCGAAGGCGTTCCAACTCGTCGATCACATCTGCCAGAACGGCGATGTCTTCTTCATCCAGTGGAACAGCCTGATCCGCTTTGACCTTGCGAACTGCGTCAAGGTTGCGTCGCAACTGGCCAAGAATACGCGATGGGTCTTCGCCGGGCAGAAGCCGGACTTCGGCAAGTGGTTTCAGCCGCACCAGACCGGGCGCAAAGTAGGCGCGGGTCAGGTCCAGAAGTTGCGCGACAATCCGGTCGAGTTGAAGCGGCAGAACGTCACCAAGGCCCTGACGCGTGTTTTCATTCAGGCTGTAGTCTTGCAGCGCGGCACCCAGCCGGATCAGGTTGCCGACCCGAAGGTGTTCGGTTTGCCGCGTGGTGGACAGTTCGGTCAGGACCTTGTCGGCATAGAACCGCGCCTCTTT
>Ga0105050_10009958_pt1 | contig 10519 bp, 8 predicted proteins | sample FRY01_FD_78088 | JGI IMG/M metagenome (GOLD analysis project Ga0105050, IMG submission 78088) | Freshwater microbial communities from Lake Fryxell liftoff mats and glacier meltwater in Antarctica - FRY-01 | ecosystem: Environmental > Aquatic > Freshwater > Ice > Glacier meltwater ... | reverse complement strand
TCTCCGAGGACATTGCCAACTTCGACCCGTCCGCGTGTTTTGCCGCGGCGTTCCAGCTGGGATTTGCCCAAAAGACGTGCGGCGTGGAGGTCGTGGCGGCCTCCCTGCCCCCTCTTGCACCGGTGTCCCTGACCACAGCCACCAGCGCCCTGGCGGCACTGTCCAACGGGCCCAGCACCCTGGCGGTGTGTTCAGTGGAGCAGTGAATCGTTGCAAAAATGCAGTTTTTCTGGAGCCCCATTTCAAGTTTCCCCGTCCCCCCCCCCCCCCTCCGCCATAATGGCCCCGGAAGACCTTTGCGTGTTCCAACGGCCAGCGCCCATCGCGTCAGCGGCTAAGGGCCCCATGCGCACCTTCGGCTCCACGCCGGCCATTAAGCAGTTCTGCCTGGCGCACGGCCTGATGAAGCCCATAGGGCAGGACAAGGACGGGAACCCCGGGTTCTCCCACTTCACGTACGGAGGTCTGTACAGCATGGGCAAGCTGTGTGTGCCTCCGGGCGAGAGCACCCGAGACCTGGCCCGCGCGTACGTGGCGGACTTTAAGGCGGGCTGGTTCACGGCCCTGACGGAGAACCGGCCCAGCATGGGCCACATGCGCATGTACTTCGACTACGACCTGGAGACGGAGGAGTACCCCGAGGAGGCGTTCTGGACGAAGATGGAGCAGATTGAGAAGCGGGAGGTGATGCGGTTCTTCCCCGGCAAGCCGCCAAGCGATTGCATGTTCCACTCCACGGTTGCCACCAGCGGCGTCATTGACGTCGTCCAGGACGACGGCAAGGTCCGCTACAAGGCGGGCGTGCACGTGTACTACCCGAACCTGTTTGTGAGTGTGGAGATGGCGCTGTACATCTCCACGGCGGTGCTGTCGGCGGCCAAGCGGGAGTGGCCCAAGCCGGAGGGGACCTGGGAGAAGCAGATTGACCAGGGCGTGTACGCGCCCACCCGCGGGCTGCGCTGGGTGTGGCAGTTTAAGTCCAAGGTGTGCGAGAGGTGCACCCGGCCTAAGGGCGCCAGCAAAGCCGTCGACGGAGGCTCCAAAAAGAGACCCCGCACGGGCTGGTGCGAGGCGTGCGACCAGTCGGGCCAGGTCCCCGACACATCCGCCACTTTGTACGCGCCCCTGTACCGAGCCGACGGGCTGGGGTGCCGGGAGGCAGTGCGGCCGCCGTGTCGCAACTTGCCCACGGTGGAGCTCATGTTGGAGTGCTCCGTCCGGGCGGTGTTTTCAGCGGAGCCCTCGGAGGGCTTTCTGCGCTACCCCGGAGCAGAGGGCGTGCCCAGGCTGACTCGCACCTCCGGCCCTGCCGGCGTAGTCCAGGTCCAGTCCAGCGGTGACAAGCTGCTACAGGCCACCTACCGCGGCGTGTACGAGCTGCTGTCCAGGAAGTCCATGAAGTACCGCCTGCTGGAGGAGGCCATCCGGCGCGTGGACACGGCGTACAAGGAGGTGGACATACGGCAAGCGTTCAAGATGTCCCCCGGCCGCGGCACGTACTACCGCGTGTTTCTAGGGGGCGTGGGCTCCGGGTTCTGCTTCAACATGGGCTCCAGCCACGAGCACGCCCACGTGTACTTCGTGGTCATGAAGACCGGCATGATCCAGAAGTGCTCTTGCACATGCCCCAAAACCCGGGAGTCTGGCAAGTTCTGCTCTCAGTTCGAGTCCAACCGGTTTGCACTGCAGGCCCACGAAGTCGCGGGCCTGTTTGAGACCCCCCAGGCCCTGGATCTCTTCCTCGCCCCGGCAGCCTCGTCCAATTTGATGCTCCGGACTATGGACCCTGACGCGGCCTCTCGGGTGGCGTCTGACTGTTCTGCGTTCACCGCCGTCGCCGCGGGCTCGCGGTTCGTCAAGGCTCTCAAGGCCCGCAACCACGACTACTTCTGCAGCGTCAGCGCCAAGTTCGTGGGCCTGCAGACCAAGGCCCACTTTGCGTCCGACAGGCGCCCCACCCAACAGGAGAAGAAATGATGCCCAAGGGGGCGTCCGTCACGGTTCGTTTGCAGCTGGAAACCGGGCGGCGTCACGTCGCCCCCGCCCCCTGGCTGTTCACAATAGAATCACGGTCCCGTAACACGAATGTCACTGCGGACTGGGTTCTAAAACGGCTGTGCTCCACACACGGAGACCGGTGGCAGACGCAAGTCCGTTTTCGGGCCTTGCTGGTTATAGGGAAATACATTGACCCCTGGACACAAAATGCTTCATGCAGTCGCCGGGAGCTGGGGGCGTCCAAACCACGCGGCACGGCCGTGTTACACAACTCCGCGCACACACACACACGCGCGCCGCGCAAGCGCAACGTTTGCCACAAGGGCATGGACACAAAGCCCCGCGCGACTGTGTGGAACCGGTACTAGCTGCTTGAGCTGTCCGAGCTGGAGTCCTTAAACGGCAGCTTGGCCTTGGTAACTAGGACCGGGGGCCTGGAAGAAAGGGTCAGCATTCGCACCGGAGGAGGGTCCTTGCTTGCCTCCGGCACTGCCTCCATGCGCGCCTGCTCCCTCTGAAACGTCTTGCCGGTGGAATGCACCTGGGACGCGGAGTCGTCGGGGCCTATTTTGGCGGGCCGCTCAGCGCGCTTGTCGAGGTTCGCCACCCAGTCCACTTCGGCCACGCTGCTGGCGGCGGAAGTGTGGGACATCTTGGAACAGGAAGTCTCCTCGTCCTCGTCATCCTCGTCTTCCTCCTCCTCCTCTTCCTCCTCCTCCTCCTCCTCCTCTGCCGCCACCACGGACACCGCGTCCGGCTTGCCGCGCTGGCGCTGCCTGAATTCCGCCCGAGTCAGGCGCTCCTTCACTGTGACCCGGGGCAGCAGCACGGCGCGCAGCGCGTCCAGCATGGCGCACTTGGTGCATTCCTCCATCTGGGCCAGGCTGTCAAACACCTCTGTGCTTTCCACGGCGGGGTGGGCCACCAGCCACGTCAGGAACGCGTGGTAGAACTCGTGAAACGGCGGGCAGGTCACCTCCAGGATGTTCACGTGCCCCGCCGCGTCCTTGCCGTAGTTGTGCTTACAGTACAGCTGGTAGGTCTGCTCGGCGGCCTTGGCGGCCCCTGGCACCTCCCGCAGGAACTCGTCCGCCATGGCCGTCTGCACAAGGACGTTCTGGTACCGCACCGAGGGCAGGTTGCGCTTCCATAGCGCCTTCCAGTTCCTCTCCTGACCGTTGCGGAGCGCCCACTGGAACGTCAGCCCCCGCATGGCGGTCAGAGACGACAGGGCCTTGCTGGTCATCCTGCGCATCAGGAAGCCCACGTCGTCGTTGGCAAACAGGTGTTGCTGCGCGCGCTCCATGCTGTCCGTGGGTTGCAGTGATGGTCAGGATTGGCGTCCGAGCGCTCCGCTGACGAGCACGCGAGCCCCCTTGGAAACATGTTCCACTCCCTCAACACGGTCCATGCTTGAGCCCTTCCCCGACGAGTCCGTGCACGGAGCGGTGACCCTGGTGGCCCTCCCTGGCCTGGGCCGGAACGCCCGGTCCTTCCCCCCCACCGCCCTTTCGTCGGTCAAATCCTGCAGCGTCCGGATCCTGTGCGCCGATTACGGGAATGCCACCCACTCCATCCAAGCCATGGCATACCGAGTCTGGGAGGACCTGGACCACGCTGACCTCCTGCAGCCGGTCGTGCTGATGGGCTACTCCATGGGCGGGTTCGTGGCGCAGTGCATGTACTCTCAGCAGCCCGCCCGCGTGCGGGGCATCGCCTTCGTGTCCACCACGGCCCCCACCGTCGAACACATAGGGGACTTTGTGGGGAACATTGGGCAGCCCAAGGACGCGTGGGTGGAGCAGATCCGGTTGAAACTCAAGCGCGCAGGCGCGCCTGAGGCCTACCTCCGCGAGCTGCTAGACGTGAACGTCAGCAGCCGGGTGTCCAAGGAGGAGTACCGCCGACACACCGTGGCCATCATTGCGTACATCGTCAGCGGCGTGGCGCCCCAGAAGGTCGCCAAGATCACCTGCCCCACCCTGCTGCTGTACGGAGACAGAGACAAGGTCATCCGCCCGGAGGCCGTGCACCGGCTGGGGACCATGCTCGTCCGGTCCAGCGTGACGGAAATCGTGATTCCCGGGGTTTCGCATTACATTATGGCGGAGGCGCCGATGGAGTTTGGGGCTTGCATGCGGTCGTGGCTGACCCGCACGGGGCTGTGCAGGCCGTCAGTCCTGCTCGGACACTGAGGCGGCCGCGGCAGCTGCCGCCATGCCCTGGATAAGGGACAAGCTCGCGCCGGAGAACTCCACCTTCTCCGTGCCGTCCAGGCACTTGCTCACAAGGGAGTCCACGCTGGCACGGAGCGACGGCGGGGCGCCCGCCAAGTACGCCTCCAGGTCCTTCGCGTGGGACAGCAGGATCTGGGTGTCGATGATGCGCTTGCCGTTGTGCTCCACGGGGACGGCGTGGAGGGGGGTGAGTGAAAACGTGGGCTTCAGCGCCTCGTCGTCAAAGGCCACGGACTGGCCCAGCATGTGCACCGTGCGCAGGGGCTGGGAGAAGGACAGGTCCGTCACCAGGTCCCCGGGGGACACGAGCCACACGTGGGGGAAGGACGCATCCGAGCCGGGCAGCTGGGTGAAGCCCACGACGGTCCGGAAGGGCATGTCGCAGCGACGCATGACCCGGGCGGCAACCGCTGCCGCCGCCAGCGCGCTCGTGGACATGCCCGTACTCATCATGGAGCTGAGGGCCTTCATGAGGGCCAGCTTGGTCTGCTTCACTCGCAGGAGGTGACTGGTGCTCAGCTGCATCTCGGACATGGGCCAGGGTGGGTTACCTGGGTGCATGGACTCTGCGGCCGACGCGCCCGTGGACGCACTCAGATCTCTATGGAGTACACCAGTCGCCGGAGCTGCAGTGGTCCGCCCGAGTGCGTGCGGACCGCTCCCGAAATGAACTCCCGGTCGCCCACGTCCAAGTCCCGCGCCAGCAAGACCACCGTGTCCGTGGCAGTCACCCGGGCCCCACTCAGCGCGTCGCCCTTGGTGACGGTCAGGTGGCAGGTCCCCGCGGCGTATTGCGCGGCGCTCCTGGAGGCGTGGCCCGGGCGGTACTCGCGCAGCGCCCGCACGGTCCCCGTCTCCAGGCACGTGCCCCACATCCTCCGCAGCGTGGAGGACGCCGTGGAGGAGGTCACCACCACCAGCAACCCACGGGACCGGCGCTCGCAGGCCCGCGCGAGGGCCACTATCCACAGGAAGCACGGCGTGAGCCGGGCGGGGCTGGCGGAACACACACGCTCCGTCCACGCCCGGACCACCCATGCGTCCTCCCCGTCAAACACGTCTGGCAACGGGGCCAGCAGCCGCTCCGTGGGCACGAAAAACAGGGACCGGCCCTTGCGCATGCACACCGGGCAGGGCGCGCTGGGGTCCGTGGCGGAACGGATGCAGGGGAAGCAGAACGGGTGCCCGCAGGAGGTCAGGGTGTCGCAGCTCGCCGTGGCGCACACCGAGCACGTCTGGTTTCCCAGGGTCCTGAACGTCTCGTCCAGCCGCTGGACCAGGGCCACCTGCTTCCGCTGGTGCGCATGCAGACGCAGGGCCATGCTCGGGCCCAGCGCCGGTGGGGGGCCCTCCTCCTCCTCCCCGGACTCCACGTCCTCCTCCTCTTCCTCCGAGTACTCCCCGCCCCACCCCACGTCTGTTGTCCGGCTGTCGTCCTCCGAGTCGTTCCCGCCCCACAACCCCGGGTCTGTTCTCCGGCTGTCGTTCTCCGAGTTCCCCTCCCGCCACTCTTCTCCCTCCGGAGCCTCCGCCAGCTCCGCGGACTGCCCCGCGGGGATGGGCCGGAAGGACACCACGGTCCTGCCCCTCCCCGAGAACTGCGCCGCGAAGCGGGCCTCGCCCAGCCCAATGGTCACGGACGCCCGCGGCTCCGCGGACGCGAATAACCGCCGCAGTAACCGCCGCTCGTGCTCCACAACAATACGCTCCGCACAGGCCTTCCCTGGGAGGCACACCACGCCGGGGTTGACGGTTGGCGCCAGGTGTCTGAACCAGGCGAACTCGTGCTCGGTGTCAAAGTCCTCCCAGCCAAACATGTCCACCACTGGCACGCGGACGATATCGCGCTGGACCTCCAGGGGCGGCGCGGCCGCCTCCCCCGCGTGCTCGCACACCAGGGCGTTGGATGCCGCCTGCTCCCCTGCGGGCCAGTCCTCCGGCAGCAGCAGGTCCTCCCCGCGCCTCGACTCGCAGTGGTCGTCCATGTTCCCCGCGGACGTGAACCACCTGGAGTCCCCGGAGATGCCGCGCAGGCCGTCCGGGCCGCTCACCGAAGCAGCCACGTGGTGGAAGTCCGAGAACAGCACGGCTCGGAACCGGAGGCACTGCAGGACTCCGGGGCCGTCGCCGTCATCCCCCAGCTTCCTGGCAGCCAGGGAAGCCAGCACCTGGAACACTCCGGGTGCCATGCTGCTCACGGACGTGAACGCGGCGCCGGTCCCTTCCGCCCCACATGCCACCTCCCGCGCCCAGCTCCTGTACTTTCTACTGGCAAGGACCTCGTAGCTGACAAACACCGCGGCCGCCGCAGCCAGCTCCTTGCCCCTCTGCGTCCCCGGCTCCAGCACGTTGTACACAGTGGAGCCTTCGGGGAGGAGGGCCACCATCTGGGCCATACGCCGCGCAAGCACGGCCGCCGGCGCCAGCACAAGCACGCCCTGTGCAAGGGGCTTGTCCGTCCTATGCGCGCGCGGGACGGGGACGCTTGGGGCCACCAGAGCCCGCATGATGGCCACTGCCTTGCCGGTGCCCGGACTGCCCCGTAGCCAGCCGCCGCGCACGACAACGAAGGCCGTCGCGGCTGTCACGCCCCCCGTCCTGGGGTCCATGAACATTTCGCTGCCCAACTGGATGCAGGAGGGGGACGGTGGCAGGAAGAGCTTCGTGCCCTCCTCCATCCTGGCAGTGGCCCAAGCAAAGGCTTCGGCGGCCGAGGCAGACACGGCCACGGGCTTGGGGGCCGGCCAGTGGTGCTCCTTGCGGGCTTTCAGACGGGTGTTGAACAGGTCTGCCCACACTTGCGCGTTGGGGAAGGTGCCGTGGACGCGAACAGCGTCGCAGCACGCGGAGCTGTCTACCCATGCCTCGATGCCCACGTCCGCCAAACCGCCCCGGCGTATCTGCGCACGGACTCCAAACCGGACCCCCTCCGTCTCTTGGAAGAGGAGGAGGGTCGCGGCGGACAGGCCCGCCACAGCGACCTGCTTGAGTTCTCCGGTGTCCGTGCCCGCGGGGTCCAGCAACCGCACGTCCAACAAGTGCTGCTTCTCCTCAAGCCGCATGCCGCAGATCCAGCCGCACGTGTCCGGCCGACTGAACGCCTCGGTGTCATGGCAAGCCCACATCTGCCGGTGCGGCAGGCGGCCCGCAGCCACATACGCAGCAAAGGGGGACTGCTCGAGCATGGCGGTGGTTGACACATGGGGTGCGATATGTCGGCTCCAGCCAAGGCACCGAAGGAGGGAGCAACGTCCACCCGGCTCCTCGGCGTTTCGCAAACGGCGAATTGCTGAAATTACAGACTCCGTTTTCTCAAAAGTCTGCCGTCAGGGTGGCATGGCTGGGAGGCATGCAGCCTTGAGAACGCAGATTCCCGACCATTGCCACCGCGGTCCGGCGAGTTTGTGCCACGTTTTTGTTCATTGGGGATGGTTGGAACTCGAGAAGCGCTGGACACCCCGGGCTGCAGGGATGGTTGCGTGTCGTGCCCACCTATCTTTTGACGCATTGTTGGCTGGGCACGTGACACTACACCCGGGAGCGGGTGAGGTGTTTACGCCGCGTTTTGCTTCCGGGTTTCACCGCCTGCTTCTGCTTTTTCAAACGGATTACGTATCGCATTGCCAGGACAAGTTTTGAAAACTGGGCGTCCGGCTTGAATGCGGCGTCGGTCGGTTTCAAGCTGCCTCCAGATTTGGTTGTTAGTGTGGATCCCGGCGTTGTCGTGCCCAATCACCACGGGAACAGTGCAACTGAAGCAGCACTGGTTCCTTCGCCCACACCCCAGAGGGACCCAAGATTTTGTAATGCATTTTGGGCGGAGCAAGCCGCCTGGAGAGACACAGAAGCGGGTTCGGCGCTCTCGGAGGCATCAGATTCCAGTTCGCGTCGCTGTCGCGGAGGCGCCACTGACTGAGACCTTTTCTGTGCCGCGCCCTGTTGGCTGGACTAGTCACGTATTTCGACGCAGGCGAGCAGCTGTATGTTTGGCACGGGAGCAGGCCCTGGCGCGACGCGCGGCTGCACAACTTCAACAGGCGAGTGTGTATTTCTGCGGGTATTCCGTTGCGGCCTTTTGTAAGCTGTTTGGTTGGTGTGCGCAGGAGGTCATGGTGGGGTTAGTTGCTCCTGACCCGGGAACCATTGTGGCGTTTGGCAAGGTTTACTCCGGTCGCGTCCCCGTCATGGCCTGTTGCCGAAAGCTCCAGTCTGTTTCGAACATGGGTGTCCTCGACGAGTTCCGCACGTGCAAGCGGGCCAGTTGCCGCGGCGTGGAGGTCAGACTTGGCCCTGCACGCTAGATGCTGCGTCCCGCGTGCCACTTGACGTTTGACCGCGACACCAACGCCGCACAAAACATCTTGGTCAATCGCTTGTGGGTGATGGCAGCCGACCAATATGGTTGGCGCGGCCAGTTCAAGCCCCCCGGCTTGCGCACATGGCTGAGGACGAAGCACCTGATTAATGACACATTGCCACATTTTGGGCCTTCTACTCGTTGGGGCTTAATACTCCTGTCCTTCTGTGTGCGGGAGACCCCCAAAGTCCCCCGCCCTTGACACTGACATGGGACAGTGTTGGGCGTGAGTTTGTACTGTGCAGCTCCCCCGGGGATTATGCAGACGTGTACGGCAAGGCACACACTCGAGCAGGCAGCAAATCTGGTGGTACCTTATAACTTGGTACCATGGAGGGTCTTTCTGCGCTAGTTCGGCGCGCTTCGCTCACGGCTTCGTCGCGGCCCGAGGTGGTCGCAGTTGTTACTGGCCACACGTATCGGCTGCCGCAATTTAGCACCATGCAAACCGTACGAGCGCTTGCGCCGGCAATGATTCAGGGTTCTCTACTCTTCGACAGAGAAAATTCGACACCAGGACAAACATCCTTCGTCAAGGGTATACCGCAGAAGGCAAACCCCGCTTTAGCGAGCGGAATACCAACGATAAACAGATGGCCACGCGCATCTACAACGTTTCAGCAAGACCGTAAGATCTCTATGTCTTCGAAACGCCGCGCCGTCAGTCCGTGGCCGAGAGCCCCCTCCAAGAGAAACAAAAGCTCAACACCAAGGTTAGGAGAGCTTACACCCGAATTATACGCAGACCTTGCACAAAAGTATCAGGCGGGAGATACGTCGACTCAAACGGCATTACATGTCGTTCAGTATGCGTACCTTTTCCTGGATTCCATTTCCCATCCATTGTACTTGATAGATACTAAGGACTCACTACACGGCGTTTATGATTCCACTTGCTTGAAATTAAGCACAAACGGTATTTCCTGTAACACCTTTGAAGACGTATACCGTAAGCGTCAGGCCGTTTGTCAGGAAATCATATCAAAGCAGACAAAGGAGGCTATCCAAGCGTATTACGACACAGTCAGCACATGGGATTTAGAGAACAAAAACGTTGACCACATGGATCTCGACGAATGCCCGGAAGCATTTCGTGAGCATGCGGCCATGTTTCGTGACATAACGCAAATCAAACGCGGATATGATAAAAAATCCAAGCAGCCCCGGCTTGTCGTGTCCGCATTAGACTTTACCCAACTCCGGAGGTCGTATTTCAGCATGCCGGATTTACGACAGACGCTTGCCAACGCCATGATTTACTACGTTTGCGACCAGGAGGCCATTCTGTATGGCAACAAATCGAGTCGTCTATGGATTACACGTACAATGAGTAAATATGCACAGCAGTGGGTTCATCATACGTACAAACAATGGTGGACAACCTTTGAGTCGTTCAAAGCAGAAAGGGTAAAAATGGCTAATTCCTTAGAGTTTCCGGAAGATTGGATCCATGAGTTCATGTTGGGATGGGCCAAAAGAAGCGACCACTCGGTAAGCTTCAAGGGTGACATGCTATGTAGACCTAGTCTCCAGTCCCGAGTGTTATCCGATGCGTCAGTGCTCATGCGAGAAAAAGATATTGCCAAGTATACAAAGATGTTTGAACGCTAGCCCGGTGGGCAAGTCGCACACAAGACCACGGAAGCATGTATGCCAAGTGCGCACTCATCTGATATTTCAAGGGCGGGGGGTCGCCCTCGCACAAAACATGAAAGGCACCGTGACCCAATGGGTACAAGGCCCAAACTGTGACAATGTGTCATGCAGCGAATGCATCCTATTCGGTCATGTACGCAACCCGGGGGGGGGGGGGGGGGGGGGGGGGGGGGGGCCCCCCCCGCCCCGGGGGGGGGTGGCCCCTCTGTTGTTTCCCCCCCACCCCGCGGGCCTCGTTTGGGGCGGGGGGGGGGCCGCCGCCGCGCGCCGG